>Ga0335082_10003046_pt1 | contig 18168 bp, 16 predicted proteins | sample Lox_Sample_41_FD_206718 | JGI IMG/M metagenome (GOLD analysis project Ga0335082, IMG submission 206718) | Soil microbial communities from Loxahatchee National Wildlife Refuge, Florida, United States - Lox_Sample_4.1 | ecosystem: Environmental > Terrestrial > Soil > Wetlands | place: USA... | reverse complement strand
GTGCGCGAACGTCGTGCAAAGAAATGGTAGGCCCGGCTGGAATCGAACCAGCAACCCTCAGCTTAGAAGGCTGATGCTCTGTCCAATTGAGCTACGGGCCCACAGGGGCTGGCGTATCGTGGCTGCGACGTTTGTCCAGGGAACACGCCAAGGCCGTACTTATTATCGCAAAATTGCCGGCGGCAGGTCGGCGATGACCAAAGTTTTCAATCCGCCACTACGAGCGGTTCGGCGGGCCAGCCGGCGACGGCGGTCTCGTCCAGTGTGACTTCTTCGGCGCAGGTAGGGTCGCGCAGGATGCGAGTAACGATGGCGGTGTGCATGGCGTGCCCGGCACGATCGGCCTTGACGTAGCCGAGAATGCGCTTGCCGAACAGCGCCAGGTCGCCGATCAGGTCGAGCACCTTGTGGCGGACGAATTCGTCGGGATAGCGCAGCGGCGGATTGTCAATTCCATCGCGGGTCAGCACAATGCAGTTTTCCCGCGCCGCGCCGCGGATGAGGCCCATGTTCAGCATCTCCCGCTGCTGATGCAGGAAGCCGAAAGTGCGCGCGGGGGCGATCTCCTCCACGTAGCTGCCGTTCGAAAGCTCAACCTGGAAGCGTTCTTTGCCGATCAGCGGATGCGGGAAGTCGATGGCGTAGCTGACGCAGTAGCGCTCGCTGGGATAGACGCCGATGAATTTGTCCCCCTCACGCATCTCGTAGGGGCGAAGGATCTTCAGGTAGATGCGCTTGCGCCGCTGCTGGCGCAGGCCGGCCTTGGTAATCATGTCGATGAACGGCTGGGCGCTGCCGTCGAGAATAGGCAGCTCCAGGTTGTCCAGCTCGACGGTGGCATTGTCGATCCCCATGCCGATGAAGGCCGACAGTAAGTGCTCGGTGGTGGAGATGAGCACGCCTTTCTTCATCAAGCTGGTGGCGTAGCTGACCTTGGCCACGTTGCGGCAAACGGCCTCGACTTCGAAGTTATCGAGGTCGATGCGGCGAAACACAATACCTGTGCCCGCGGGAGCCGGCAGAATTCGAAGATGAACGGGAGCTCCGCTATGGAGTCCGATACCGCTGCATTCGGCGGGGGTTCGAATTGTGCGCTCGTAGATCAAACAGGGAAAGCGGAGCAGCAGCGCAACAATTAGATTACAGTCGTGAGCAACTATGTGCTGTTGTATTTTTGCAACAAGCGTTGCGGCAAAAGGCACGCATGAGCCGAAGCGAGAAGCATCGTGCCCCTGGTAAATTGCTAATAAACAATATCTTACAAGTAGCGGCGGATTGCGAGACAACAATTCACGCCAGTTGACTCAGAAAACACCCCAGGCACAGCCGAGAACGGAAGGTGACCGAGACGGCGTTCTCGCGACCCAAGGGTCTACTTGGCTGGGGGCTCCGTCGGTGCAGACTCACCAGCGATGAGGCCCGCCAAGCTGTCAGAAAGCTGCTGGTTGTTCAGGACGTAGAAGGTTCCGCCGCGTCCGTTCTGGCTGCTGCCGCAATTCGTGCCCGAAATGGTGCCCTGTTGGTTCATGTCTCCAAAGATGGCATAGTGTTCGTTGCTCGAAGTGGAGACCCCCAGCTTGGCGTGATTGAAGTTCGTTCCCAGTCCTCCGGTCAGCCCGATTTCCTTGCCGGACCAGTGTCCAGTGGTAGCAATGTCGACGGGTCCAGGCTTGCCGAGCGTAGTGCTCCAGCAAGCAATGCTGGTGCTAGCCGTGGTGGAATAGATCTCCGGCGTCGCCCACCAGGTTGCGGTCCGCAGTGGCACTCCGCCCAGAATGGCGGAGACCATCTGCCACGGCGGCACTTTCAGCTTCGACGGCTTGGAGATCAACTGTACCCCGGTGGACAGCGTCGTGGTCGAATAGGCCGCGCTGGCCGACTTCACCCCCAGCGACGACACCAACTGTTGGATGTCCGCCGGGCCACCGTTGTTGACGATCTGGGCGTTCTTGGGATCGGTAACGACGCTGGCATTGGCCAGCGCGTTCAGCACTTTGACGAGATCGTCCTTGTTGAGCCGCAATGCGAAGAAGTGCTGGCTGACCTGGACATCGTTGTCTTTGACGCAACCCAGGGTATTGCCGTCTGACTTGCGAGGGGCGTCCTGGCTCCCTGATGCCGGCCACGAAGGTGTGGTGACCTGCATGACCAGGCCCTCTCCCGCATCGTTCCAGGCAACCATGCCCTTGGAGTGGCCCCACGGCGCACCGCAGGATTCGCTACATCCTTTAATGTCCGGGTCGTCGTAGAACTGGTCGTTCCACACCACGTAGTGGTAGGAGCCGTTGTACACCTCATCGAAGGTGGCACCGATGGGATCGTCGATGGTGTCGCCGACGCAGCCGTTGCCCTGCTGTAGGGTCGGATTCTCGCTGCTGGCATAGGCAAATTGCTGACTGAACTTTTTGTAGGGTTGCACGTCACCGCCAAACAGGCAAGCCCTGCTGGCACCTTCGCTGCAGCCCGGAAAGGTCGCCGCGTTCAACTTGAAGACGAACCACCAGTCAACCGGACGCCCCTTTTGCAGGAGAGGAACCGGCCCGCTGGGGCACGCCGGAAGACCTGGACCACCGCAGCTCGACGGCTGGGTCACGGTCACCTGCTGTGGCGCGGGCGGCGGTGGGGTCACCGGAAGATTTCCGCTGATCAATTGCGCGCCTGCGCCGATGGCAAGCGGCAACAGCGCGGCAGCCACCGGCATGCGCCGCTTCCTGCCGGTAGCTGGGGTAGCAGAAGTGCGAGTCCTGGTCGAACGGCCCGTGGTAGAGCGTCCCCTCGGCATGGCTACTCTCAGCTCACAGTTACGACGGCCAGGTCGTAAGCGTCGGGAAATTCATCGCTGGTGGCCTGAATAGTCACGCGCAGCGTTGGATAAGGCTGGTCTTTCGGAAGCGGCTTGCCGTCAGGCGTCTGCGTGGGGGGATCTGGAGCTTTGTAGACGCCGTTCTGATCAATTTCGCCACCTCCCTGAACTGGCACCATGATCGCCCAGTGTACTTTCGAATTGGGCTTGCGGGGTACATCCGCTTTGAACGGCTGCGCCTGTCCGTAGCGAACTGCGGCTTTTTGGGGGCTGACGGTGATGTCAGCACCAGGCGGCACCAGTCCTGCGGGGTCGCTGAACTGGATTCCCTTGCTCACCAGGTAGGAGCTACCGCTGATCCCCAGCAGAGTCAGAATGGTGGTCGGAACATCCGGAAAACGCGGATTCGTCGTCGTCAGAGTCGCCACTACTACGAGGAACAGGCTGAACGCGATCACGAAGGTGAACACCAGGAACTGAAACCGCGACATGCTGGCGTCGCCGTTCGGTTCGCTGATCAACTTGGAGAGGTCAATATTTCCGTTGTACATCTCCCGCAGGACCAGAAAGCCCAGGACGGCGATCATGGCGCAGATCAGATAGCCGGCGACCAGCGTCAGAATATGCAGAGGGGTCATGATGTCAATTTCTCCTCACTTCGAGCCTTTGGCAAACCACCGCGCATAAGCCTTGCCCCCGAGGTAAATTGCGTTGCTTCCGCCCATCAGGGCAGGCCAACTGTCGGGGATGTCGGGCAATTGGCCGGACTTGGCAGTTTTTGTAGTTTGCATCACGTAAAAGAACGCGGTGCCCAGGGTGAAAACCAACAACTGAACTCTTTCAGGACTGAAATACAGATTGCCGTCTTTATCCTTGCCGGCGGCGGCGGTTCGACCGTACAGCAGGTATTGCGTGTTGATCTGCCGGTTCAGCAGCTTATAAACGACGATCGCGGCCAGACCGGCGAGAAAAACCAGGATTTCCCAACGCACGAGCTGAACTAGAAGGTCCATTCTCCTCCCGGGCTGGTGCCCTTTCCCGGTGCGGCATCGCACCAGCACCTCGACTCTATGGGCAACCTAGGAAGAATGGCGAAATGTTACTCTGCCGTCGCAGAATGTCAAGAAGAATCGTCATGAGTCACCCTTGCCATGCCCGTTTCAGAAGCAGGTTTCGTTTCGTTCGTATTAAAAGTGGACTTTCCTGGAACTCCAATTAGAATGCTGAGTTCCGGTAGATACGATTTCGCGCGCATTCAGGCGCTTCGTGAACCCGGACGAGATCACCCAGGCGAGGAGGCTTCATGATTGTTGGCGTCCCCCGAGAGAGTTTTCCGGGAGAACGGCGCGTTGCGCTTATACCTGCGGTTGTCCCGAGTCTTGCAAAAGCCGGCCTGGAAGTCATGGTTGAAGCCAATGCTGGACTGGAAGCCGGATACCCTGACACGGAGTTTGTCAGCAAGGGCGCCAAGATTGTCTCCGGCCGCACCGAGGTCTTCCACAATGCCGACATCGTGGTGCAGGTGCTCTGTTACGGCTCGAACGACGTAACCGGGGCGGCCGACCTGCCGTTATTCCGCCAAGGCCAGGCGCTGATCGGGTTCCTACGCCCGCTGGGCGAATTGCAAACCCTCCAGGCGCTTGCTGCGACGGGTGTCACCGCGTTCTCGGTTGAGTTAATGCCTCGCATTACGCGCGCGCAAAACATGGACGCGCTCTCCTCGATGAGCACGATTGCCGGCTATAAGGCGGTGCTGCTCGCCGCCGACATGCTGCCTCGCATCTTTCCCATGTTGACCACGGCGGCCGGCACAATCACGCCTTCGCGAGTTCTGGTAATCGGGGCGGGTGTCGCCGGGCTGCAGGCCATCGCCACTGCTCGCAGGCTGGGGGCTGTGGTTTCAGCATACGATCTGCGCCCTGCTGTGAAAGAGCAAGTCCAGAGTCTGGGTGGAAGGTTCGTCGAGCTGCCTATCGAAGCAGCCGATGCGCAGGACGCGGGCGGTTACGCCAAGGCGCAGGATGAATCGTTCTACCGGCGGCAGCGCGAACTATTAGGCAAGGTTGTCGCCGAGAGTGACGTCGTTATCACCACCGCAGTGGTTCCGGGCATGAAGTCGCCGGTGCTGGTGACCAAAGAAATGGTGGCGGCGATGGCGCCAGGTTCGGTGATCGTGGACCTGGCGGCCGAACGGGGAGGCAACTGCGAGCTGACCCGGACGGGAGAGCGAACCGTCGAACACGGGGTCACGATTTTCGGTTCGATCAATCTCGCCGGTTCCGTTCCCTATCACGCCAGCCAGATGTACAGCAAGAACCTGACGAATTTTCTGCTGCACATGGCGAAGGACGGCAAGCTTCAGCTCAACCTGGAGGATGAAATCACGCGCAGCACGATGGTCGCCATGGGCGGAGAGATCGTCAATCCGCGGGTGCGGGAGTTTTACAAGCTGCCCGTACTGGAGTTGCAGTCGAAGGAAGTGAGCTCATGAACAAAGCAGACCTGATCAACAGCCTCTACGTTTTCATGCTGGCGGCGTTCATCGGATTTGAAGTGATTCGACGCGTTTCGCCGCTGCTGCATACACCGCTGATGTCTTTAACCAATGCACTCGACGCCATCGCGGTTGTGGGCGCCATCATTCTGGCCGGAGAACGCAAGAGCGATCTCGCGGCGATTCTCGGCACCATCGCCATCGTCGCTGCCACCAGCAATATTGTGGGAGGCTTCATCATCACCGACCGCATGCTCAAGATGTTCAAATCCAGCCGGACTCCCAAATCATGATTCCTGGCTCCGAACATATCATCGAAGTCACCTACATTCTGGCCGCCGCCCTCTTCATTCTGTCGCTCAAGTGGCTGAGTTCGCCTGGCACTGCACGGCGGGGGGTCTGGGCGGGCGAAGTTGGCATGTTGCTTGCGATTGTAGGCACGCTGCTCTATCACGGCATCGTGGAGTACAAGTGGATTGCCATCGCCCTGGTGCTGGGAGCCATCATCGGCGTCCCGCTGGGCAACGTCGCCATGACTGCCGTACCGCAGCGGACGGCGCTCAGCCACGCCTTCGGCGCTCTGTGCGTCACCCTTGTCGGGACGGCGGAATTTTATCTGCGCACTCCCAACATTCCACGCTTCGTCATGTCGGTGCTCTCGCTGGAGGTGATCCTCGGGGGCCTTACCATTACGGGCAGCCTCATGGCCGCCGGCAAGCTGCAGGAGATACTGCCGCAGCGGCCCATCACCTACAAGGGACAGAACTTCGTCAACCTGGGGATGCTGGCGGTTGCGATCGGCATCGCGGTCTATCTGGTGCGCGATCCCTCGGCCACTCACCTCTATCCGTTCATGGTTGGCATTGCTCTGGTGTTTGGCGTGATGCTGATTATCCCTATCGGCGGGGCCGACATGCCGACGGTCATCTCGCTGTTGAACTCGTACGCCGGACTCTCCGCCGCCGCCATGGGGTTTGTGCTCAACAGCAAGCTGTTGATTGTGGCCGGCTCACTGGATGGCGCTTCCGGTTTCATCCTGTCGGTCAACATGTCGAGGGCCATGAACCGCTCGTTCACCAATGTGCTATTCGGAGCCTTCGGACAGGTCCAAACCTCGGCAGCAGGCGCAGAAACGGAAGCCCGCAGTGTGCGCAGCGCGACCCCCGAGGAAGCGGCTGCGATTCTTTCGGCGGCAAACAAAGTGGTGGTCGTTCCCGGCTACGGGATGGCCGTCGCCCAGGCGCAGCACAAAGTGCGCGAACTCTATGACGCGCTGACCAAGCGCGGCGTGGACGTCAAGTTCGGAATCCATCCCGTCGCCGGTCGCATGCCCGGGCACATGAATGTCCTTCTCGCCGAAGCGGACATCCCCTACGACAAACTGCTGGACATGGACGAGATCAATGCCGACATGCCGCAGACCGATGTGGCCCTGGTGATTGGCGCCAACGACGTCACCAACCCGGCGGCGCGCAGTGACACCAGCAGCCCCATCTACGGCATGCCCATTATCGATGTGGACAAAGCGCGCACGGTGATGGTGATCAAGCGCAGCATGAATCCGGGATTCGCCGGGATCGACAACCCGCTCTATTACATGGACAACACGTTGATGCTGTTTGGCGACGCCAAGGCGTTCGTCGGTTCCATTGTTCGTGAACTGAGCGGCGGCGGGTCGCACGGTTAGGCGAACTTTGAAGCTGGAATGCCCGTATCATTAAACAGGAGATTTCCATGCTGACCTTTCTCCTGTGGTGCATTCTTCTTTTCTTCTGCTGGCCGCTGGCCCTGCTGGTTCTAGTCCTCTATCCGATTGTGTGGTTGTTGCTGTTGCCGTTCCGCATTCTGGGATTCGCCGTGGAGGGTGTTCTGGAACTGCTGAAGGCGATCATCCTGTTGCCTGCGCGGCTGTTGCGAGGGCCGCGCCGCGCCTGGTGACCGTCTGAAAGCCGGTCTTATTCAGAAAAAACTAAAAGACCCGGAGCGCTCCCACTCCGGGTCTTCTGCTCGCGTCAGGTTGCAACTACTTCATCGCGATAATTACGAGCTCAGGCTCATGGGTGTCGCGGGCCCACTGCAGTTCCTTCTCGCGCTTGGACTCGGCGAAAGCAATTCCGATTTTGCTCTGTCCATTCCAGATCTCCGCCAGAAAGTACTGATCACCGTACCGGTGGAACACCAGCTTGGCGTGGGGGATTCCGGCGCCCTCGGACGCCTGCACATGCATGGACTCGATGACCAGCCGGGCATCTTTGCTTTCCAGGTTCCGTACGACCAACACCTGTCCGTTCAGAGCGCCGACTTCATAAAGGCCGGCCGGCATGGTCTGCTGATCCAGGTTGAACTCGAACGGCACGGTTGCTCTGGCGCGACCTTGCGCCTGGGCCACTGGTGCGCTAACGATCAAAGCCAGGGCCAGAATCATGAGGGCCCCGTAGACGTTGCTTTTCATATATCCTCCTGGGGGCTCCTGGTACGGAACCCGTGTTGAATTTGGTCGCATCAAAACTCCGTTGGCACTTTTCTTGCTTTCGAATGCTTGCTGCGACGCCGTTATGTAGAGCACGATGGGTGCCAACCCTTGATTCAACCGGCAGCAGTTGTGATTTCCATGTATTTGCAAGGGTATAGAGCGGAGGCCGCCGAATCAGCAAGGGGTTCCGGCTGCCTGGCGGCCCCAAAATGCTATCCAGATGGATACTCGCCGCTATCCATTAGGCTAGCGAAATGGTTTTGGGATGAGTTGCCGCTCGTTAGGCCGCGTCAGATACACTAGCGGAGATGCACCCGGCCCCTGATTGAGTAACGCTGTAGCGCTCACAGCATGGTTGGGAGGGACAGTGGACTCGAGAGTCGTTGTCATATCCGGACAGTCGAAGGGCAGCATCGTAAGGATCACTGGCGGCCAGTTGTGTGTCGGTCGCGATCCTTCCAACCAACTCTGTCTCAACGACCGCGCTATCTCGCGAAAGCACTTCTGCATCACCGAGACGGATGCCGGCTTCCATCTCGTGGATCTCGACAGTCACAACGGAACATTCGTAAACGGCATACCCGTGCGGCGAAAGCTGCTGGGACACGGCGACACGGTCCGAGTTGGTCAATGCGAGATGGTCTTTCTCATCACCGAAGACGAGTTGCTGGTTTCGCGTATTGTGCAGTACGCCGACGAGACCGCGTTCGACGGCGGAACCACGGTGAGCAAGCACGTGCCGCCATCCTGGACGCTGCTGGGAACCGACGTCGGGCGGATGGCGCGTGACTTGAACGCCTTATTCAAGATCGCCAACACCGTTACCTCCATCCGTGATCTGGAGTCCCTGCAGCAGCGGCTGGTGCAACTGGTATGCGAGGTGATACCCGCCGACGCCGGTGCGATCCTCTTGATTCATCCGGGGGAGGAAGAGCCGACATCGAGTTGGAGTTGGCACAGAGAGACCGGAGAGGCTGCGGACCTGAACATTCGTCGCGAGCTTGTGCAGCGTGCGTTATGGGAGCGCGCGCTGATTCTCAACAAACCATCGCCGGAATCGAAGGACGCGCAGAGTGTCCTCTGCGTTCCACTGGTCGCCGTGGAGAGGACCGTCGGCGTCATGTACCTGACCGGGGGCACCTCCGCTTTCGAAGAGGACCATCTGAACTTCGTGAGTTCCGCAGCCCAGATTGCGGCGGTCACGCTGGAGAACGTGCTGGCGCTGGAGGCGCTGCGCAACGAAAACCGCCGCCTGCAAGCCGAACTGGACATGGGCGGCGCCATCATCGGTGAAAGCAAAGGCATGCAACAGGTCCAGGACTTCATCAAGCGCGTTGCGCATGGCGATTCTACAGTCCTGATTCGGGGTGAGAGCGGCACCGGCAAAGAATTGGTCGCCTACGCCATTCATCGCAACAGTGCCAAGGCCGACGGCCCCTTCGTCGCCATTAACTGTGCCGCGATTCCCGAAGCCCTGTTGGAAAGCGAACTCTTTGGCTACGAGAAGGGAGCCTTCACCGGCGCCATCGGCACCAAGCGAGGAAAGCTGGAAGTCGCCGAGGGCGGGACGGTCTTCCTCGACGAGGTGGGGGAACTCGCTCCTCCGCTGCAGGCGAAGTTGCTGCGGGTGCTTCAGCAGCGGGAGTTCGAACGGGTGGGAGGCACGCGCCCTCTGAAGTTCAACGCCCGGGTGATCGCGGCCACCAACCGCAATCTGGAGGAGGCAATCAAGGACGGGCAATTTCGCCAAGACCTTTATTACCGTCTGAATGTGGTGTCCACCGTGGTGCCTCCACTGCGTGACCGCCCCGATGACATCCCGCTGCTGGCTATGTATTTTGCCGCGAAGTACGCGGAAAAGTGCAAGCGGGCCGTGAAAGGCATTTCTTCGGAAGCACGCTCACTGCTGCTGCGGTATAGCTGGCCGGGGAATGTCCGCGAGCTGGAGAATGCCATCGAACACGCGATGGTTCTCGGACTCAGCGATGAAATTGTCGTCGAAGACCTGCCCGAGGCGCTGCTGGAAACGCAGTCCACGGAGCGCGACAGCATGAAGTATCACGATCGGGTTAATGAACTGAAGAGGCAACTGATCGTGGACGCGATGGCACAGACCAAAGGAAGCTATACCGAAGCCGCGAAGCTGCTGGGACTTCATCCGAACTATCTGCACCGGCTCATCCGCAACATGGATCTGAGGTCTGAAGTAAAGCGTGAAAGCGACGAGGCGGCAGCCAAGACCGGCGATTAATAGTTCAGGCCTTCAGGAAGATTTGCTTGCGGTACATCCACCACACCGGCAGGAAGCACCCCACAACAACACCCAGGGAATAGAGCAGCGACGCCAATGCCGGTGAACCCGGGTGGGCGAAAGCGCGCTGGAAGAAACGCTCCTTCCAGCTTAGCGTTCCGCCCAGGACCTCTGAGATAACGTACGCCGCAATCGCGTTTGTGCCGAAGACAAGGAATGGCCGCGTCCACCATCGGCGATAGGACTTGACATCGACGAGCCAATAACAGACGGCCAAGCAAACCAGTGCACATCCCGCTGTGAAGAGGACGTAGGAGCTGGTCCACAAGTTCTTGTTGATAGGGAACCACATTCCCCAGATTTGTCCGGCAACGATCCCCGCCAGGCCGGCCATGAGCATGCCCGCTGCCTTCTGGCCCATGCTGCCGGCGGAACGCAGCCATTCCGCGGTAAGAACTCCGCCCAGTACGGTAGCAATGGCCGGCAGCGTGCTGAGCACGCCCTCCGGGTCACGTACGCCCTCCCATAAGTGGCCCGACATCAGCTTGCGATCAAGGTAAGCAGCAAGGTTGGCATGGGGATGCAGCAACGGGATGTCGCGCGCCGGTACGCCGAAGCCCGGCACGGGAACGAACCGCATCAGCGCCCAGTAACCCAGAAGGAGCGCGACAATCCACGCGATGCGCGCGCTTGTCCGCGTATAGAGAGTGATGAGAGCGGCGGCGAGATAGGCGACCGCGATGCGTTGCAGTACACCAGGAATCCGCCATGTCGCCAGGTCGAAGTTAGGCAGGCCGTTCAGCAGTAGTCCGATGGCAAAAATCGTGGCGCTGCGTCGGAGGGCGTGAAGCAGGAGTGTTCGCCGCGATTCTCCACGGCGCATCCTTGACTCAAACGAGAACACCAGGGACACCCCGACGATGAAGAGAAAGAAAGGAAAAATAAGGTCGGTGGGCGTCCATCCATTCCAGCGGGCGTGCTTGAGCGGCCAGTAAGCAGCAGTGTTGCCGGGGTTGTTGACCAGGATCATGGCGGCGATGGTTGCACCGCGAAAAACGTCCAGCGAGACCAGCCGCCCCTTGGTTGGTCGATGTGCAGGGGCAGCTTGTCTGCCCTCCTGCCGGGGTTGCGCCAAAGCGGCCACGTTATCGAATTCTACAGGCCGTCCCGCCCCCGCGAAATGTGACCTGCGGATATCGCAAGGTTCTACATCGAACATGGTTCCCGCACCCTTGCACCCCACCGTGGATGGTAGCCACCGTGGATGGTAGCCTTGCACTGTCCGAGAATGGACATTACAATCCGGCCTAGGACAAAACGGTGATCGCACTAAGCAACATAACCGCTTTTAGAACAGTAGGATACCTGCCCTACGGTTTGGGTCTCCATTTGCACTACAGGAGGCGAGATGGACATTGCCCGCCCGGAAATCAAACGTCAGAAGCGCCGCCGTCAGATTATCTGGGTGAGCGCGGCGGTGGTTGTGTTAGTCGGGTTGACCGTAGGAGTCTCCCGGCTCAAACCGGCCGCACCGACGGTTGATCGCAGCACCATCTGGACCGACTCCGTTAAACGAGGCTCGATGCTGCGCCAAGTCCGCGGTCTGGGCTCCCTGATTCCCAGCCACGAGGATGTACGCCAGATTCCCGCCGAAACCGAGGCCACAGTCATCCGCATCGTCAAGCTTCCCGGTTCCCAGGTCGAGCCCGACACCGTTCTCGTGGAGATGAGCAACCCGCAACTGGAACAGGAAGCGCTCGATGCGCAGCTGCAGGTGAAGGCGGCGCAGGCGGAGTATCAGAGCCTTAAGGTTAAGCTTGACAGCGACCTGATGAACCAAAAGGCCGGAGCGGCCACCGTGAACGCAGAATATAGCGAGGCACAGCGCCAGGCCCAGACCGACAAGGCTCTCTATGAACTCGGCGTTATCTCGGGGTTGGCCGCCAAGGCCTCTGAAGACAAGGCCCACGAGATGGTGACCCGCAACAAGATTGAAGACCAGCGCCTCGACATCAACGAGAAGGCCATTGCCTCGCAGCTCGCGGTACAGCAGGCGAAGATCGAAGAGCTGCGCGCCCTCTCTGATCTCAAGCAGCAGCAATTGCAGCGCCTGAAGGTAAAAGCCGGTGTTGCCGGCGTTTTGGTCGAGCTGCCGTTGCAGGTCGGCCAGCGGGTTGAGCCGGGGGCGGAGCTGGCGAAGATCGTTCAGCCCAATCACCTGATGGCGGAGCTGAAGATTCCCGAAACCCAGGCGCGTGACGTACAGATCGGCGAACCCGCCTCCATCGACACTCACAACGGAGTGATCGCCGGCGAGGTGAGCCGCGTCGATCCCGCGGTGCAGAACGGAACCGTTACGGTTGACGTAAGACTAACGGGCGAGCTGCCCAAGGGCGCGCGGCCAGATCTGAGTGTGGATGGAACCATTGATCTGGAGAAGCTGGAAAATGTGCTTTACGTGGGACGGCCGGCGTTTGGCCAGGAGAACAGCACCATCTCAATGTTCAAACTCGATCCCAGCGGGAACGGCGCAAGTCGGGTGCAGGTTAAGACGGGCCGCGCATCCGTGAACCTCATCCAGATCGACTCTGGACTGAAAGAAGGCGACACGGTGATTCTGTCCGACATGTCGCGCTGGGACAACACGGACCGCGTGCGGCTGGAATAGAAGGGCCAGGCACTTTTACGGGGAGTTACCAGAGAGCGAGCAAATTATGAGCGACGCAGAAATGCCACTGATCGAAATCGAAAACCTTACCAAGATTTTCTACACCGATGAAGTCGAGACGCACGCCCTCTCCGGGGTTCATCTCAAGGTGCGCAAGGGAGAGTACGTCGCCATGTCCGGCCCATCGGGTTGCGGCAAGTCAACGCTGCTGTCCATCATCGGGCTGCTGGATACGCCCACCGAGGGCAACTACCAGCTTAACGGCCAGCCGGTTGACAACCTTGACTTCGCCGCCCGCTCACGCATCCGCAACCGCGAAATCGGCTTCATCTTCCAGAGCTTCAACCTGATAGGCGATCTCACGGTCTACGAGAACGTAGAGCTGCCGCTGACCTACCGCGATGGCATGCCCTCCGCCGAGCGCAAGCGGCGCGTGCTGGACTCGCTGGAGCGCGTGGGCATGGCGCACCGTCTGCGGCACTATCCGTCGCAGCTTTCCGGCGGTCAGCAGCAACGTGTCGCCGTAGCGCGCGCACTGGCTGGCTCGCCGTCCATCCTGCTGGCGGACGAGCCCACCGGCAACCTCGACTCGCGCAATGGCGAAGCCGTGATGGAGCTGCTGCAAAAACTGCATCGCGAGGGCTCAACCATCTGCATGGTGACGCACGATCCGCGATTCGCCGCACACGCGCAGCGCGAGGTGCACTTGTTCGACGGTAAGGTTGTGGCCGAAGAAGAACTGCGGAGGCTGATGCAGGAGACGACCTAGCAACCAGCGACTGGCATGCGGCAACTAGTCGCGTTGCTCCAGCGATGGACGGCACCACTGAGGGGCAGGTGTTTCACGAGAACTCAAACAAGTCGTGCAGCTGGTTGCTAGCTGCTAGTTGCTGCTTATGATCCAATTCAAGAACGTCGAACGCAGTTACAAAACCGGAGCCGGCCAGACGTGGGTGCTGCGCCGCATCGATCTCACCATTCAGGAAGGCGAGTTCGTAACCGTCATGGGGCCCTCGGGGGCGGGCAAGTCATCGCTGCTGAATGTGCTGGCATTGCTCGACGACCAATGGACCGGCGAGTACTGGTTTGGCGAGCAGCCTGTCCATCCGATGCGGCGCAAGGACCGCGCCGAGTTGGCCAAACGCAAGATCGGCATGGTCTTCCAGAGCTACCATCTGCTCGATGACCTGACGGTGCAGGAGAACATCGATCTGCCGCTTTCGTACAAGGACATTCCGCGCGGCCAGCGACAAGGCATGGTTGCCGAAGCGCTGGACCACTTCCACATCGTTGCCAAGAAGGACCTCTATCCCAACCAGCTTTCCGGTGGACAGCAACAGTTGGTCGGCATCGCGCGCGCCGTCATTCACAAGCCGGCTTTGCTGCTGGCCGACGAACCGACCGGCAACCTGCACTCCAGCCAGGCCAAGGAAATCATGGAGCTGTTCACGAAGCTCAACCGCGAAGGAACAACCATCGTGCAGGTCACGCATTCCGAGGTGAACGCGTCGTACGGCTCGCGAATCATTCAACTGCGCGATGGCTGGCTGGTCGGCGACACGGCGAACGCCGCGGTTGCTCCCACGGGCGAGGCCGTCAACTCATGAGAACCCGTTCGTCGTGGTCTCCGATTCTGGCAGTAGCGCTGTCCGTTCTGACAGTCAATGCGGGCGCGCAGACGCAGACTCAACCGTCTGCGCCCCCATCACCCGAACAGATGCCCAATGCGCCAACCCCCCAGCAATCCACAAGCGCACCGGCAACGGCGACGCTCGGCATACACACGCCGGCGGCGTTGGCGATTCCGCATTCGCGCAATCCGTTCGAGGCGTATGCGCCCAGCCCGGTGCCAGAGCCTGAGCTTGCCAATTCGGCGCGTCTGCAGCGCCTCATTCGGGATGGAAAGCTTTACATCTCGCTGCAGGATGCCATCGCACTCGCATTGGAAGACAGCCTTGATCTCGCAATTGCCCGCTACAACCTGCCCATCGCGGACACCGATATCCTGCGGACCAAGGCCGGAGGTTCGTTCCGCGGCGTCAACACCGGTATCGTCCAGGGCACGCCGGGAGGCGGCATCGGCGGCTTCGGCACGGGCGCGCCGGGCGCAGGCGCCGGCGGCACGACTGGCGGCGCCGGCGGTGCGGGAGCGGGAGCTGCCGGTCTGGTGCAGTCCACCCTGGGCATCGGAACGCCAGTGCAGTCCTATGATCCCATCGTCACAACCAACACGGGTGTTGAACACCTCACCCAGCCGCTGGCCAACCTGCAGATCTACGGCGTCCCGAAGTTGCAGCTCAATACCACTGTGATGAACGCAAATTACGGCCAGGCGTTCTCCACCGGGACGAGCTTCAACTTTGAAGTTGACAACAACCGCCAGACGACGAACAGCATCTTCAGCACCCTCTCGCCGCAGTTGGGGACGTATTATCGGGTCACCTTCACGCAACAACTTCTGGCGGGTTTTGGCTTCACTCCCAACAAGCGCTATATGCGCATTGCCGCCAACAACAAGAAGATTTCCGACATCGCCTTCAAGAGCCAGGTCATCGCCACCATTACACAGATTGCCAACATCTACTGGGACCTGGTGAGCGCCTACGAAGGCGAGCACGTGACCGAGCAGTCGTACGCCTTCGCACAGCAGAGCCTGGAAAACGCAAAGAAGCAATTACAACTCGAGGCAATTCCCGCGATGGATGTCATGCGCGCCGAAGCCGAGGTTTCACGGCGAGATCAGGACCTGACCGTCGCCAAGACAAATCTGCAATTGCAGGAGTCTCTGCTGAAGAACGCGCTGACCAAGAATCTTGACGATCCGGTGCTGGAGTCCATGCCGGTGATACCTACCGATCGCCTGGAGCCGGCCGAGTCTGGGCCGGTAAGGCCGCTGGAGGACCTTATCAACACCGCCTTGCAGGAGCGGCCCGAGTTGTCGGAGTCGCAGATTGACCTGAAGAACCGGCAAATCACCCGCAAGGCCGCCAGCAACGCATTGCTGCCGACGCTCGCGTTGGTTGGCTTCTACGGCGGTACCGGCCTGGCCGGGGAGTTGAATCCGGCATTCTCTGGAATGAACACCAGCACAGTCCCCACCGATTTCGGCGGGGCCTTTACCAATGCCTTCAACAATACGTCGCCCGACTATTTTGTCGGCGCGAACCTGAATATTCCCATCCGCAACCGCGTGGCCAAAGCCGACCAGTATCGTTCTGAACTGGAATACCGCCAAGCCGAGTTGCGCATGCAGCAGTTGAAGAAGCAGATCCGCATAGAAGTGCGCAATGCACAATACGCGCTGGAGCAGGGGCGCGCGCGCGTGGCGGCGGCGAAGCAGGCGCGCGACCTGGCCAACAAGACCTTTACCATCATGAAGAAGGAACTGGAACTGGGGGCGGGATCGAGCTTCCAGACCCTGACCGCGCAGCGCGATCTGGCGGTAGCCGAACTGGACCTGGTCAACGCGACCACGGCCTATCAGAAATCAAAACTTGAACTGGAGCGCGCAACCGGAACCACGCTGGAAGATAATGGCATTCAGCTTGAGGACGCGGTCAATGGGACCGCGCCGTGACGGAGACCATCGTGCCGCGGACGCAAACACAAAGCAGCCCAGGAGCCTCACGCGAGAGCGTAGCCAATACTCCTGCGCGGCAAAACCCTCCGCGCATCCTGGCCGCCGATGACCAGCCCCACATTCTGCAGGCCATCGAGTTGCTGCTTCGCCCCGAAGGTTTCGCGGTGGACACGGCAAAATCTCCGGCCGCGGTACGCGAGGCCCTGGCCAGCGACTTCTACGACGCCGTCCTAATTGACCTGAACTACACGCGCGACACGACCTCAGGCCAGGAGGGCCTGGACCTGCTCTCGGAAATTGTGGCTCTGGACAGCGACATCCCCGTCATTGTGATGACCGCGTGGGGCAATGTTCGTCTCGCCGTCGAGGCCATGCGCCGCGGCGCGCGGGACTTTATTCAGAAGCCGTGGGAGAACGAGCGCCTGCTGGCGATTCTGCGGACGCAGGTGGAGCTGCATCGCGCCCTGCAACGCACGGCGCACCTCGAAGCCGAGGCCCGCCTGCTACGGGCCGAAGGGCGGCCGGAGTTCATTGCCAGCGCGCCCGCCATGCAGCCGGTGTTGCAGACCATCGCCCGCATCGGGCCGTCGGATGCCAACGTGCTGGTTACCGGCGAGCACGGCACCGGCAAGGAAGTGGTGGCGCAGACGCTGCACGCGCTGTCGCCACGGGCGAACATGCCGCTGGTTGCGGTCAATACCGGCGCCCTGCCTGAAGGCACCTTCGAAAGCGAGCTGTTTGGCCACGTGAAGGGCGCTTTCACCGACGCGCGCACCGACCGCATCGGCCGCTTCGAACTGGCCGACAACGGCACCATCTTCCTCGACGAGATCGGCAATGTTCCTGTTCGTCAACAGGCGAAGTTGCTGCGGGTGATTGAAACCGGCGAGATCGAGCGCGTCGGCTCGTCACGCACCAAGCACATCAACGTTCGCATCATCTCGGCGACGAACACCGACCTGCAGGTGGCCATCGCCGGCGGCCAATTCCGTGAGGACCTGCTCTTCCGGCTGAACACTGTCGAGATTCATGTTCCGGCCCTGCGCGAGCGGCGCGAAGACATCCCGGCGCTGGCGGCCCACTTCCTCAAGCGCTATGCAACGCGGTATCGTATGTCGGTCAGCGGGTTTGCAGCGCCGGCGGTGCAAGCGATGCTGCAATACGGATGGCCCGGGAACGTGCGCGAATTGGAGCACACGCTGGAGCGCGCGGTGCTCATGTGCCACAGTGACGAGATTCAGGTGTCTGACCTCGGGCTGAACGTCCAGCGTCCACAGGGCCAGAACCTGGAGGAACTCAGCATTGAGGAGGTCGAGGGCATACTGGTGCGCAAGGCGCTGCAGCGATTTCACGGTAACGTCAGTCAGGCGGCGGAAGCGCTGGGCCTGAGTCGCGGCGCCCTGTACCGGCGAATGGAACGTTATGGTATCTAGTTCCGGCGGCGAACCGGTAACACTCACCCCACCGAACGCAAAAATGGCCTCCGGCGACGACACCGATCCAACCTCTTCCTGGAGCGGAAGCACCGCAGTTGCCGCAGGCGTCAAACCGCGATTCAAAACTCCTCGCGTCCGATTTCGCCCCTCCCGTCTCCTTTTCGAAAAGCGTATCGCTCTCTTTGCTGTGCTGGCGGCCCTGCCCGGCATTGTGATCGGCACAATCCTGATTTGGACCACCACCTGGACACGAGACACGAAGTTCGCTGTCACCGCTTTGGAATTGTTCCTTTGGCTGGTGCTGACGCTGGTACTGCTCGACCAGATTGTGCGCCCGCTGCAGACTCTGGCTAATGTTGTCGGTGCTCTGCGGGAAGAGGATTATTCTTTCCGTGCGCGCGGAGCCGTGCCCAATGATGCTTTGGGCGAACTCGCGCTGGAGATTAATTCGCTAGCTGACATC
>Ga0335082_10003045_pt1 | contig 18171 bp, 12 predicted proteins | sample Lox_Sample_41_FD_206718 | JGI IMG/M metagenome (GOLD analysis project Ga0335082, IMG submission 206718) | Soil microbial communities from Loxahatchee National Wildlife Refuge, Florida, United States - Lox_Sample_4.1 | ecosystem: Environmental > Terrestrial > Soil > Wetlands | place: USA... | reverse complement strand
AGCTGGGCAAGCTCGACGCCGAGCAGCGCGAGCGGTTGGTCGCCGCGATCCGCTCGATCCTCGACGAGGCGCTCGTGGCGGAGCGGAAGCGCACGGGTGGTCTGCCCACGAAGATCGGGGACCACTTCACGGTGCACAATCGCGCGGGTGAGCCCTGCCCGCGATGCGGCGCGGATCTGCGGCGCGTGTCCTACGAGAGCCACGAGGTGACGTACTGCCCCACGTGCCAGACGGGCGGGAAGCGATTGTCGGATCGGCGGCTGGACCGTCTCCTCCGATGAGGATGGACCCGTGTGATCGCCCGACCTCGAAGCGATTGACGTGACCCGCGAGGTTCCGATCGACGAGGTCCCCGCCAGCCAGGTGCTGGGCCTCCAGGAGATCGACCAGACCCAGGTCGCGCTCGTCGGCGGCAAAGGCGCGCACCTCGGGGAGCTATCGCGGATCGAAGGCGTCCACGTGCCGGCGGGCTTCTGCGTGACGGCCGACGCCTTCCGGCGGATCAGGGCGGAGGCGCGATCGATCGACGAACCGCTCGATCAGCTGTCGCGCCTGAACCCGGATGACCTGGGGTCGATCCGGACGCTCACCGCGGAGATCCGCCGGACCGTCGAAGGCATCGCCGTCCCCGACGATCTGGCGGCGGCGATCTCTCGCTCGCTCTCCCGCCTCGGCGAGCACGCCGCGTACGCCGTCCGCTCCAGCGCGACGGCAGAGGACCTGCCGACGGCCTCCTTCGCGGGCCAGCACGACACCTACCTCAACGTCGTGGGGCCGGCGGCGATCCTCCGGCACATCAGCCGGTGCTGGGCATCGCTGTTCACCGAGCGGGCCGTGACCTATCGCCTGCGGAACGGCGTCGACCAGGCGAAGGTCGCCATCGCGGTGGTCGTGCAGCGGATGGTCTTCCCGGACGCGTCCGGCATCCTGTTCACGGCCGACCCCGTCACGTCGAACCGGAAGGTCGTCTCCGTGGAGGCCAGCTACGGCCTCGGCGAGGCCCTGGCCTCAGGTCTGGTGAACGCCGACGCCTACACGGTGCGGGACGGCGAGGTCGTCGCCAAGGCGATCGCCACCAAGCAGCGCGCTCTCCACGCCCTGCCGGGCGGCGGTACGCGGGAAGAGGCGATCGACCCGGAGCGGCAGGAGAAGCCGGCGCTGACGGACGGGCAGGTCGTACGACTCGCGCAGCTGGGACGGCGGATCGAGGCGCACTTCGGCCACCCCCAGGACATCGAATGGTGCCTGGTCGACGACGACTTCCAGATCGTTCAGAGCCGGCCGATCACGACACTCTTCCCCATCCCAGAGACGGACGACGGACGGAACCACGTCTTCGTCTCCGTCGGACATGGCCAGATGATGACCGAGGCCATGAAGCCCCTGGGGATCTCCATGTGGCAGCTGACGGCCCTTCCGCGGATGTACGAGGCCGGCGGGAGGCTGTTCGTCGACGTCACCCAGCGCCTGGCGTCCCCGGCCGGCCGCGCGAGCCTCCTGGAAGTCATGGGGAGGGGCGATCCGTTGATGCGGGACGCGCTGGAGACCGTCCTGGAACGCGACGACTTCATCCCGCCGAGCCCGGACGAGGGTCAGGTCGGTGCGCCGACCCCGAGCGCTCCCGCCCCGCTCGAGACCGATCCGGCCATCGTCGCCGGGCTGGTCGCGCACACGCAGGCGTCCATCGCCGCACTGCGGCGCGATATCCGAACCAGGTCCGGACCGGCGCTGATCGACTTCATCCTTGCGGATATCCAGGAGCTGAAGCGGATCCTCTTCGATCCGCGGAGCCATCAGGTGTTCATGTCGGCCATGGAGGCCACGTGGTGGCTCAACGAGCGGCTGGAGGCGTGGCTGGGAGAGAAGAACGCGGCCGACACGCTCACGCGGTCCGTCCCCAACAACGTGACGTCAGAGATGGGGCTGGCGCTCCTGGACGTCGCGGATGTGATCCGCCTACACCCGGACGTGGTGGCCTTCCTCGAACACGTCCAGGACGACGGCTTCCTGGACGAGATGGCCAAGCTCGATGGCGGGCGGGAGGCGAGAGACGCCATCGGGGCCTTCCTCGGCACGTACGGCATGCGCTGCGTCGGCGAGATCGACATCACGAGGCCGCGTTGGAGCGAACGTCCCACCGCGCTCGTCCCCGTGATCCTCGGCAACATCAAGAACGTCGAGCCGGGCGCTGGCGAGCGGCGCTTCGAGCAAGGACGGCAGGAGGCGTGGGCGAAGGAACAGGAGCTGCTCGAGCGCGTGCGGGCCCTGCCGGACGGGGAGCGGAAGGCCGAGGAAGTCAAGCGGATGATCGAACGGGTCCGGACCTTCATCGGGTACCGGGAGTATCCGAAGTACGGCATGGTCAGCCGCTACTTCGTCTACAAGCAGGCGTTGCTGGAGGAGGCCGAGCGCCTCGTGCATGCCCACGTGCTTCGTGAGAAGGAAGACGTCTTCTACCTCACGTTCGAGGAGCTCCGCGACGTCGTGCGCGCGAACCACGTGGATGACCAGCTCATCCACCAGCGCAAGGACGCGTTCCGGTCGTATCGAACGCTCACACCACCCCGGGTGCTCACGTCCGATGGCGAGGCCATCGCCGGGGCCTACCGGCGCGATGACGTGCCGGCCGGCGCCCTGGTAGGCCTCCCGGTTTCGGCCGGGACCATCGAGGGGCGGGCCCGCGTCATCCACGACATGGCGCAGGCCGATCTCGAAGCGGGCGACATCCTGGTCACGACCTCCACGGACCCCAGCTGGACGCCGCTGTTCGTTGCGATCTCAGGTCTGGTGACGGAAGTCGGGGGCTTGATGACCCATGGCGCGGTGATCGCACGGGAGTACGGATTGCCGGCCGTCGTGGGCGTGGAGCACGCAACCCGGCTGATCCGGGATGGGCAGCGGATCCGCGTGCATGGGACGGACGGATACGTCGAGATCCTGCCCGTGGAGGGGCGCCCGACCGACATGGTCTTCAAGCCGGGCAGCTGAGCCCGGCCGGCGTCACATCTCGACGGCGAGCTGCTCCTGGGCAGGCTGACCCGCGGCGGCGGCGTGGTGCGCCGCGACCGTCTCGCGGCCGGGGATGAACCGGTTCGCGATCACGGCGGCCACGAGCAGGATGCAGCCGGCGAAGACGAGCGCCGGATGGAAGCCCTGCATGAACGCGTCCTTGAACGCGACGAGCACGCCCTGCGCTTGGGTCGGGTTGAGACCGTCGACCGAGAGCGTGCCGTGCTTGGCCGCGTCGCTGACCGTGGCCAGCTGGGTCCGGCTCAGGCCGAGGTTCGCGACCGCCGGGGCGAACGCGCTGTTCAGCTTGGTCGTCAAGATCGCGCCGAGCAACGCGATGCCGAGGACGCCGCCGACCTCGCGGCTCGTGTTCGTCATCGCGGAGCCGAGGCCGGCTCGCTCGTGACCGACCGAGTTCATCACCGCCGCGGTCATCGGCGCCATCGTGGAGCCGAGGCCGTGGCCCATCAAGATGAAGATCGGGAACAGCACCCAGTACGAGGTCGTCGGCGTCAGCAACAGGCCCAGGAGAACGAGCCCGGTGCCGCCGAGGATCAGGCCATACGTCATCGGCGCGCGCGAGCCGTGCTCGGACGCATACTTGCCCGCGTTCGGCGCAGTGATGATGATCGCGAGCGTCATCGGCAGGAACGCCGCGCCGGCCTGGAACGGCGAGTACCCGTGGATCAGCTGCATGTAGAGGGTCAGGAAGAAGAACGTCGCGAACATCCCGAGGGACACGCTGAACGCGACGGTGTTGCCGGCCGAGAAGGCCGGGATCTTGAAGAATCGCAGCGGCATCATGGCGTGCTCGTTCTTCAGCTCCCAGTACAGGAACGAGGCGAGCAGCACCGCGAACAAGACGAACGATCCGACGATGCGAGGGCTGCTCCACCCGAGCTGGTTCGCTTCGATCAGGCCATAGGTCACGAAGAACAGCGCGGACGTGCCGAGCGCGAGACCCACGACATCGAGTTTGCGCTCCACCTCGGAGACCGACTCGGTGACGGTGGACATCGCCACGAAGAACGCCGTGATGCCGATCGGCACGTTGAGGAAGAACACCGACGCCCAGCCGAGATGCTCGACCATGTAGCCGCCGAGCGTCGGCCCGAGGGCCAGGGCGATCCCCGACACGCCCGCCCAGATGCCCAGCGCCTTGGCGCGCTCCTGCGGCGGGAACGTCACGGTGATGATGGACAGTGTGCCCGGGATCATGAGGGCGCCGCCGACGCCCTGGAGGGCGCGGAAGACGATCAGCTGCGTCGCGTTCTGCGAAACGCCGCACATGAACGAGAAGATCGTGAAGACCACGAGGCCGATGAGGAAGATCTTCTTGCGGCCATACCGGTCGCCCAGGATCCCGCCGGTCAGGAGCAGGGAGGCGAACGCCAGCACGTAGCCGTCCACGACCCACTGGAGCTCGGAGAAGCCGGCGCCGAGGTGGAGTTGGATGCTCGGCAATGCCACGTTGACGACCGTGTTGTCGAGCATCGCCATCGCCAGCGCGAAGCACATCGTCAACAGGACGATGACCTTCTCTCTCGCGTGTTCGCCTTCGAAGCCGAGCACCGGGACTCCCTTCCGATCCGAGCTGTCGCGGGGCAGCGTTCCTGGGGCCAACCGCCCGCGGGGTCGTTCTGTTCCCGAGCCTCCGAGCTTAGGTCAGTTTGCGATATTGCCGGATCGCCAGCGGGACGAAGACGAGGAGGAGCCCGGCGATCCAGGCCGTCGACTGCGCGATCATGCTCGGGAGCGATGCGCCCGCAGGCATCACGGGATCGCCGATGGACAGGACGCGCGCGGTGTTGGCCCAGATCGTGACCGGGTTGTGCTCGGCGATCGGCTGGAGCCAGTTCGCCATGCCCGCCACCGGGACGAACGCCGAGCTCACGAAGACGATCGGGAAGACGCCGGTGAACATCGCGGCCTGCACCGCCTCGACCTCCTTCAGGGTGAGGGCGACCGTCGCGGAGATCCACGAGAAGGCGAACCCGATCGCGAGCACGAGGAGCACCGTGCCCACGGCGCCCGGGAGGCCGTTCTCGAACCTGAACCCCACGAGGTAACCGACCACGATCACGAGGAGCACGAGCACGAAGTTCTTCCCGACGTCGGCCACGGTCCGGCCCACCAGCACTGCCGAGCGGGCCATCGGGAGGGAGCGGAACCGGTCGATGATGCCTTTCTTCAGATCCTCCGCCAGCCCGACCGCGGTGGTGGTGGCCCCGAAGATCGCGTTCTGCACGAAGATGCCGGGCATCAGGAACTCCACGTAGGTGATGCCGCCCGGCAGGTTCGCGATGTTGCGCGCGAACACCCAGCTGAACAGCAGCACGAACATGATGGGCTGCAGCAGTTCGAAGATCATCACGGTGGGCACGCGGGAGATCTGCAGCAGGTTGCGCCAGACGGCGACCGTGCTGTCCGAGACGAAGTGGCGCAGGCGCGTGCCCGACTCGACGCGCGTGGACGGTTCGATCGCGATGCTCATCGCTCGTCTCCCTCCTTCGAGCGCCGCCGCCGCCCCCGCTTTGGAGCCGACTCCTCCGTCGCCGCCTCCTCGGCCGCGTGGCCCGTGAGCGCGAGGAACGCGTCGTCGAGGGTGGGCCGGTGCAGCGCGATGTCGTCGACCACGATCCGCGCGTCGTCGAGTCGTCGGACCGAGTCGAGCAGCGCCTCCGGTCCGGCCTGCCCGACCGGGACGCGGACGATCCCGGCCTCCGCATCGACGCTGGGATCGCCGGCGCCGACGCCTTTCAACGTGCCGGCGGCGACCCCGGCCTGGATCGTATCCGCCACGTGGACCTCCAAGACCTCCCCGCCGATCTGCGCTTTGAGTTCGTCGGCGGTGCCTTCGGCGATCACGGTCCCGAGGTCGACCATCGCGATCCGGTCGGTGAGCTGGTCGGCCTCCTCGAGGTACTGGGTGGTCAGGAGCATCGTCTTCCCCTCGCGGACGAGCTCGCGGATCAGCTCCCACAGGTCGATCCGGCTCCGTGGGTCCAGGCCGGTGGTCGGCTCGTCGAGGAAGAGGATGTCGGGACGGGCCACGAGGCTCGCGCCCACGTCGAGGCGTCGCCGCATGCCGCCGGAGTAGGTCTTCGCGAGTCGGCGGCCCGCGTCGGCCAGTCCGAAGCGCTCCAGGACCTCATTGGCGCGCCGTCGGGCCTCCCGGCCGGGGAGGTGATAGAGCCGCCCGACCATCTCGAGGTTCTCCAGACCGGTCAGGTTCTCGTCGACCGCGGCGGACTGGCCGGCCAGGCCGATCCGGCTGCGGAGTGCCTCGGCGTCGCGTACCACGTCGAGCCCGGCCACCTCGGCCCGGCCCGCATCGGGGAGTAGGAGCGTCGTCAGGATGCGGACGGCCGTCGTCTTGCCGGCGCCGTTGGGGCCGAGCAAGCCGAACACGGTGCCTTGGGCGACCTCGAGGTCGATCCCCTTGAGCGCATGGACGTCCCCGAACGACTTCGCGAGGCCCTCGGTGCGGATGATGGCGTCCCCCATGGGGCGCCCAGCCTACCGAGCGTCGCCGACAGGTGGCACACGCGCTCTCGAGGAGCCTCTGACCTGCGGGAACGCTTCAACCAGCCCTCATGGTGTAATGAAGATTACCTATCGGGAATGCCGGCGCCGAGCCGGCCGTTCTTGCAGGTGCAGACCGTTCCAGCTTGAAGGAGCCACGAGATGCCCGAGATCGACACCCTTGTCCTCCCCCTGTTGCCGCTGACCACCGGCGTCGTGCTGCCGGGGATGGTCGTCACCTTGACGTTGGAATCGCCGGAGGCGCGAGCCGCGGTCGACGCCGCGGCTGGGGAGGAGCGTCTGCTGCTGCTCGTCCCACGCCTGGACGGCCGTTACGCGCGGGTCGGCACGATCGGGAAGATCGAGGACATCGGCAGCCTCCGCGGCGGCACCGAGGCGATCGTGATCCGCGGGCTCCGCCGGGCCGAGGTCGGCGTGGGCGTGCCGGGAACGGGTGAGGCGACCTGGGTCCAGGTCGAGCCGGTCGAGGACGAGCAGGCGACCGAGCGGACGCGCGCCCTGGCGCGCGAGTATCGCGCCACGATCGAAGGCATCGTGGAGGCCCGCGGCGTTCCCGCGATCGCCGAGTTCCTCCGCGGCATCAACGAACCCGGACAGATGGCGGACACCGCCGGCTACTCGCCCGACCTGTCGTTCGAGCAGAAGGTGGAGATCCTCGAGACGCTCGACGTCGAGGAGCGTCTGGAGCTCGTGCTCGGCTGGGCGAGGGACACCCTGGCCGAGACCGAGCTGAAGGAGAAGATCCGCGGAGACGTGACCGACAGCCTCGAGCAGCGGCAGCGTGAGGCCATCCTCCGCGAGCAGATGAGCGCGATCCGCAAGGAGCTCGGGGAGGACGGCAGCGAGGACGTCATCCAGACCTTCCGCGACAAGATCGCGAGCGCCGGCATGCCCGACGACGTGCGCGAGCAGGCCGAGCGTGAGCTCGGTCGCCTCGAGCGCACGTCCGAGCAGTCGCCGGAGTACGGATGGATCCGGACCTACCTCGACTGGATAACCGAGCTCCCGTGGGACGTGCGGACCGACGACAACCTCGACATCGTTGGGGCGCGCCGGATCCTCGACGAGGATCACGAGGGCCTCGAGGACGTGAAGGACCGCATCGTCGAGTACCTCGCCGTGCGCAAGCTGCGCGCCGACCGCGGCTTGACGGAAACCGGTGGCCGCGGCTCGGGCGTGATCCTGACGCTCGTCGGACCTCCCGGCGTGGGCAAGACCTCGCTCGGCGAGTCGGTCGCCCGCGCGCTCGGACGGAGGTTCGTCCGCGTGTCCCTGGGCGGCGTCCACGACGAGGCCGAGATCCGGGGGCACCGGCGGACGTACGTCGGCGCGCTGCCGGGGCGCATCGTGCGCGCGCTGAAGGACGCCGGCACGAAGAACCCGGTGATGATGCTGGACGAGATCGACAAGGTCGGCGCCGACTGGCGCGGCGACCCCTCGGCGGCGCTGCTCGAGGTGCTCGATCCCGCGCAGAACCACACGTTCCGCGATCACTACCTCGACGTCGATCTCGACCTGTCGGAGGTCCTGTTCGTGGCAACCGGGAACGTCGCCGAGACGATCCCGGGGCCGCTGCTCGACCGGATGGAGGTCATCCGACTCGACGGCTACACCGAGGACGAGAAGGTCGCGATCGCCCGGCTGCACCTCCTGCCGCGCCAGACGGAGCGCAACGGCTTGCGCCCCGACGAGGTCGAGCTGAGCGACGACGCGCTCCGCGAGATCGTGACCGCGTACACGCGCGAGGCCGGCGTCCGCAACCTCGAACGCGAGCTGGGCAAGGTGCTGCGGAAGGTCGCCACGAAGCTGGCGGCCGACGAGACGCTGGCGCCCGTGAGCGTGGGCCGCGAGGAGGTGCGCGCCTACCTCGGCCGCGAGCGGTTCTCGCTCGAGGAGATGGCGGAGCGCACCAGCGTCCCGGGCGTCGCGACGGGGCTCGCGGTGACGGGCAGCGGTGGCGACGTGTTGTTCATCGAGGCGACCCGCGAGGACGAGGGCGAGGGGCTGACGCTCACGGGGCAATTGGGCGACGTGATGAAGGAGTCCGCGCAGATCGCCCTTTCGTATGTGCGATCGCACGCGGCCGCGCTGTCGATCGATGCCGCGCAGCTGAAGGGTCGGTTCCACCTGCACGTTCCGGCTGGCGCCGTGCCGAAGGATGGCCCGAGCGCCGGCGTCACGATGACGACCGCGCTCGTGTCGCTGCTCCGCGGCGAGACGGTCCGGCCCGAGGTCGGCATGACCGGCGAGGTGACGCTGCAGGGACGTGTGCTCCCGATCGGTGGCGTCAAGCAGAAGGTGCTCGCCGCGCACCGAGCTGGGCTGACGACGGTGATCCTGCCGAAGCGGAACGAGGGCGATCTGGACGACGTGCCCGAGCGCGTACGCGGAGACATGACCTTCCATCTGGTCGGCGACGTCCGCGAGGCGCTGGAGGTCGCGCTGGATCGCGCCGGCGTGGCGACGGGTTCGACCGCCGCCTAGCTTCGCCGGTCGCGGGCGGTTCCTGACCTATCCTGGGCGCGCCCGTGTTGCAGCTGATCGAACTCCGCCGCCGGTTCGGCGACGTGGTCGCGCTCGACGGCCTTTCCTTCGACGTTCCGGAAGGCCGGATCGTCGGTTTCGTGGGTCGCAACGGATCCGGGAAGACGACGACGATGCGGATCACGCTCGGCGTCCTCGAGGCCGACGATGGCGAGGTGCGCTGGCGCGATGCGCCGGTCGACGCCGACGCGCGCAGGCGCTTCGGGTACATGCCGGAGGAGCGTGGGCTCTACCCGAAGATGCACGTGCTCGAACAGCTCGTGTACCTCGCGCGGCTGCGCGGCACGCCGAAGGACGTCGCGCGGGCGCGCGCGCTCGAACTCCTCGAGGTGCTCGAGGTGATCGGCGACCCGCAGGCCCGCATGGAGTCGCTCTCGCTCGGGAACCAGCAACGGGTGCAGTTGGCGGCCTCGCTCGTGCACGCGCCCGACCTGCTGGTCCTCGACGAGCCGTTCTCGGGGCTCGATCCGGTCGGCGTCGACGTGCTGGCCGGCGTCCTGCAGCGCGAGGCGCGGGAGCGCGGCGTGGCCGTGGTGTTCTCGAGCCACCAGCTCGAGCTCGTCGAGCGCCTGTGCGACGCGGTGGTTCTGATCGACGGCGGCAGGGTCGTCGCGAGCGGCACGATCTCGGAGCTGCGCGCGATGCGCGCGCGGAACCTCTGGCGGGTCGAGGTGGCCGGCGCCGGCGACGCGTGGTGGGCCGCGATCCCCGGCGTCCGGCTGGACGACCGCAACGACGGCGTCGTGATCCTCGAGCTGGACGACGGCGCCGATCCGCAGCGCGTGCTCGATCTGGCGCGGGCCGAGGGCGACGTGCGTGCGTTCGGCCCGATCGAGCCGAGCCTGGCGCAGCTGTTCCGCGAGGTGGTGGCCGGATGACCGAGTCCACGACCGATCGGGGCGCCTGGCGACTGATCGCGCGACGGGACTTCTGGGTGCGCCTGCGCGAGCGCAGCTTCCTGATCTCGACGCTGCTGAACATCGCGGTGATCTCGATCCTGGTCCTGGCACGTGCCTACGGCGGCGGCGGCGCGGGCCCGTCGTTCGACCTGGGGTACGTCGGGGGGCCGGCCGTGGCGCAGGGCGCGGCCGAGCTGGGCGCGAAGGCCGGCGTCACCGTGCGCGTGCATCAGCTCACCGATGAGCAGGCGGCGGACGCCGCGCTGCGCGACGGGTCGATCGACGCGGTCGTTGTCGGCGACCTGCTCGTTGCGAAGAGCTCGATCGATACCACGCTGGGCGGCCTCGTCCAAGCGTCGGAGCGCAATGTGCGGCTCGCGGCGCTGCTGGATCAGCACGGCGTCACGGCCGAGGAGCGCTCGGAGGCGAACGCGCCGCTCGGGGTGCAGACCCTCGAGCCCCCGCCGCCGGCGCACCGTCCCGAGAACGCCCAGGTCGCGTTCGTCGCCGTCATCCTGCTCTACGGGCAGCTCTTCGGCTACGGGATCTGGGTCGCGAGTGGCGTGATCGAGGAGAAGGCCTCGCGCGTCGTGGAACTGCTCCTGTCGGCGATCCGACCGAAGCAGCTCCTCGCGGGGAAGATCGTCGGCATCGGGGTCCTGGGGCTCGGTCAGCTGATCGTGGTGGCGACGTTCGCGATCGTGCTGGCGCTGGTCACGGGGGCGATCAAGGTGCCGCTCAGCGCGATCGGCGCGGCGGGACTCGTCGTCGGATGGTTCATCCTCGGCTTCGCGTTCTACGCATCGCTGTTCGCGGCCGCCGGGGCGCTCGCCTCGCGCATGGAGGAGCTTCAGAACGTGATCGTGCCGATCAACCTCATCATCCTGGTGTCGTTCTTCATCTCGATCGGCGCGCTCCAGAACCCGGACGGCACGCTGGTGACCGTCGCCTCGCTGGTGCCGACCTCCGCGCCGCTCGCGATGCCGGTCCGGATGGTGCTCGGCGCGGCGCCGGCGTGGCAGATCGCGCTGTCGCTCGCGCTGATCATCGCCAGCACGATCCTGCTCGTTCCGGCGGCGGCTCGCCTGTACATGGGCGCCATCCTCCGCTCCGGCGGGCGGGTGAAGATCCGCGACGCGTGGCGCGCCGCCGCGTGAGGCTCACGCGCGCCGGGCGCGACGCACGGCGACCGGCCGCGACAACCCTTTGAGCTCGGCCGCGCCGGCGTCGTCGAACGCGACCCCCGCGGATGCGGCCGCCGCCGCCTCGGTCAGCAGGACCTCGTCGGCGATCGCGTGCCCCGCCAGCCGCGCCGCGACGATCACGGTGCGCCCGAAGTAGTCGCCGTCACGGTGCAGGACGGGTCCGACGCTCGCGCCGACGCGCGCCGGCGGCAGGCCGAGCGTCGGCGCCGTCTCCACGAGGTCCAGCGCGGTCTCGGCCATCGGGGCGGGGTCGGCGAAGTGCAACATGATGCCGTCCCCGAGGAACTTCACGGTTCGGCCGCCGCGGGCCTCCGCCGCGGCGGAGAGCTCGACGAGTCCTTCCGCGATCGACAGCGCCGCCGCGTCGCCGCGCTCGTCCGTGATGCTGGTGGAGTCGGAGAGGTCGAGGAACGCGATCGCGGGGTCGCGACCGCTGTCGCGCCGGCGCACGCCCGCCTCGTCCATCGCGATCTCGATGTTGGTGACGATCTCCTCGGTGCCGGCGTGCTCGAAGTGCCGGTGGTGGATCAGCGAGATCAGCCGGTCGCTGATCTCGAGCATCGCGCTCGCGATCGGGACGGCCGTGTCGAGCACCTCCTTCATCGGCACGCCGGCGTCGAACATCGGCTGCTCCACGTGCTCGCGGAAGAACGCGATCTGCGACGTGGCGAGCCGGCGCAGGTTCTCGCCGATGAACCGGGTGCTCGCGACCAGCCGATCGGGGTCGCGTTCGGCGACCGAGGCCATGAGCCCGAAGATCCGCAGCAACTCGAGGTCGTCGGCGCGGATCTCGGCGTCCATCTCGGGCGCCGGCACCTGCAGCGACATCGTGAAGATCCGCGGGAGGTGCTCGGCGGGTAGGCCGAGCTGTTCGCCCGCCTCCCGCAGCGTGATGCCGGCCATCGGCACCGGATCGGGGAAGATCGCGTCGATCCACGCCATCGAATAGCGGCCGTCCTCGATCAGGTCGTGCAGGAGGTCGACGCGGATGCCCGCGCGATCCATCGCCTCGGCGATCCGGACGCGCGCGATGTCCTGATCGCGATAGCGACCGCCCTCGTCCTCGAGGACATGGAGCTCGGTCATGCGGCGGACCCACGCAACGTCCGTACCGGCCGCGGCGGCGAGCTCCTCGGCCGAGTACGTGGTCACGGCGATGGCGCTAGTCGGTGCCGAAGACCCGCCGGAAGGAGGGGAGCGGCAGCTCGCCCGTGGCGAGCACGCGGTCGTGGAAGGCACGCAGCGAGAAGTCGCCGTTCGCGGCCGCGGCGGCGGCCTCCCGAGCGCGCTCGATCTCGATCATGCCGATCATGTAGCAGAGCGCCTGCCCCGGCATGCCGATGTACCGGTCGACCTCGATGACGGCGTCGGTATGCGTCTGGCCGGCCTCCTCGAGCGTGTCGATCGCGGCCTCGCGCGTCCACCCGAGCGCGTGGATCCCGGTGTCGGTGATCAGCCGCGCGGCCCGGTGCGCCTGGTTGTCCAGCATGCCGAGCCGCTCCCAGTCGTCGAGGTACAGCCCCATCTCGTCGGCGAGGCGTTCCGCGTAGAGCCCCCACCCCTCGCAGTGCGCCGCGCCGGCGAGCGTGCCGCCGAAGCGCCGGAGATCCGAGCGGTCGGTCATCTCCTGTTCGAGCGCGATCTGGAAATGATGGCCGGGGTTCGCCTCGTGGTACGTGACGCTCGCCACGTGATGCAGCGCCCGGTCAGGGAGGTCGTAGGTGTTGATGTAGTACGTGCCGGGCCGAGAGCCGTCCTCGGTGGGCGGGTTGTAGAACGCGAACGGTTCGTCGGCCTCGCGGAACTCCTCCACGCGGCGGACCGTGCAGTTCGCCTTCGGCAGCGTGCCGAAGAACGACGGCGCCGTCTCCCAGCTCCGTCGGACCTGGTCCTCGGCCATGACGACGAGCTGGTCGGGCGTCGCCGCGGTGTTCGCCCCGCTGGCGTTGTGGGCGGTGATCGCCTCGAGCGGGCTCGCGTAGCCGAGGTCGGTCGCGATCTGCCGTCGCTCGGCCTGGATCGCCTCGAACCGCTCGTTGCCCAGCCGATGGACGTCGGCGGGATCGAGGGGCAGCGACGTCCATCCCAGGATCTCGGCCGCGTACATGCCGGCGCCGCCGGGCAGCGCGGTCATGCCGATCGACTCGGTCGCCGCCGGGAGGTACTCGTCGCGCATCAGGTCGCGGAACCGCGTATGGGCGGGCGCCACGACGTCGCGGACCACGGACACGAACCGCTCGCGCGTCCCCGGATCGGCGTCCGGTCCGAGCGGCAGCATCGCCGGCGAATCCTCCGGCGACAGCGCGAGGATCCGGTCGAGCTGTGCGAGCGCGCGCTCGGCGACGATCGTCGAGGTCACGACCCCCGTCGCGACGGCCTCGCGCGCCACCTCGGCCGATGCGTCGAGGAACGCCGGGAATGCGCGGAGGCGCGCCTCGTAGCGGTCGAGCCGCTCCGGCGTGTCCGCCCGTTGCACGGACGCGATCTGGGCGATCATCGTCCCCGCGCCGTGCATGTGGTTCACGACCTCGAACCGATCGACCCGGTGCTCCAGTGCGGCGAGCGACCGCGCGCACACCGCCTCGAGCACGTCCGCGTCGAGCTGCGCGGGCTCGTCGAGCTGCGTCCGGTCGATCGCGGCCAGCTCGGCGAGAGCCCCTCGGCACGCGGTGTCCTCGGCCGCGCGACCGTTCTCGCTCGGGTCCGGGAGCCGGTCGTCGAAGCGTTCGTCGCCGACGTAGGTGCCGGCCAGCGGCTGTCGCTCCAGGAAGCCCTGCCAGAAGCGGTCGACGAGCTGGCGAACCTGGTCGTTCGGCGTCACGGTTCCTCCTGAGGATCTGCGGGAGCCCAGCGTACCCGCGGCGCGACGGACCGCGCGTTGCCCTCCCGGTGCGCCGTCGCTACGCTCGGTCGTCCGGTGGCTCGCGGGGAGATGGAAGGGCGGGGCATGCTGCTCGAGGGGAAGAGGCTGTTGATCACCGGGGTCCTGACGCAGCAATCGATCGCGTTCGCGGCGGCGCGGACCGTCCAGGAGCAGGGCGGGCAGATCGTCCTGACGAACTTCGGCCGGACGGTGAGCATCACGCAGAAGGTGGCGCGCCGCCTGCCGGATCCCCCCGACGTCCTGGAGATGGACGCGAACGACGAGGAGCAGATCGCGGCCGTGCGCGAGGAGCTCGCGGCACGCTGGGGCCGCCTCGACGGCTTCCTGCACGCGATCGCATTCGCGCCCCAGGACGCGCTCGGCGGCAACTTCCTGTACACGCCGTGGGAGAGCGTCGCGACGGCCATCCAGACCAGCGCGTACTCCCTGAAGGCGATCGCCGCCGGCATGCTCCCGCTGCTCGAGGCGGCGGAGCGCCCGTCGATCGTCTCGCTCGACTTCGACGGGCAGGTCGCCTGGCCCGTCTACGACTGGATGGGCGTGGCGAAGGCGGGCCTCGAGGCCGTCACGCGCTACCTCGCGCGCGACCTCGGGCCGAAGGGGATCCGCGTGAACACCGTGAGCGCCGGGCCGATCAAGACGATGGCCGGCAAAGGGATCCCCGGGTTCGAGCGGATCGGCGGCACGTGGGAGCGCCGTGCCCCGCTCGGCTGGGACATCGACGATCCCACGCCGGTCGGCAACGCGATCGCGTTCCTGCTCTCGGGCCTTTCGGACGGGATCTCTGGCGAGGTGATCCACGTGGACGGCGGGTTCCACGCGATGGGCACCGACCTGGACTGAGGTTCAGCGGAGCTGGGCGTTGAACTCCGTCGCGACCAGCGTCTGCGCCGCGCGGATCACCCGGAAGGCTTCCTTGAGGCCGCTCCGGTCCAGCGGCCCGAGCGCCGTCGGATCGACGAAGTCGTCCGGCGCGGTCCCCGCCTCGATCTGCGTCACCTGATGACGGAGTCGGACCTGCCACAGGAACCGGAAGGCGTCGCCCAGTTCGCCGGCAACCTTGGGGTCGAGCGTGCCAGCCGCGGCCGCGGCGTCGAGCCGCGGGAGCGTGCCCTTCGAGGCGGTCCCCGCGGCGATGCCGACGGCGCGCGCGATGTTCGTGACGATCGTGATGCCGCCGTGCTTCACGTCGAGCCGGCCGGCGTGCTCGCCCTTCGCCTCGACCACGAGATCCCGGAAGAAGCCCGTGGGCGGCTTCAGTGTGAGCGCGCCGCGCGCCAGCAGTTCGATGAACGCCGGGTGTGTGCGTGCTTCCCGGACCGCAGCGTCCAGCGTCGGCTCGGCGGCCAGCGGACCGGCGACGCGCCGGAAGTCGAACCCGATCGACGACAGGATCCTGGCGTCGAGGTCGGGTTCGTCCATCCAGCGTCGGAAGCGCCCGGCCCACTGTTCGAGCGAGCGGCGCATCGCCGGATGGACCGCCATCGCGTCGCCATGGCACCGGGGGATGCCGACGGCTTCGAGGCCGCTCGTCACGAACTCGGCGAGATCGGCGAAGAAGCCGTCCACGTCCTCGTCCGTTGATCCCGTCGCGAGCTCGTATGCCAGCGCGTGGTCCTGATCGGTGTGCAGCGCCTGCTCGTGGCGGGCCGCGCTGCCGAGCGACAACCACGCGAACGCGGCGGGCGCCTCGCCGATCGACCGGCCGGCGAGCAGGACCAGGCGCTCGGTGAGGGCGTCGATCACCAGCGCGATCACCCGTCCGACCGCCACCGGGTCAGCGGTCGAGTCAACGAGCGCCGCCACCACGTTGGGGAGCTGGCGGCCGGCATCGACCACAGCCTCGCGCGTGTCAGCGCGTTCGATCGCGCTCTTGATCGCGAAGGGCGTGTGCCGGCCGATCCCCATGAGGTCGGTGTCGGTCACGATGCCGATCACGCGCCCGCCCTCGGTCACGGGGAAATGGTGGACGCCTTGGGCGAACATCTCGAGCAACGCTTCGCCGGAGAGCGTGGAGGACGGTAGCGTCCGTGCCGGCACGGTCGCCGACGTGATCGCCGGGGCGTCGTACGAGGCCTTCTCCGCGACGACCTTCGCACGCAGATCCCGGTCGGTGAGGATCCCCCAACCCTCCGGCGTCGGGATCAGGAGGGACGAAACCCGCTGCTCGGTCATCCTCAGCGCGGCCTGGGCGATCGGCGCGTCGGGTTCGATCGTCACGGGTTCGCGACGGATCAACGAGCCGATCGTCGCGAACCGCGGGTCCTCGTACCGGGCGACGCTCACTTCGTCGTTCGCCACCTCGAGCCGCCGTCGCATCGTAGCCAGGACGACCGATCTGCCGGCGGGCGACGAGAGGACGTCTACGGCGACCGGGCGAGGGATCAGGTAGGCGAGCGTGTCCTCGAGCGCGCGGATCGTGGCGACCGGGCTGACCTGACCGAGGAGCGAGAACTGTCCGAACACTTCCCCTTCGCCCAACAGGTCCAGCACGATCCCGTCGTCCAGCACCTCAACGGCGCCCTTGCGGACGACGAACAGGTTGGAGGCCGGCGTGCCGTCCTGCTCGAGGATCACCTCGCCGGCGGGGAAGTGGGCGATCTCGATCGCCCGGGCGATGGCCGCGAGCCGGTCGGGCACCAGCTCCGAGAACGGGGGATACATGGCGAGGAACGCCGCTACGTCCACGCCCGGAGTATCGCGCTCCGGCGCAGGGTGCGCGGCCGTATCCTGCCGGGCATGCAGACCGAGCGCCGTCTCACCTCGTTCAGCCACGGCGCGGGCTGCGGCTGCAAGCTCGGACCGGACGATCTCCTGGCCGTGCTCGCCGGCCTCGACCTGCCGCCGGTCCCTGCCGAGGTGCTGGTTGCCGCCGACACGGGCGACGACGCCGCCGTCTACCGCCTTCCCTCCGGCGAGGCCGTCGTGGCGACGCTGGACTTCTTCACGCCGATCGTCGACGACCCGTACGACTGGGGCCGCATCGCCGCCACGAACGCGCTCTCGGACGTGTACGCGATGGGCGGCCGGCCCTTCCTCGGGCTCAACATCGTGAGCTGGCCGATCGACGAGTTGCCGCGCGAAGCCCTCGGGCAGGTGTTGCAGGGCGGCATCGACGCCGCCGGTGCGGCCGGCGTCGCGGTGCTCGGCGGGCACTCGATCACCGACCCGGAGCCGAAGTACGGCATGGTCGTCCTGGGGCTCGTGGATCCGGACCGGATCGTGCGCAACTCGACGGCAACGCCCGGCGCGGAACTCTGGCTGTCGAAGCCGATCGGTCTGGGCATCATCGCGACGGCGCTGAAGCGGGGCGTCGTGACCGCCGAGCTGGTGGCCACGGCCGTCGAGCTCATGACGACGAGTAACGCCGCGGCCGCCGCGGCGATGCTGGACGCCGGCGTCGAGGCCGGCACCGACGTGACCGGCTTCGGCCTGCTCGGCCACCTCCGCCGGTTGCTGGAGGCGAGCGGCTGCGCGGCGATCGTCGACGCGGCGGCCGTGCCGCTGATCCCGGGGGTCCTCGACCTCGCCCGAGGCGACGTCGTACCCGGGGGCTCGAAGCGGAACCACGCCTGGTTGGCCCCGGTCACCGATTGGGGCGAACTGACTCCGCCCGAGCAGCTGGTGCTGGCCGACGCGCAGACGAGCGGCGGGCTGCTCGTGACCACGCACGATCCGAGCGCCCTCGAGGCATCCGGGCTGTTCACACGCGTCGGCGCGGTCGTCGAGGGCGCTCCGGGCGCGATCCGCGTCGTTGGCCGGCCGGCGGAACGCCACGAAGTCTCGACGTTCTCCTAACCCACTCTTAGCCGACCGGCGCCGAAAGTAGGCAGATGCGACCACGTACGTATGCGCCGCCACGCCCTGACCGGAGCCTCCGCGGCGCGCATCGCCATGCGACGTTCGGTGCGCTCCTTGTCGCCGACTGGCGCGCCACGGGATGGCCCCTGGGGATCCTCCGCGCGTTCCTCGGTGGCACGTTCGTGTTCGCGGGGATGCAGAAGCTCCTGGACCCCAACTTCCTGCGCCGGGGGAGCCCCGACTACATCGGCACGCAGTTGCGCGGGTTCGCACTGGGCACGCC
>Ga0335082_10003043_pt1 | contig 18171 bp, 10 predicted proteins | sample Lox_Sample_41_FD_206718 | JGI IMG/M metagenome (GOLD analysis project Ga0335082, IMG submission 206718) | Soil microbial communities from Loxahatchee National Wildlife Refuge, Florida, United States - Lox_Sample_4.1 | ecosystem: Environmental > Terrestrial > Soil > Wetlands | place: USA... | reverse complement strand
ACCGTCCCGATCGCGCCGTAGTCCAGGCGCCCCTCGAAGCCGATGGCCCCGATGGTGGCGTAGCCCTGGGCGAGGCCCACCTTCAACGCCAGATCCCAGCCCCGCTTGCGCCACTGGACCGCGAGCCGGGCGACGAGATCGCGCATGGCGACCGCCATGCGGATCGCCCGCTCGGCCGGGTTCGCCACCTCGACCGGATCGTTGAAGAAGATCATCATCCCGTCGCCGGTGAAGCGCTCGAGCGTGCCCTCGTGCTCCAGGATGAGGCGGCCCATCTCCGCGTGGTACTCGCGGAGCATGCCCATGACCTCCTCCGGCTCGGCGGTCTCGGCGAAGGCGGTGAAGCCGCGGAGGTCGATGAACACGACGGTGACCTCCCGCCGGTGGGTCTTGAGCGGGTCGGCGGCCCCGCCCGCCACGATGAGCTCGGCGAGCTGCGGCGAGAAGAAGCGCTTGAGCCGGCCCAGCCGCTCGAGCTGGGACACCTGCTCGGTGACGCGCCGCTCGAGCGTCTGGTTCAGCTCCGCGAGCGCACGGCGATGGCGCTCCTCCTGGTCGTGGAGGCGCTTCTTCTCCAGGCACGCGCCGATCCTGGCCTGGAGCAGCACGGGCTCGAACGGCTTGCCGAGATAGTCCTCGGCCCCGAGCTGGATGCAGCGGACCACGCTGTCGAGCTCGTCCAGCGCCGAGATCATGAGCACCGGGATGTCGCGTCGCGCGGGATCGGACTTGAGCCGCTCCAGCACCGCGTAGCCGTCCAGGTCCGGCATCATCACGTCGAGGAGCACGAGGTCGACCGGCGCCGCCGCGAGCGTGGTGAGGGCGGCGCGCCCGCCCGCCGCGGTCAGGACCTCGTAGTTCTGCCGCCGGAGCCGGCGCGCGAGCATGTCGCGGTTGTCCTCGTTGTCGTCGACGACCAGGATCACCGCTCGGCGAGGAGCGGCGCCCGCCGCGGCGGACTCGCCGCTCGGCCCCTCCCCCGCGCCCGGCGAAGCCGAGGGCGCGGTATCGTGGCCCAGTAGATCGTCGAGCCGCCCGGCGGCCGAGCGGATGCGGTCCAGGTCGGCCAGCAGCGCGTCGGCGCCGGCCTCCACCGCCCGCCGGCGCAGCGCCTCCCCCGCCGCGCGAACCCGCTCGAGCGGCGGGCCCAGCGTGCCGCGCGCGGCGGCCAGATCGGGCGGCCCCGCGCGGCCCCGCGCGAGCACCTCGTTCAGCAAGCCCAGGAGCTGGCGTGCGTCGGCGCGGAGGGCGGAGAGGTCGGCGGCCAGGCCGAGCCGGTCCCCGGCCTCGAGCTCCTCCAGGAGCATCTCGGTGTAGCCGATGATGTGGTTCAGCGGCGTACGCAGCTCGTGGCGGAGCTGCGCTCCGGGATCGATGCTCACGCGTGGTCGCTCACGCGCCGGCGGCCCGCCCGAGCAGCGCCTCGATCTTCTCGAGCAGCCGCGCGAGATCGACGGGCTTGGTGTCGAAGTCGTCGCAGCCCGCCGCGACGGCCTTCTCGCGGTCGCCGGACATCGCGTGCGCGGTGAGCGCGATGACGGGAATCCCGCGCGTCTCCGGCGCCGCCTTGATCCGGCGGGTCGCCTCCCAGCCGTCCAGCCCGGGCAGGCTCATGTCCATCAGGATCAGGGCGGGCGCCTCCGACCGCGCCATCGCCACGCCCTGCTCGCCGTCGACCGCGATGGCGACGTCGTAGCCGCGCCGGGCGAGGCGACGGGACAGCATGTCGCGGTTCATCTCGTTGTCCTCCACGAGCAGGATCTTGGCCATCAGGCCCGTGGCCTCCGTCGCGCGACGCTGGCCGTCACCAGCTCGCGCACCTCCGCGAGCAGCTGGTCGCGGCCGTGAGTGCCCTTCTGGAGGATCCTCTCGACGTGGCCGTTGAGCCGCTCGCGATCGTCGCGCGACAGATCGCGGGCCGTGACCACCACGATCGGGATCGCGCGCCAGGCGTCATGGCGGCGAAACTCGGCGACGAACTCGAAGCCGTCCATCTCGGGCATCATCAGGTCGAGCAGGATCACGCTCGGGCTCACGTCGCGCAGGCGATCGAGGGCCACCCGTCCGTTCTCCGCCTCCACCACCGTGTAGCCCTCCGGCTCGAGCATGCGCCGGAGGAGCTGCCGGAGCCCGGCGTCGTCGTCGACCACGAGGACGGGATGCTCGCGCCGGTAGTGCTTCAGCACCGTCACCAGGCGCTCGCGGTCGATCGGCTTGGTGAGGTAGTCGGAGGCCCCGAGGGCATAGCCCAGGTTCCGGTCGTCGACGATCGTCAGCATGATGACCGGGATGTCGGCGAGGTCGGGGTCGGCCTTGAGCGCGGACAGGACGGCCCAGCCGTCCATCCCCGGCATCATGACGTCCAGCGTGATCGCATCGGGGCGCAGCTCCCGGGCTCGACGCAGGCCCTCCTCGCCGGCCGACGCGGTGACGATGCGGAAGCCCTCCTTGGTGAGGAAGCGCTGCATCAGATCCCGCACCGCGGCCTCGTCGTCGATGACGAGCACGGTGCCGATCCCCGCGGACACGGCACCGGCAGCCCCCGCGGGCGAGGCCGGCGCCTCGACGGCCTCGACCACCTGGGCCGGCAGCCGGATGGTGAAGATGCTGCCGCGGCCCGACTCGCTCTCCACCGTGACATCGCCGCCCATCATGCGACAGAGCCGCCGGCTCAGGGCCAGGCCGAGGCCGGTCCCGCCGTACTTGCGCGTGGTGGCGGCGTCGGCCTGCGAGAACGCCTCGAACAGGCGGACGAGCTGCTCGGGCGTCATGCCGATCCCGGTGTCGCTCACGCGGAACACGATCCAGTCCTGGCCGGCGGTCGACTCCCGCATCACCGCCAGCCCGACCGTCCCCCGGTCGGTGAACTTGCAGGCGTTGCTCAGGAGGTTGAAGAGGGCCTGGCGCACCTTGGTGAGGTCCGCCCGCATGACGCCGGTCTCCGCGGGGCAGCGCACCTCCAGGCGGTTGGCGTTCTTCGCGGCCAGCGGCTGGATCACCGCCGCGATGTCCCGGACGAGGCCGGCCACGTCGAAGTCCTCGAGATACAGCTCCATCTTGCCGGCCTCGATCTTGGAGAGATCGAGCACCGCGTTGATCAGCTCCAGCAGGTGCTTGCCCGCCGCGTTGATCTTCTTGAGATCATCTGTGAGCTGCTCGGCCCCGAGATCCGCCGCGTCCTCCTGGAGCATCTCGCTGTAACCGATGATGGCGTTGAGCGGAGTGCGCAGCTCGTGGGACATGTTGGCCAGGAACTCCGACTTGTGCCGATCGGCGACCTCGAGCTGACGACTCTTGTCCTCGATCTCCCGGAACAGGCGGGCGTTCTGGATTGCGAGCGCCGACTGGCTCGCGAACGTCTTGAGCAGGTCGACGACCTGCGGGGGAAACCCCCCGGGGGTCCTCTTGGTCACGGTGAGCCCGCCGATGAGGTGACCTTCGCGCAGAAGCGGAATGCCCATGAGCCCCCGCGTTCCCGTCCGCAGCAAGACGTCGCGGAGGGGACCCGTATACGCTCCGGCCTCGGCGATGTCGGCGATCTGGACCGGCTCGAGCGTCATCGCCATGCGCCCGCCGACGCCCTCGCCTCGCCGGATCGGCGCGCGCCGCATCACCGCCACCACCTCCTCCGCGAGATTGTGGGTGGCGCGGAAGAGGAGGGTCTCGGTCTGCTCGTCGTACTCGTAGACGGTGCAGGAATCGGTGCCGGCGAGCTGGCTGGCCCGGGAGACGATCGTGCGAAGCACGGTCTCGAGGTCGAGCGTGGAGCTGAGGGCCTGGCTGACCTCGCCCAGGGCCTGCAGCTCCTGCACCGAGCGGGTGAGCTGGTCCGTGCGAGCCTGCAGCTCGGTGAGCAACCGCACGTTCTCGATTGCGATGGCGGCCTGGTCGGCAAACGTCTCCATGAGCGTGATCTGGCCTTCGGTGAAGGCCAGGACCTCGTGGCGGTAGATGACGATCACGCCCAGCAGCTCGTCGGACCGCAGCATGGGAACCGCCAGCGTCGTCCGGATCGGCTCCACCTCGGGCCCGTAGGTGTATTCAGGATCCGCCTGAACGTCGAGGATGTGGACCGTGCGTCGCTCGAGGGCGGCGCGCGATGCGGTACCGCTACGCCCGGGTGTGACCGGATGCTCCTCGACATAGGCGATGCGCTCAGGCGAGGCGTTGTAGCTGGTGACCATCCGCAGGAATTGGCCATCGTAGCGGAAGACGAACGCGCGCTCCGCCCCGCAGAGCCGCACGCCATTCTCGGCCAGTGTCTCGAAGACCGGCTGGAGGTCGAAGGTGGACCGGCCGATCACCTTGAGCAGCTCGCTGGTCGCGGTCTGCTGCTCGAGCGCGACGCGGAGCTCGCTGTTGCGCGCGTTCAGCTCGGTGAAGAGCCGCACGTTCTCCAGCGCGATGACCGCCTGGTCGGCGAAGGTCTGCAGCAGCGTGATCTGCTTGTCGGTGAAGGGCCGCACCTCCCCACGCCAGACGGTGAGCGCGCCGACGGGCACTCCCTCCCGAAAGATCGGCACCGTGAGGATCGACCGCAACGCGATGGTATCGCGCAGGGGATGGGTGTACTCGGGGTCGAGCCACGTGTCCTCGAGGTGCACGACACGCCGATCCAGGATCGCCCGTCCAGAGGTGGTATCGCGGCCCACCGGGCGCGGGTACGCCGTCGCGAGGGCCGCGATCCCCGCCTCGTCCACCCCCTGGATGGCGGCGAGCTCGAGCTGGCCCGCGTTGGCGAGGAACACGACGCTGAAGGTCGCCTCGCACAGGCGGCGGGCGCTCTGCACGATCGCGTCGAACACGGGCTGCTCGTCGGTGGGGGAGCTCGAGATGACGCCCAGGATCTCGCTGGTCGCGGTCTGTTGCTCGAGCGCGACGGTCAGATCGGCGTTCTTCGTCCGGAGCTCGCCCAGCAGCCGCGCGTTCTCGATGGCGATCGAGGCCTGGTCGGCGAAGGTCTCCATCAGGGCGACCTGGCCGTCGGTGAACGGTCGCACCTCGTGGCGGTAGATGACGATCGCCCCCAGCAGCTCGTCCCCCCGGAGCATCGGGATGGCGAGGACGGTCCGGACCGCGTCCACGGTCACCGCTCCATAGCTGTACTCGGGGTCGGCCAGGACATCCTGGATCTGGACGGTGCGCCGCTCCAGCGCGGCGCGCCCCGCAGCGCTCGCGCGCGTCGGGTCCAGGGGGTTGCCCGCGAGAAAAGCGACCAGCTCGGCGGAGGCGTTGTGGGTGGCTACCATCCGCAGCACGTGCCCGTCGAAGCGGTAGATCAGCGCGCGCTCCGCCTCGCACAGTCGGACCGCGTTCTCGGCCAGCGTCTCGAAGACCGGCCGGAGATCGAAGCTGGAGCGGCCGATCACCTTGAGCAGCTCGCTGGTCGCGGTCTGCTGCTCGAGCGAGACGCGCAGCTCGCGGTTCCGCGCCTCCAGCTCGGTGAACAGCCGCACGTTCTCGATCGCGATCACCGCCTGATCGGCGAAGGTCTCGAGAAGCCTAACCTGCTTCTCGGAGAAGGGCAGAACCTCCATGCGCCGAACCAGGATCGCCCCAAGAGCGACGCCTTCGCGGAGCAGCGGGGTGGCCAGCGTCGTTCGGTGGCCGGTCTGTTGCTGGAACGCTCTGGCCTCCGGATACTCGGAGTCCAGCTCCGCCGCCAGATCGTGTACGTGGATCGTCCGCCGATCGACGACGGCGCGTCCGGCCACCGACCCGCGACTGATCGGTCGCCTGACACTGGCTGGAATGGACCCATACGATGCCACCCGGAACAGGGATCCGTCCTCCGCGCGGAACATCTGCGCGTCGTTCGCGGCGCACAACCTGGCCGCGCTCTCTGCTACTGTGTCAAGGACCGGCTGGAGGTCGGTGGGAGAGCTCGAGATCACGCGCAGGATCTCGCTCGTCGCGGTCTGCTGCTCCAGCGACTGGGTGAGGTCGCTGTTCTTGGTCTGCAGCTCGGTGAGCAGCCGGGCGTTCTCGATCGCGATGGCGGCCTGGTCGGCGAAGGTCTCCATCAACGCGATCTGGCTCTCGGTGAACGCTCGGACCTCGTGCCGATAGATGTTGATCACCCCCAGCAGCTCCCCCGCTCTGAGCATCGGGATCGCGAGCACCGTCCGGATGGGGTCGACGCCTCGCGCTCCGTACGTGTATTCGGGGTCGTTCTGGGCATCGTGAATTTGGATGATGCGCCTCTCGAGAGCGGCCCGCGCCGAGCCGCTGTGACGTCCCGGGGTGAGAAGATTCTGCTCGCTGAATTCTCTCAGCTCGTCGGAGACATTGTGTGTGGCCACGACGCGCAAAGCCTGGCCGTCGAATCGGAAGACCAGCGCCCGCTCCGCCTCGCACAGCCGGACCGCGTTCTCCGCCAGCGTCTCGAACACCGGCCGCAGATCGAAACTGGAGCGGCCGATCACCTTGAGCAGGTCGCTGGTCGCGGTCTGCTGCTCGAGCGCCACCCGCAGCTCGCGGTTGCGCGCCTCCAGCGCGGTGAAGAGGCGGACGTTCTCGACCGCGATCACCGCCTGGTCCGCGAAGGTCCGGAGCAGCTCGACCTGGCGCTCGGGAAAGCGGCCCGGGTCCCGACGGGCGACCGTGATCGCCCCGATCGGCGCCCCGTCCCGTAGCAGCGGGACGGACATCTGGGCCCGGAATCCCATCAGCTCGGACAGGCGATGCGAGGCGGCCATCTCCTCGGCCACGCTCGTGTCCTCGGAGTACACGAGCCCGCCGGCGAGGATGGCGCACCCCGACATCGTGTCGCGCGCGGCCGGTCTCGGGAAGAGCTGGAGCATCGCGGCCCGGGCCTCGGCAGTGAAGCCGTGGTCGGCCATATTGTGCATCAGCGTCCCGTCGAACCGGACCGCGTTGGCGAAGACCCCATCGCACAACCGACAGGCATGCTCCACGATCACGTCGAAGACCGGCTGAACGTCGGTCGGCGAGCGCGAGATGACGCGGAGGATCTCGCTGGTCGCGGTCTGCTGCTCGAGGGCCTCGGTGAGGTCGGCGTTCCGGGACTGCAGCTCGTTGAGCAGCCGGGCGTTCTCGATCGCGATGGCGGCCTGGTCGGCGAAGGTGGCGACGAGGTCGATCTGCTTGTCGGTGAACGCACGAACCTCCGTCCGCCACATGAAGAACAGCCCGATCAGCTCGTCCTGCTTCAGCATGGGGACGGCGAGCACGGATCGGTAGCCGGCAACCCGCTGCGCCTCGTGCTGCTCCCACTCCGGATCGGTCAGGGCGTCGAGGATGTGCACGGTCCGGCGGTCCACCGCGGCCCGCCCGACCGCCGAGCCGCGTCCGGGGCGGATCACGTTCCCCTGCCAGAACTCGCGGTACTCCGGACTGGCCCCGTAGTTCGCGAGGAACCGAAACGCCTCGCCGTCGAACCTCGCGATGAGGGCTCCCTCGGCCTCGGAGAGCCGCGCCGCGTTCTCGACCAGGGTCTCGAGCACCGGCTGGAGGTCGAACGTCGATCGGCTGATCACCTTCAGCACTTCGCTGGTCGCGGTCTGCTGCTCGAGCGCGACCCGTAGCTCCGTGTTCCTCGCCTCCAGCTCGGTGAACAGGCGCACGTTCTCGATCGCGATCACCGCCTGGTCGGCAAAGGTCTCGAGCAGCCTCACCTGCTTGTCCGAGAAGGGAAGGACCTCCATGCGCCGGATCAGGATCGCGCCGATCGCCACGCCCTCGCGGAGCAGCGGGGTGGCCAGCGTCGTCCGGTGACTGCTCCGCCGCTGGTAGCTCTTGGCGTCCGGATACTCGGCCTCCGACTCGGCCGCCATGTCGGGCACGTGAATGGTCCGCCGGTCCACCACCGCGCGCCCGGTCACCGACCCCCGCTCGATCGCCTGCTTCTCCACCGCGAACGGGATCGGCCCGTGAGACGCGGCCAGTGACAGGGATCCGTCCTCCACGCGGAAGATCCCCGCGTCGATCGCCCCGCACAGCCTCGCCGCGCTCTCCGCCACCGCGTCGAGGACGGGCTGCAGGTCGGTCGGCGAGCTCGAGATGACCCGCAGGATCTCGGCGGTCGCGGTCTGCTGCTCCAGCGCTTCCGTGAGATCGGCGTTCTTGGTCTGCAGGGCGCTGAGCAGCCGCGCGTTCTCGATCGCGATCGCCGCCTGGTCGCCGAAGGTCTCCATCAGCATGATCTGGCTGTCGGAGAACGGCAGCACCTCGCTCCGGTAGATGACGATCATCCCCAGCAGCTCGTCCGTCCGCAGAATGGGGATGGCGAGCACGGTCCGGAGGGGATCGACCTGCATCGCCCCGTATGTGTACTCGGGGTCGGCAAGGACGTCGTGGATGTGGATGGTGCGACGCCCGAGGGCCGCGCGCGCCGCCGCGCTGTGGCGTCCGGGCGAGATGGGATTCGCTTCCGTGAACGCCCGGTGCTCGGCCGGGACGTTGTGCGTGGCGACGACCCGCAGGGCCCGACCGTCGAAGCGAAAGATCAGGGCGCGCTCGGCCTCGCACAGCTTGATCGCGTTCTCGGCCAGCGTCTCGAACACCGGCTGCAGATCGAACGTGGACCGCCCGATCACCTTGAGCAGCTCGCTCGTCGCGGTCTGCTGCTCCAGCGCGACCCGTAGCTCGGTGTTCCTCTCCTCCAGCTCGGTGAACAGGCGGACGTTCTCGATGGCGATGAGGGCCTGCTCCGCGAACGTGCCCAGCAGCGCGATCTCCCGGTCGCTGAAATCCCCGGCCTCGGCCCGCCCGACGGTGATCGAGCCGATCGCCCGCCCCTCGCGCAGTAGGGGGACCGCCAGCAGCGAACGGAAGCGGGCCGCCTGGGCCGCTTCCTGGATCCGGTACTCGCGGTCCAGCAGCACGTCCGGGATGTGCACCATCGCACGGTCACGCACCGCGCGCGCCGCCCCCCCGGCCCCGGTCGGGTGCATGGGAAACGCCCGCCGCAGGGCCTCGACACCCGCCGGGCTCGCGCAGTGCACCGCGACGAGCTGGACCCACTCGCCATCGAAGCGGGTCACGGTGCTCGACTCGGCGCCGCACAGCCGGACCACGCTCTCCGCGATGCTGTCGAACACCGGCCGGACGTCGGTGGGAGAGCGACTGACCACCCGCAGGATCTCGCTGGTCGCGGTCTGCTGCTCGAGCGCCTCGGTGAGATCGGCGTTCTTCGCCTGCAGCTCGCTGCGCAACCGCGCGTTCTCGATGGCGATGCTGGCCTGGTCGGCGAACGTCTGTAGCAGCGCGAGCTCGGTGGGGCTGAAGCCCCCGACGTGGGCTCTGGCGATCCCGATCACGCCGCCGACGTCCCCCCCGTGGAGCATCGGCACCGCCACCACGGAGCGGAAGCCACGCATCCGGGCTTGCTCGCGGATCCGTGGGCTCCAGGAGGGATCGGTGTCCACGTCCGTGATGATCTGCACTGCCCCGCTCAGCGCCACCCGGCCTTCGGGAGTGTCCTCGGCCGGCGGCCGAGGAGCCCGGAGCTCCTCGAGGAAAGCCTCGCTGCTTCCCGGCAGGCCGCCTCGGGCCGTCACCATCCGGATGAGCCCGCCCTCGTAACGGAAGACGGAGGTCGACCAGGCTCCGAAAAGTCGGAGGGCGCTCTCCGCGATGGCCTCGAAGACCGGCTGGGCGTCCGCCGGCGAGCCGGAGATCACCTTCAGGATCTCGCTGGTCGCGGCCTGGCGCTCGACCGCCTCGGTCAACGCCCGCTCGAGCCGGGCGCTCTTGGCCCTCTCCTCACCGAGCGAGGCCTGGAGGGCCTCGACGAGAGCGGTCAGCTCAGCGTTGGTCTGTGGCGTCATCGCTCGACCCCGGGGCGGTCAGAATTGGCGCCACACTCTAGCACAACCGACGGCCAGCCATGCGAGCGCCCGGCGCCCGTTCACGATCACCTCAGCGCATCATCCGCGGCAGCCAGAGGCTGATGATCGGGAAAGCCACCAGGATGGCGAGGCGGACGACGTCGGCCCACATGAACGGCATGACCCCCCGGAAGACGGTGCCGGTCGGCACGTGGGGCAGGAGGGTCTTGAGCACGAACATGTTCATGCCCACCGGCGGACTGATCAGGCCGATCTCCACCACGCACACGATGATGATCCCGAACCAGACCGGGTCGAACCCGAGATGCACGATGAGTGGGAAGAAGACCGGCATGGTGAGCAGGACCATGGAGAGCTCCTCCATGGCGGTGCCGAGCACGACGTAGATGGCACAGATGGCCGTCACCACCATCACCGGGCTCAGGCCCATCCGCGACACCAGGGCGGTCAGGTCGGCGGGCATCGTGGTGATGTTGATGAACTCGGCGAACATGAGCGCGCCGATCAGGATCATGAACAGCATCGACGTGGTCCGCGCGGACTCCAGCAGCGATTCGTAGAGCGTGCGCCAGCCGAGCGCGCGCCGGGCTACCGCGAACGCGAGCGCGCCCATCGCGCCCATCGCGGCACCCTCGGTGGCGGTGAACAGGCCGCCGTAGATGCCGCCCATCACGAACACGAAGAGCAGGGCCACCGCCCACACGTCCTTCAAGGCGGCCCACCGCTCGCGCCAGGACGACCGCTGCCCGGGCGGGCCCCAGGCGGGGTGGCGCCACGTGGTGTACACGATGGCCAGGCAGAGCAGGATCGCGCCGAGGATCCCCGGCAGCACGCCCGCCGCGAAGAGCTTGCCGATGTTGGTCTCGGTGAAGACGCCGTAGATGATCATGATCGTCGACGGCGGGATCATGATGCCGAGCGTCCCCGCCCCCGCCACCGTGCCCGCCGCGAGCTGGTCGTGGTAGCCGAAGCGCTTCATCGAGGGATAGGCGACCTTGGCCATGGTGGCCGCGGTGGCGATCGACGAGCCGCAGATGCCCCCGAACCCCGCCGAGGCCCACACGGTGGCCATGGCGAGGCCCCCGCGCAGGTGGCCGATGAACGCGTAGGCGGCGCGGAACAGCTCCTGCGACATGCCGGCGCGGGTGACGAAGTTGCCCATCAGGATGAAAAGCGGCACCACCGAGAGCGTGTAGTTGCGCCCGGTCTCGTAGATCTTGGTCTGGGCCGTCGCGAAGGCCACCCACCAGTTCCAGTCGCGCATGTAGGCGTACCCGATGATGCCGACGATGCCCATCGCGTAGGAGATAGGCACGCGCAGGAAGGCCAGCACCATCATCGCGACGAGGCCGATCAGGCCCTCGATCATCTCTCCGAGACGGTCCCGGGCGCCGTCGCCTTGTAGAGGTGGATGAGCCCGGTGACCGCGATCGTCAGGGCCATGAAGTACACGAACGGGCCGTAGACGATGCGCAGCACGTCGGTGGCGTCCCGGTAGGCCCAGATGCGGTCGGCCTTCAGCCACACGAGCCAGGCGAGCAGGAACATGACCGCCGCGCACAGGACGTGCACGGCCCGCTCGAGCGCCGCGGTGCCCCGCGGCCCGAGCAGCCGGTCGATGAAGTCCATCAGCGCGTGCTCGTCGGCGTAGGTGACGAGCGGGAGGCCCGCGAAGATCAGGACCAGCAGGAGCAGCTCGGTCACCTCGAAGGCCCCCGCCATCGGCCGGTTGAACACGTAGCGGAGGACCACGTCCGCGAAGGTGAGGAGCATCATGACGAGCAGGATGGTGGAGGCGGCGACGCCGAGGACGCCCTCGACACGCCGCCCCCAGGTCGAGCGGGCCGGGGTCACTGACCGGCGGCGACCTTCTTCAGCTCGGCGTGGAACTCGGCGAGGATCTTGGCCGCGTCGATGCCCTTGGCGGAGGCCTTCTTGACCCAGTCCTCCACGAGGGGCGCGGACCGCTTCTGTACCTCGGCCACGAAGGCGGGGTCGGCGTTCACGATCTTCACGCCCGACTTCTTGAGCGCCTCGAGGCCCTTGGCGTCCGCCTCGTCCCAGGAGCGGCCGGCCAGGCGCGCGATATGCTCACCGGAGAGCTTCTCGATGATGGCCTGGTCCTCCTTGGGCAGCTTGTTCCACTTCTCCTCGTTCATGAAGAAGCCGAAGGCCGAGCTGTACATGCCGCCGGGAAACAGCGTGGCCTGCTCTACCACCGTCTCGAGCTTGAAGGAGACGATCGACTCGAGCGGGAAGAAGACGCCGTCCGCCACCCCGCCCTTGAGCAGCTCGTACGACTCGGGCGCGGGCTTGACGAACGCGGCGGCCCCCAGGGCCTTGGCCACCTGCTCCGCGACGCCGCCACCGGTGCGGATCTTGAGACCCTGCACGTCGCCGATGCCGCTCACCGGCTTCTTGGTGAACATCTGGCCCGGGCCGTGGGTGAACACCCCGAGCTGCTTGACCCCCCTGTACTCGCCGAGCTGGTGAAAGTACTTCCAGTAGATGCGCGAATAGGCCACCGAGTTCACGAGCGCGGTGTCACCCGCCCCGGGCAGCTCCGCCATCAGGGGCAGGATGTGCCGCGCCGGCGTGTAGCTCGCGGTCACGTACGAGACGTCGACGAGGCCGTCCCGCACCGCATCGAAGGTGCCGGGAGGCGCCGAGGGGTGCTTCGGCAGCATGGTGAACTTGACGCGGCCGTTGGTGGCCTTCTCCACCTCGGTGGCCCAGCCCTGCAGCACCACGCTGGTCAGGTGGTGCTGCGGCGACACCCACGAGGACATCGTGAGCGTCGTCGTTTGCGCGAAAGCGGGAGGGGCCAGACAGAGCGCGAGCACCAGGGTGACCAGCGCGGCTCTCCTCGACAGTGTGGCCATCGTGTCTTCCTCCGGGAGCGGGGGTGGGGTCCGGCGAGCGGTAGTGTATCGCAGGTTGCCGGCGGCAGGGGCGGCTTAGCCTTGCGCTGGCGGGGCCGGCGCGGTAGAACGGGGGGGCCCGCCTGACCCGAGCGTGGCCACGCAGCACCCGAGCATGAGCCCGAGCTTTAGCCCGAGCTTTAGCCCGAGCTTTAGCCCGAGCTTTAGCCCGAGCTTTAGCCCGAGCTTTAGGAGGACGTCATGGCCAAGATCAAGCACATCGCGCTGTCCACCCAGGACCCCGAGAAGACCGCCAAGTTCTACGTCGACGTCTTCGGTCTGAAGCAGATCGGGCGGGTGGATCACCCGGCGGTGAGCGGCTTCTTCCTCACCGACGGCGACCTCAACGTGGCCGTCCTGAACTTCAAGAACGACGCGGTGGCCGGGGTCGAGCGCGGCAAGGATTTCTCCGGCATCCACCACATCGGCTTCCAGGTCGACAGCCTGGAGGAGATCGCCCTGCGGCTGGCCGCGGCCGGCTCGGCCCGGCGCGACGACGTCAACGATGCCCTCGGCCTCGGCCGGGGCGAGGTCCGTCACGCCAACCGCGACGGGAGGCGCTACGGCAATGTCGAGGTGAAGTACAGCGGCCCCGACGGGGTGATGGTCGACGTCTCCGAGACCGGCTGGGTCGGCTCCTCGGGCTTCCGTCCGCAGTAGCCCCACTCCGCGAATGGGCACGCGCGTCGAAGGCAAGGCCGCCATCGTCGTGGGAGGCGGGCAGACTCCCGGCCAGACCGTGGGCAACGGCCGGGCCACCGCTATCGTGCTGGGCCGGGAAGGCGCGCGGGTCTGTGTGGTGGATCGCGCCCTGGCCTCCGCCCAGGAGACGGCGGACCTGATCCGGAAGGACGGCGGAGAGGCCTGGGCCCTTGCCGCCGACGTCACCCGCGAGGACGACGTCAAGCGTCTCGTGGCGACGGCGCTCGAGCGCTTCGGCCGGATCGACATCCTGCACAACAACGTGGGCGCGAGCCTGGCCCTGGGTGACGCGGTGGCCACCGATCTCACGGAGGAGGCGTTCGATCGGAGCCTGGCCGTGAATCTGAAAGCGACCTGGCTCACCTGCAAGCACGCGCTGCCCGCGCTGCGGGAGGCGCACGGCTCGATCGTGAACATCGCGTCGATGGCCGCGCTGAACGCCTACCCGCTGGTGGGCTACAAGACCACCAAGGCCGCGGTGGTCGCGCTCACCGAGAACCTGGCCGCCCACAACGCCCGCTACGGCGTCCGCGCCAACTCGATCCTGCCCGGGCTCATGAACACGCCGATGGCCATCGAGTCGCGCGTCGCCGCCGGCACGCCCCGCGAGGAGGTCATCGCCTCGCGGGACCGGCGGGTGCCGCTCGGCCGGCGGATGGGCACCGGCTGGGACGTGGCCAACGCGGCCCTGTTCCTGCACTCCGAGGAGGCCGGCTTCATCACCGGAGTCTCGCTCATCGTGGACGGCGGCGAGAGCGTCTCGTGGGGCTCCTGAAATGGCGACGACCGGGCTGCCGGAGAACACCTACCGTGCCCGCGCCGAGCGGGGAGAGATCCAGATCGGCACCTGGATCACCATGATCCGCACGCCGTCGGTGCTCACGCTCCTGCAGGCGGCGGGCCTCGACTACGCGCGCCTGGACATGGAGCACTCCGCGTTCTCCATCGAGACGGTGGCGGACATGGCGGCGCTGGCGCGTGCGCTCAACTTCCCTCTGGTAGTCAGGCCGCCCGACGGCAACCGCGAGTGGATCACCCGACTGCTCGACGCGGGCGTGTGGAACCTGCACATCCCCCAGGTGGAGACGGGAGAGCACGCGGCGGCGGTCGTGGCCGCCACCCGCTACGCGCCCCTCGGCTCGCGCGGCATGTATGGCTCCGGTCCCCACACCGGCTACCGGGTGCGCCCGCCCGCCGACCACATGGCGACCGCGAACGCGCGCGTGCACGTGACCGCGATGCTCGAGACCCGCGGCGCCTTCGCGCGTCTGGACGAGATCGCGGCGGTGCCCGGCATCGACGCCCTGACCATCGGCCCCACCGATCTCGCGCAGGACCTGGGCGTGCTCGGCACCCCGGCGCAGCGCGACGTCCTGCGCGAGCACCGGGTGCGCCTGGGCGAGGCCGCGCGCCGGCACGGCAAGACGGTGGCGATGGCGGTCGACACCATGGAGGCGGTGCGCGAGGTCATCACCCTCGGCGCCACCATCGTGAACTATTCCTCCGACGTGGGCATCCTACGATCCGGCTACGCGGCGGCGGTCACGGAGATCCGCCGGCCAAAGGAGACGTCATGAAGATCAAGGCGGTGAACGGCTTCGCGCGCATTCTGAAGTCCGAGGGCACTCCGTGGGTGAGCTGCTACCCGACCAGCCCGGTCAACAATGCGCTCGGCGAGGAGGGCATGCCGATCCTCATGATGGGCGAGGAGCGCTTCGCGGTCGCGGTGGCCGACGGCTTCTCGCGGGTGACCAACGGCAAGCAGATCGGTGTCTGCACCGTGATGGCCGGCCTCAACGCGGCCGGCATCCAGATGGCCTACGGGGCCATCGCGCAGGCCTGGGAGGACTCGTCTCCCCTGCTCGTGATCGCGGAAGGCCTCGGCGTCGGAGCGAGCCGTCATACCCACTTCGACATGGGCGAGGCGTTCAAGTCGGTGACCAAGTGGGTGGGCCAGGTGGACCGCGCCGATCTCATCCCGGAATACACCCGGCGGGCCTACACGCATCTGCGCTCCGGCCGGCCCGGACCAGTGCTACTGCTGATCCCGCGGGATCTGGGCGAGTACGATCCGGACGAGCATCCCTACGCCCCGGTGAAGGGCTGGCGGACCGGGCCCGACCCGGACGACGTCAAGTCGGCGATCCGGGCGCTGCTCTCGGCCAAGGACCCGCTGCTCCACGTGGGCGAGGGCGTCTGCTACGCGGATGCGGCCGCCGAGCTGCTGCAGTTCGCGGAGGCGGCCCAGATCCCGGTGCTCACCACGCTCAAGGCCAAGGGCGTGTTCCCGGAGAACCACCCGCTGTCGCTCGGGGTGCGCGGCTCGATGGCCGATCACTTCCTGCGCAAGTGCGATCTCCTGTTCTCGATCGGCTCGAGCCTCTTCCCGGGCCGCTTCAGCCATACGGTGCCCGACGCGCACAAGAAGACCATCATCCAGTGCACGGTGGACACGCTCGACATCAACCGCAGCTACGAGACCCGGCACGCGGTGATCGGCGACGCCAAGCTCACGCTGCAGGCCCTGGTGTCCGAGCTCCAGGCCAAGGGCGCGCGCAAGAAGCCGGAGGTGCTGGAGGAGATCCGCGGTGCCCGTCAGGTCTTCAAGGACAAGTTCCGCCCATGGCTCGAGTCCAGCGAGACGCCGATCAATCCGTACCGCGTCTTCGGCGACCTCGCCAAGGTCCTCGATCCCAAGAACTCGTTCCTCACCGCCGACTCCGGCAACACCCGCGACCAGACGAGCACCGTGTACGAGGCGCAGATACCGCGCGGCTACCTGGGCTGGGGCAACGTCTCCACGCTCGGCTTCAGCCTGGCCGGCGCGGTGGCGGCCAAGCTCGCCTACCCGCAGCGCCAGTGCGTGCACGTCACCGGCGACGCGGGGGTCTGCTACATGATGGGCAACTTCGAGGCGGTGGCGCGCTATCGGATCGGCATCACCACGATCCACATCAACAACGGCGGCTACTCCGGCTACGGTCCCGGCTTCTGGGGCGAGGGGCACGATCCCTACACCTGGAAGGTCTCCGACCACGGCTCGGCCTGCATGGCGAACATGGCGCGCGCGGTGGGTTTCCACGCGGAGGACGTGAGCCAGCCCGCCGAGATCATCCCCGCGCTCAAGCGCGCCTTCGACGAGAATGCCAAGGGTCGCCCCGCGTTCGTCGAGTTCATCTGCTCGCACCATCCGGTGCACGGCGGCTGGGTCCGCTAGCCGTGCAGGAGGCTTCACATGGCTAACGTGGATGTGTTCTCGAGCGCGACCGAGCTGCTCAGCGGGCTCCGCACCGGCAACATCAGCGCCGCGGATCTGACCGAGCTCCACATCCGCCGCATCGAGCGCCACGACGGGCGGCTCAACGCGGTGGTCGTGCGCGACTTCGATCGCGCGCGCCAGCAGGCGCGGGCCGCCGACCAGGCGCGGGCGCGCGGCGAGACCCGGCCGCTGCTCGGCCTGCCCATGACGCTCAAGGAGTCGATCAACGTGACCGGCCTCGGCACCACCTGCGGGGTGCCGGACTGGAAGGGTTACGTCTCCCCGCACGACGGCGCCGCCGCGGCCCGCTCCCGCGCGGCCGGCGCGGTGCTGCTCGGCAAGACCAACGTCCCGCCGATGCTCGCGGACTGGCAGTCCGCGAACCCCATCTTCGGCCGCACCAACAATCCCTGGGACCTGGGCCGGACGCCGGGCGGCAGCAGCGGCGGCAGCGCGGCCGCTCTTGCGGCTGGGTTGACCGCTCTGGAGGTCGGCTCGGACATCGGCGGATCCATCCGCGTGCCCGCCGCCTTCTGCGGCGTCTACGGGCATCGGCCGAGCGAGACCCTGCTGCCCCGCAGCGGTCAGTTCCCGATGCCGCCCCTGCCGAACGCGGCCGTGGTGATGGGCGTGCAGGGCCCGCTGGCCCGCAGCGCGGAGGACCTCGAGCTCGCGCTATCGGTGCTGGCCGGCCCCGACGTGGGCGAGGACGTGGCCTGGACGGTCTCGCTGCCCGCAGCGCGGCGCGATCGGCTGGCCGACTTCCGCGTGGCGATCCTGCCTCCGATCCCCTGGCTGACGGTGGACGGCCAGATCGTCGCGGCTCTCCAGGACCTGGCCGCCCGGCTCACGAAGATGGGCGCGGTGGTCAAGGAGGTCCAGCCGGACGGCCTCGGCGATCACCGCGAGTACCACGGCTTCTATCGCACCCTGCTCTCCGCGGTGACCGGCGCGCGGGTCGACGCGGAGACGCGCCGCCAGCGCATCGCCTGGTTCCGCGGCGCGGGTGACGACCTCTCGCTGGCCGCCGCGCGCGGGCTCGAGGGCTCCGCGGGCGACTACCTCCTCTGGCACGGGCGGCGCGAGCAACACCGCGCGGCGTGGCGGGCCTTCTTCCGCGAGTGGGACGTGCTCCTGGCCCCCGCGATCAACGTGCTCGCCTATCCGCACATCGAGCGCGCCTGGCCTGTCGACAACAGCGATCTGACCCTGACCTTCACGGTCAACGGCCAGTCGGTGCCGTATCTCCACGGGCTCTGCTATCCGGCGCTCTCCACGGTGCCGGGCCAGCCGGCCACCGCGTTCCCCATCGGCATCTCCCGCGAGGGTCTGCCCATCGGGCTCCAGGCGGTCGGGCCCTATCTGGAAGACCTGACCCCGATCCGCTTCACGGCGCTGCTGGCCCGCGAGATCGGCGGGTTCCGCAAGCCGTCCGGCTACGATCTCTCCTAGGAGGACCTGCGACCCGATGCTAATG
>Ga0335082_10003042_pt1 | contig 18174 bp, 14 predicted proteins | sample Lox_Sample_41_FD_206718 | JGI IMG/M metagenome (GOLD analysis project Ga0335082, IMG submission 206718) | Soil microbial communities from Loxahatchee National Wildlife Refuge, Florida, United States - Lox_Sample_4.1 | ecosystem: Environmental > Terrestrial > Soil > Wetlands | place: USA... | reverse complement strand
CAACGCTGCCCCATTGCGAAGGGATCGCGGGTCCGCCCGTAAAATGTCGGCCCATGGCACCGGTCGACGCCGACCCGGAGGCGCTGCTCCGCTTCTGGTTCGAAGAGCACCCCGAGGACTGGTTCGTCAAGAATCCGGCCTTCGACGCCGAAGTCCGGGCGCGCTTCCTGCCGCTGCACGAATCGGCGGCCGCGGGCCGGCTCGCCGGATGGGGCGAAGCGCCGCGCAGTTGCCTCGCGCTGGTGATCGCGCTCGACCAGTTCCCGAGGAACCTGTTCCGGGGCGAGGCGCGCGCCTTCGCCACCGATTCCCGGGCCCGCGCCGCCGCGCGCACGATTCTCGAGCGCGGCTGGGACGGGCCGATGAGAGAGTCCGAGCGGCTCTTCGCCTACCTGCCGTTCGAGCACAGCGAGTCGCTGGCCGACCAGGACCTGGCGTGCGCGCTGATGAAGGATTTCGACCCGAAGCTGCGGGAGTATGCGGAACGCCATCGCGCGATCATCAGGCGCTTTGGCAGGTTCCCGCACCGCAACGACCTTCTCGGCCGCGAAAGTACCGCGGCCGAGATCGATTTTCTCAAAATGCCGGGGTCACGATTCTGAGTCGGTGATGGCGCCTTTCGAGGCGCTCGACACCAGCTTCATGTATTTCGCCATCAGCCCCTTCGTGTAGCGCGGCTTCGGCTGCTTCCACTTCCGGCGCCGCGCGGCGAGCTCCTTCGCCGGCACGTTGAGCTGGATCAGCCGCTTTTTAGCGTCGATCGTGATGGAGTCGCGCTCCTTCACGAGCGCGATCATGCCGCCGACATAGGCCTCCGGCGCGACGTGCCCGACCACCATGCCCCAGGTGCCGCCCGAGAAGCGCCCGTCCGTGAGCAGGCCGACCGACTCGCCCAGTCCCTGGCCGATCAGCGCGGACGTGGGCGCAAGCATCTCCTGCATGCCGGGCCCGCCTTTCGGACCCTCGTACCGGATCACGAGCACGTCGCCCGGCTTGATGCGCTTGGCCATGATCGCCTGCATGCAAGCGTGCTCGGAGTCGAACACGCGCGCCGGCCCCGTGATCACCGGGTTCTTCAGTCCCGTGATCTTCGCCACGCAGCCCTCGGTCGCGAGGTTGCCGCGCAGGATCGCGAGGTGGCCCTGCCTGTACATCGGCTTCGACCACGGGCGGATCACGTCCTGGTCGCGCCGCGGCTCGGCCGGCACGTCCTTCAGCATGTCGGCCATCGTCCTGCCGTGGATCGTCATGCACTCGCCGTGCAGCACGCCGTTCTCGAGCAGGATCTTCAGCACCTGCGGCACGCCGCCCGCGCGGTGGAAGTCCACCGCCACGTAGCGCCCCGAGGGTTTCAAGTCGCACAGCACGGGCACCTTTCGGCGCACGCGCTCGAAGTCGTCGATCGCCCACTTCACGCCCGCAGCGGAGGCGATCGCGAGGTAGTGCAGCACGGCGTTGGTCGAGCCGCCGGTGGCCATCACGAGCGCGATCGCGTTCTCGATCGACTTGCGCGTGATGATGTCGCGGGGACGGAGGTTGTTCTTCACCGCCTCGACCAGGACGCGCGCGGACTCCCCCGCGCTGTCGGCCTTCTCGCGGTCCGGCGAGGCCATCTGCGAGGAGCCGAGCAGGCTCATGCCGAGCGCCTCGAACGACGAGCTCATCGTGTTGGCCGTGTACATCCCGCCGCAGGCGCCGACCGACGGACAGGCGTTCTTCTCGATGCCGACGAAGTCCTCCTCGTTCATGCGGCCGGCCGAGAATGCGCCGACGGCCTCGAACGCGGATACGATCGTGAGGTCCTGGCCCTTCCACTTGCCCGGCTTGATCGTGCCCGCATAGACGTAGATGCCGGGCACGTTCATGCGCGCGAGCGCCATCATGCCGCCGGGCATGTTCTTGTCGCAGCCGCCGACGACGAGCGCGCCGTCCATCGCCTGGCCGTTGACCGAGGTCTCGATCGCGTCGGCGATCACTTCGCGCGAGACGAGCGAGTACTTCATCGCCTCGGTGCCCATGCCGATGCCGTCGGTCACTGTCGGCACGCCGAACACCTGCGGCTTCGCGCCGGCGGCTTCCAGCGCCGCCATCGCGCTGTCGACGAGCGGCTGGATGCCGGCATTGCAGGGGTTCATGGTCGAGTGGCCGTTGGCTACGCCGACGATCGGCTTGTCGAAATCGCCATCCTTGAATCCCACGGCGCGCAGCATCGCGCGGTTGGGCGAGCGCGCGACGCCGGCGGTGATCAGGCGCGAGCGGCGGTTGAAGGCCATGGTGCGGTTCCTCCCGACGTAGAATCCAAATTCTACCGTGCTCGTCCACCCCGACTTCGACCCGATCGCGATCCGGCTCGGCCCGCTCGCCGTGCGCTGGTACGGGCTGATGTACCTGGCCGCGTTCGGCTTCCTGTGGGGGCTCGGCCGCATCCGGATCGCGCGCGGCCTGGCGCCGGTCACGCGCGAGCAGTTCGACGACATCATCTTCTACGGCGTGCTCGGGACGATCCTCGGCGGGCGCCTGGGCTACGTGCTGTTCTACAAGCCCGCGTACTACGCCGCGCACCCGCTGGAAATCCTCGCCGTGTGGCACGGCGGGATGTCGTTCCACGGCGGCTTCATCGGCGTGATGGCCGCGGCGGCGATCTACGCCTGGCGGTACCACGTGGACTGGTGGCGGCTGATGGATTTCGCCGCGCCCTGCGTACCGACCGGCCTCGCGGCGGGGCGCCTCGGCAACTTCATCAACGGCGAGCTCTGGGGTCGGCCGACCGACCTTGCCTGGGGCATGGTGTTCCAGAACGCCGGCCCGCTGCCCCGCCATCCGTCGCAGCTCTATGAGTTCGCGCTCGAGGGCGTCGTGCTGTTCGCGCTGCTCTGGTGGTACGGATCGAAGCCGCGGCCGCGAGGCGCGGTCTCGGCCTTGTTCCTGATGGGCTACGGCGTGGCGCGCTTCGTCGTCGAGTTCGCGCGCGAGCCCGACGACTTCCTGGGGCTGCTCGCGCTGGGCCTGTCGATGGGACAATGGCTGAGCCTGCCGATGATCGCCGCGGGCGCCGTGCTCTTCCTCTGGAGTCGGACGCAGAAATGACACGCTTCGGGATCGCCCTCGCGCTCGCCTGCGCCGCGCTGGGCGCGCGCGCGCAATCGAACGAGGTGCCCGCCTGGTTCGCCGAGTCGTTCCTCGAGTTTCCGCAGGACGCCAGGGAAGCCGCGCAGGACGGCAAGCGCCTGATGCTGTATTTCTGGCAGGAAGGCTGCCCGTACTGCCGCCAGATGACGCAGACCACGCTGGCCGACCCCGACATCGTCGCCGGCACGAAGCGGCATTTCGTCGCGGTGGCGCTGGACGTCTTCGGCGACCGCGAGGTGCAATGGTTCGACGGGCGGCGCCTGCCCGAGAAGGCGCTCGCGCGCTCGCTGGGCGTGCGCGCGACGCCCACGATAGTCTTCCTCGACGAGAAAGGCGGGACCGTGCTGCGCGTGGCCGGCTACATTCCGCCCGAGCAATTCGCCGCCGCGCTCGAGCAGGCGCGGCCCCGCTAGCTCAGCCCGCGAGCGCCTCGGCCAGCACGCGCGCCACGTGCATCGCCCGGCGGCCGGTGCCGTCCGCAATCTGGTGGCGGCAGCTCGTGCCGTCCGCCACCACGAGCGTTTCCGGCGCAGCGGCGCGCACCGCGGGCAGCAGCGCGAGCTCGCCCATCCTCGCCGAAATTTCGTAGTGCTCGGCCTCGTAGCCGAAGCTGCCCGCCATGCCGCAGCAGCTCGACTCGACGACGCTCACGTCCAGCCCGGGCACGAGGCGCAGCGCCGCTTCGACCTGCGGCATCGCGCCGAACGCCTTCTGGTGGCAATGGCCGTGCAGGAGCGCCTTCGCGGCCTGGGGCCTGAGCGGGATCTCCAGGCGTCCCGCCTCGTGCTCCACCGCGAGGAATTCCTCGAACAGCAGGGCCTGCACGCCGGCCGTCTCGTTCGCGGGCAGGAGCACGCCGTACTCGTCGCGCAGCGTGTAGAGACACGAGGGCTCGAGCCCGAGCACCGGCACGCCATGGTCGGCCCACGGCCGCAGCGCCCCCAGCGTGCGCCTCGCCTCGCGCCGCGCCTCGTCGACGAGGCCCGCCGAGAGGAACGTCCGCCCGCAGCAAAGGGGCCGCTCGCCGAACTCCGGCTGCGCCACGTGCACCCGGTAGTTCGCCGCCTCGAGCACGCGCACCGCGGCGCGCGCGTTCTCGGGCTCGAAGTAGCGGTTGAACGTGTCCACCAGCAGCACGACCTCTCGCTCGCCGCGCTTGGGCCAGACGCGATCGACGAAGTAGTTTGACTTCCACGCCGGCAGCTCGCGCCGCAGCGAAAAGCCGAGCGGCGTGCGCAGCACGCGCGAGAGCGCGTTGGCGAGCGGCGCCGCGCGCGCCGCCCAGGGCGCGTAGCGCGGCAGGTAGGCGATCGCGCGCTCGCGCAGGCTCGGCGCGCGCCGCCGTCGCTCCTGCGCGAGGACCTCGATCTTCATGCGCGCCATGTCCACGCCCGTCGGGCATTCGCGCTTGCAGCCCTTGCACGACACGCACAGGTCGAGCGCGGCCTTCACGTCTTCGTGGCCCGTGTCGCCGAGCTGTCCCGAGAGCGCGAGCCGCAGCGTGTTCGCGCGCCCGCGCGTCAGGTGGATCTCGTCTCCGGTCGCGCGGAACGACGGGCACATCGTGCCGGCGTCGAACTTGCGGCAGTGGCCGTTGTTGTTGCACATCTCCACGGCCTTGTCGAAGCCGCCCCACTCGCTCCAGTCGAGCGCCGGCGCGGGAGGCCGCGCCGCGTAGCCCGGCGGGAAGCGGAACAGGCGCGCGTCGTCCATCTTCGTCGGCTCGACGATCTTGCCGGGATTCATCAGGCCCTTCGGGTCGAGCTTCGCCTTGATCTCGGCCAGCGTCGCCGTAAGCCGCGTCCCGAAGAACGGCTCGATCCACTCCGAGCGCACCAGCCCGTCGCCGTGCTCGCCCGAGTAGGCACCCTTGTACGACTTCACGATCGCGCAAGCCTCCTCGGCGATCGCGCGCATCTTCGCCGCGCCGTCGGTGCGCATGTCGAGGATCGGCCGCACGTGAAGGGTTCCCACCGACGCGTGCGCGTACCACGTGCCGCGCGTGCCGTGCTTCTCGAAGACGCGCGTCAGGCGATCGGTGTATTCGGCGAGATGCTCGAGCGGCACCGCGCAGTCCTCGATGAACGAGACGGGCTTGCCGTCGCCCTTCATCGACATCATGATGTTCAGGCCCGCCTTGCGCACCTCCCAGATGTCCTTCTGGCGGCGCGCGTCGGTCACCTCGACCACGCAGCCCGGCTGGCCGAGGTCGGCGAGCAGCGCGACGAGCTGCTTCAGCTTCGCCTGCTGCGCCGCCTTGTCCTCGCCCGCGAATTCGACCAGCAGGATCGCGTCGGGCTCGCCCCGGATCGCCTCGTCGATCGTCGCGCGAAACGCCGCGTTCTCGCGCGCGAGACCGATCATCGTGCGGTCGACGAGCTCCACCGCCGTCGGCCCGAGCGTCACGATGTGCTGCGTCAGCGCCATCGCCGTGTAGAACTTCGCGAAGTGGCACACGCCGAGCACCCGGTGGGCAGGCAGCGGCGCGAGCTTCAGGTGCAGCCGCTCGAACCACGCGAGCGTGCCTTCCGAGCCGACGAGCAGGTGCGCCGCATTCTCGTGCGGCGGCCCGAGGTGGTCGAGGTTGTAGCCCGCCACGCGCCGCAGCACCTTCGGAAAGCGCGCGGCGATCTCGTCCTTGTCCCGCGCGTACAGCGCGCGCAGCCAGCCGTCGAGCGCATCGTCGCCCAGCGGGCCGAAGCGCCGCGTGCGCCCGTCGGCGGTCAGCGCGTCGATCGCGAGCACGTTGTGGACCATGTTGCCGTAGGCGATCGAGCGCGAGCCGCAGGAATTGTTGCCGGCCATGCCGCCCAGCGTCGCCTGCGCGCTCGTTGAGACGTCCACCGGAAACCACAGGCCGTGCGGGCGAAGCGCCGCGTTCAGCGCATCCAGCACGACGCCGGGCTGCACGACCGCCCGACGGCCTTCGACATCGATCTCGAGCACGCGATTGAGGTATTTCGAGCCGTCGATGACGAGCGCGGCGCCGACGGTCTGGCCGCATTGCGAGGACCCCGCGCCGCGCGCCAGCACCGGCACGCCTTCCTCGGCGGCGAGGGCGAGCGTGGCGCGCGCCGCGTCCTCGGTGCGAGGCACGACGACGCCGATCGGCTCGACCTGGTAGATCGACGCGTCGGTCGAATAGCGCCCGCGCGAGCCGCGGTCGAAGAGCACCTCGCCGTCGATGCTGCGGCGCAGTCGCTGCGCGAGGGCGGCGTCGCCGGCGCGGCGGGTGACGAAACGGATCGGGGTTGCCGGGCCTCCCATGATGCTGCGGCGTAGAATACACCGCGCTTCGCGCCACCTTTTTGGGGGTTTCATGCCGCGTACCGCCGGACGGCACTTCCTGCAGATTCCCGGACCGACCAACGTCCCCGATCGGGTGCTGCGGGCGATCGATTTCCCGACGATGGACCACCGCGGCCCCGAGTTCGCGGAGCTGGGCAAGGCCGTGCTCGAGGGCATGAAGCGCGTCTTCCGGACGCGCGCGAACGTCGTCATCTATCCGGCCTCGGGCACCGGCGCCTGGGAAGCGGCGCTCGTGAACACGCTCTCGGCCGGCGACGCCGTGCTCATGTACGAGACTGGCCACTTCGCCTCGCTCTGGCACAAGATGGCGAGTCGGCTCGGACTGAAGCCGGAGTTCCTGCCCGGCGACTGGCGTACCGGCGCCGATCCGGCGGCGATCGAGAAGCGCCTGCGCGACGATCGCGAGCACCGCCTGAAGGCCGTCTGCGTGGTGCACAACGAAACCTCCACCGGCGTCACGTCCCGCATCGCCGAGGTGCGCAAGGCGATCGACGCGGCGAAGCATCCTGCGCTGCTGATGGTCGACACGATTTCCTCGCTCGCCTCGATCGACTACCGGCACGACGAATGGGGCGTCGACGTCACGGTCGGCGGCTCGCAGAAGGGGCTCATGCTCCCGCCCGGCCTGTCGTTCAACGCGATCTCCGACAAGGCGCTCGCCGCTTCGAAGACGGCCGGGCTGCCGCGCGCGTACTGGGGCTGGGAGGAAATGCTCTCGAACGGGCGCAACGGCTACTTTCCCTACACGCCCGCGACGAATCTGCTCTACGGGCTGCGCGAAGCGCTCGCGATGCTCGAGGAGGAGGGCCTCGACAACGTCTTCGCTCGTCACCAGCGCCATGCGGAGGCGACGCGCCGCGCGGTGCGCGCCTGGGGGCTGGAAGTGCTGGCGACCCATTCGGCCGAGTATTCGGGATCGCTCACCGCGGTGTTGCTGCCCCCGGGCCATGACGCCGACCGCGTGCGCAAGCTCATTCTGGAGAGCTTCGACCTGTCGCTCGGCACGGGCCTCGGCAAGCTCGCCGGCAAGGTGTTCCGCATCGGCCATCTCGGCGACTTCAACGACCTCGCGCTGATGGGCACGCTCGCGGGCGTGGAGATGGGCCTCGCGCTCGCCGCGGTCCCGGCGAAGAGCGGCGGCGTGGCCGCGGCGATGGCCTACCTCGCGGACTGCCGGGCGAAGCCCGCGCGCGCCGCGGCATGAGCGCGGTCCTTACGCGGCGCGACGGCGCGGTCGCGACCGTCGTCCTCAACAATCCGGAGAAGCTGAACGCGCTCTCGAAGCCGATGTGGATGGCGCTTGGCGAGGCGATGCGTTCGCTCGACGCCGACGACTCGGTGCGCTGCATCGTGCTGCGCGGCGCGGGCGAGAAGGCGTTCGGCGCCGGTGCCGACATCAGCGAGTTCGGCAACGAGCGCGCGAACGCGGCGCAGGCCAAGCGCTACGGCGAGGACATCGCCGGCACGATGCACGCGATCGCCGCGTGCCGCCACCCGACGCTCGCCATGATCTTCGGCGCGTGCGTGGGCGGCGGGCTGGAGGTGGCGAGCCAGTGCGACCTGCGCGTCTGCGGGGAGTCGGCGCGCTTCGGCGTGCCGATCAAGAACCTCGGGCTCGTCGTCGCCTACGCGGAAATGCAGGGCCTGATCGACGTGGTCGGGCGTCCGGTGGCGATGGAGATCCTGCTCGAGGGCCGCATCTGGGGGGCGGGCGAGGCCTACGAGAAGGGGCTCGTCAACCGCGTCGTGCCCGACGCCGAGCTCGAGCGCGAGGCGCTCGCCACGGCGCAGCGCATCGCGGACGGCGCGCCGCTCGTCGCGCGCTGGCACAAGAAGTTCGCGCGGCGCCTCGCCGACCCGCGGCCGCTCACGCCGGCCGAGGTCGACGAGTCCTACGCCTGCTTCGACACTGCGGACTTCCGCGAGGGCGTGGCCGCGTTCCTCGCCAAGCGCAAGCCCCAGTTCGCCGGCCGCTAGCGAAGCGCATGGCAGCCGCGTTGGCCGACGGGGAGCGCCTGTTCCGGGCGCTGTTCGCGCCCCGCGGCGTCGCGCTCTACGGCGCCTCGGGCGACTCTTCAAAGAACACGGCGCGGCCGCAGAAGTTCCTGCGCAAGCACGGCTATGCCGGGACCGTGGCGCCCATCAACCGCACGCGCGCCGAGGTGCTGGGCGAGCGCGCCTACGCGCGCCTCGCCGACGCGCCCGGGGAGATCGACCAGGCCTTCATCATGGTGCCGCCGGAAGACGTGCCCGCGGCCTGCGAGGAGTGCTTCTTGCGCGGCGTTCCGCTGGTCACGATCTTCACCGACGGCTTCGGCGAGACGGGCGAGGCCGGCCGCGAGGCGCAGGCCGAGCTCGTGCGCCGCGCGCGAGCCGCGGGTGCGCGCCTTCTCGGCCCCAACAGCATCGGGCTCGCGAGCACGTCGCCCGCGACGGTGCTGACCGTCAACGCCTCGTTCGATATCGACCCCTTGCCGGTGGGGCCGCTCGCGGTGGTGTCGCAGTCGGGGAGCCTGATCGGATCGCTGCTCTCGCGCGGCGCGGCGCGCGGCCTGGGATTCTCGCGCCTGGTCTCGGTCGGCAACGAGGCGGATCTCTCGGTCGGCGAGCTGATGCAGCTGCTGGTCGACGATGCGCAGACGGGCGCGATCCTGCTGTTTCTCGAGACGCTGCGCGACGCGACGCGCATTGCGTCTGCGGCGCGGCGCGCGTTCGCGGCGGGCAAGCCCGTCGTCGCCTACAAGCTCGGGCGATCGAGCGCGGGCGAGTCGCTCGCACGCTCGCATACGGGTGCGCTCGCCGGCGACGACCGCGCCGCCGACGCGTTCTTTCAAGCCTGCGGCATCCTTCGCGTGCGCAACTTCGAGGCGCTGCTCGAGACCGCCGCGCTGGCCAAAGGCCGCCGTCCGCCTCGCGGCCGGCGCGTTGCGACGATGACGACCACGGGAGGCGGCGCAGCGGTGGTTGCCGATCCGCTGGGCGCCCTGGGCGCGGAGCTCGTTTCGCCCCCGCCCGCGGTTGCCAACGCGATACGGGCGCTCGGCGTTCGCGTCACGGAATCGCCCCTCATCGACCTGACGCTTGCCGGCGCGCGCGCGAGCGTCTACGGCCCGGTGCTCGAAGCGCTGCTCGCCTCGGAGCACTGCGACGCCGTGCTCGCCGCCGTGGGCTCCTCCGCCCAATTCCAGCCGCAGGTGGCGGTCGAGCCGATCCTCGCGGCGGCGCGCAAGCTTCCGGGCAAGGCGCTCGCGGTCTTCCTCGCGCCCGAGGCGCTCGCCTCGCTCGAGCTGCTGTCTCGGCACGGGGTGGCGGCGTTTCGCACGCCCGAGGCCTGCGCTGAGGCGCTCGCTGCATTCCTCGCCTGGCGCGCGCCGCGGGCCACGCCCGTTTCGGAAGCAATCTCGTATGAGATCCCGCAGGCGCCAGCGCAGCGCCTGCGTTCGCCCGACGAGCCCATCTCGATCCCGTTTCCGGTGGCAATCAAGATCGATTCGCCCGACATCGAGCACAAGACCGACGCCGGCGGCGTCGAGCTCGGCCTGCGCGACGCCGCCGATGCCGCCGCCGCTGCGCGACGAGTGCTCGAGCGCGTGCGCGCAGCAAGGCCCGGCGCGCGCATCGACGGTCTCGTCGCCTCGACGATGCAAGCGGGCCTCGCGGAAGCAATCCTCGGTTACCGCCGGGATCCGCAGGTCGGGCCGCTGGTGCTGGTCGGCGCGGGCGGCACGCTCGCGGAGCTCTATCGCGACTTCGCGCTGCGCCTCGCGCCGGTGACGCTCGAGGAGGCGAGCGAGATGATCGCGGAGGTGCGCGGGTTCGAGCCGCTGCGCGGCTATCGCGATGCGCCGCGCGGCGACCTGGAAGCGCTTGCGCGCGCCGTCGTCGCGCATTCGCAACTCGCGGCGCGGCCCGAGGTGCTGGAGGCCGAGATCAACCCGTTGATCGTGAAGGCCGACGGCGTGGTCGGCGTTGACTCGCTCGTCGTTCTGCGCGATGGTGCGCGCGCACATGGCTCTGCCGATTGAAACGCTTCCGGCGCGCGCCAAGGGCGACGCGCTGCTCGCGCGCTTCGGCCTCGATCTCGAGTGCGCGCTCCTCGTCGGCGACGGCGACACCGACTGGCTGGTGCGCGTCGAGCGCGGCGTGGTGACGCGCGTGCAGAAGGGCCCGCTCGTCATGCCGAAGACCGACCTGCGCCTGCGTGCCGCGAGCGAGAGCTGGGAGCGATTCCTCGAGCGCGTGCCGCCCCCGGGCTACCACGACCTCTTCGCGCTGCGGCGGTACAAGCGCCTGCAGATCGAGGGCGACATCCGCCTGTTCTCGGCGTACCTGTTCTACTTCAAGCGGCTCTTCGAGCTGCTGCGCGCGGCATGACGCCCGCCGTCGAGCCGATCGCGGGTCGCTACCTGCGGATCGAGATCCTGGGCCGGCCGCACCGGCTCTACGTCGAGGAGGCGGGCGCGGGCATCCCGCTCCTTTGCCTGCACACGGCGGGCTCGGACACGCGCCAGTACCGCGGGCTGATGAACGACGCGGAGGTCACGCGCCACTTTCGCGTGATTTCCTTCGACATGCCCTGGCACGGCAAGTCCTCGCCGCCCGAGGGCTGGCAGGTGCAGGCCTACCGGCTGACGAGCGCCGACTACACGCGCATGGTGCTGGAGGTCTGCGACGCGCTCGCGCTCGATCGGCCGGTCGTGATGGGATGCTCGATCGGCGGGCGCATCGCGCTCGTGCTCGCGATGGCGCACGCCAAGCGCTTCCGCGCCATCATCGGCCTGCAGTCCGGCGCCACGATCGAGCCCTACTACGAGCTCGACTGGTTCCACCATCCGCAGGTGCACGGCGGCGAAGCCTGCGCGGCCTACGTGAGCGGGCTCATGGCGCCGACTTCGCCCGCCGCCGAGCGCTGGGAAACGCTGTGGCACTACATGCAAGGCGGCCCGGGCGTATTCAAGGGCGACCTCTACTTCTATCGCGGCGCCGACGGCGACATCCGCGAGCGCCTCGGCGAGATCGACACCCGCGTCTGCCCGCTGTACCTGCTGACCGGCGAATACGACTATTCGGTGTCGCCGCAGGACACGCAGGCGGCGGCCGAGCGCATCCCGGGCGCGAAGTTCTCGGTGATGCCGAAGCTCGGGCATTTTCCGATGAGCGAAAACCCGGCGCTCTTCCTCGAGTACCTCCGCCCGGTGCTCGAAGAGATTCGACGGGGCGCCTGAATGCGCGCCGTCGAGCGCTGCGGCGAGTACGTCGAGCGCTCCCGCGCCGCGCCCCTGCGGCCCGAGGTACTGCACCACGCCAAGCGCGCGGTGATCGACTGGACGGCCGCGCTGCTCCCCGGCGCCGTCGAGCCGCCTGCCACGCTGCTCGAGCGCGCACTGCAAAGCGAGCTCGGCCACGGCCGCGCGCGCCTCGCGCTCGGACACCCCGCCGCGCCCCGCGCCGCCGCGCTGATCAACGCCTGTGCGGCGCACACGGTCGAGGTCGACGACATCTTCCGCGACGGCATCTATCATCCGGGCGCGCCGACGATATCGGCCGCGCTCGCCGTCGCGCAGGACGTGCAGGCGGGCGGCGAGGCGCTGCTGCGCGCGATCGTCGCCGGCTACGAAGTCTCGACCCGCATCGCGGTGGCGATGGGGCGCGCGCACTACAAGTACTGGCACAACACCGCCACGATCGGCGCGTTCGGCGCCTGCGCCGCGGCCGCGAGCCTGCTCGGCCTGGACCGCGCGCGCGCTGCGCACGCGCTGGCCACGGCCGCCACCTTCGTGGCCGGCCTGCAGCAGGCGATCCGGGGCGAGTCCATGTCCAAGCCCGTGCACGTGGGTCGCGCGGCCGATTCCGGCCTCACGGCGGCCTACGCGGCGCGCGAGGGCGTCACCGGCGCGCTCGACGTGCTCGACGGCGAGGCGGGCCTGGGCCGGGCCATGAGCGACGGGCCGGATTGGACGACTGCGTTCGCGACGCTGGGCGAGGACTTCCACATCACGCGCATGACCGTCAAGAACCACGCCTGCTGCGGGCACGCCTTCGCCGCGATCGACGGCGCGCTCGCCGCGCAGGCCGCGCTCGGCGCTCGGGCCGAGGACGTCGCGCGCGTTCGCGTTGGCAGCTACCGCGCGGCGCTGGAGGTCTCGGGCGTTGAGGATCCGCGCAGCGAGCGCGACGCCCGCTTCTCGCTCAAGTACGTCGTCGCCACCGCGCTCGCGCACGGCAGCGTGCGGCTCGCCGCCTTCAGGCCCGACCGCCTCGAGGACCCTGCGATCCGGGCGCTGATGCGACGGATCGACGTGGTGCTCGATCCCGAGCTCGACGCGGCATTCCCGGCGCGGCGCGCGGCGCGCGTAACGATCGAGACGCGCGACGGTCGGCGCCATGAGCACTTCCAGCCGACGCGCAAAGGCGATCCCGATGCGCCGCTCACCGATGCGGAGCTCGAGGCGAAGTACCTCGAGCTCGTCGTCCCGGTCGCCGGGGACACGAGGGCGCGCGCGCTGCTCGCGCGACTGTGGCGGCTGGAGGCCGAGCCCCCGGTCAGGATTGCGGAACTGCCGCTGCCGGCCGCAGCAGCGGCACGAGCGGCAGGGTAAGCAGAATCGTCGCGCAGAGCGCGGCGATGGCGGCGCCGACGCCGAAGCGATCGCCGAGCAGGCCGAAGGCGAGCGGCGCGACGATGCCGCAGACCGAGCCCACGGTATAGAACAGCCCGAATCCGCGCGAGAGCCGCTCGGCGTCGACGTATTCGCCGATCGTGGCGTAGAGGACCGACGAGGTGCCCTGCAGCACGACCCCGAGCAGCGGCAGCACGAGCAATGCCGCGACCGGCGGCAGCCAGAGCACCGCGCCGATCCCGGCCGCCGTGGCGATCTCGGTCGCGACGATCATGCGCGCGACGCCCAGGCGCTCGGCGAGCATTCCGCACGCGAGCTTGCCCGCCATGCCGCCCACGAGCACGAGCGGCACGGCGGCCGCCGCCCAGCCCACCGGCAGCCCCTTGGCAATGAGCAGGAACGCGATGAACGTGAGAAACGAGGTGCGCGTGCTCGAATCGAGGACTTCTATCGCGCACAGCGCTCCGAATCGCGTCCGATCGACGATGCCCCAGCCGCTGCGCGCGCGAACGCTAGCCGTCGCGGGCTTCGCCGCGCGCACCACGGCGCCGACCCCGAGCAGGAGCGCCAGCGCGACTGCCAGCGCCGCGGCGCCAAAGCCAATCACCGGTACGTGCCACGACACGCCCACGACGAGCAGCAGCGACACCAGGCCGCCGAACGCGAACTTGCCCACGTCGCCAGCGAAATTGTAGGTGCCGAGCGCGGCCCGGCGCCCCGCGCCGGGGTAGGCGCGGGAAATCAGCGCGGAGGACAGCGGGTGCTGCACCGACGAACCCAGGCCCGCGAGGAACAGCGCAGCGAGGACCGCCCAGAAGCCCTGCGCGAAGCCAAGCGCAACGAACGCCGTCCCCGCGAGGAACGTCCCCAGCGCGAGCAGGCCGCGCTCGCTGGTGCGCTCGGCCACGATGCCCGCGGGAATCTGGAACGTGGCCATCGCGGCGCGGTGCGCGCCTCGAATCACGCCGACCTGCGACAGCGACAGGCCGAAGGCGCTCGCGAGCAGCGGCAGCAGCACGTAGGTCGCGTCGGCAAGGCCGTCGTGCAGCGTGTGCGCGGCGCTGCAGACCGCGAGCGTGCGCTTGTCGTTCGTCATGCGGGCCGCCCAATCGTAGCAGGCCACCGGCGAACGTCGATTTCGCCGTGCTAGACTGCCGCGGCCGCGGTCCGCCCCGCGGCGCATGGAGGAGGAGACCGGTGGCGAAGCTCCTGGAGGTCAAGGACCTGCAGACGCAGTTCCTCACGTCCGCGGGCGTCGTGCGCGCCGTCGACGGCGTCAGCTACGACATCGAGGAAGGCGAGACGGTCGCGCTGGTCGGCGAGTCCGGCTGCGGCAAGTCGGTCTCGGCGCTCAGCATCATGCGGCTCGTCGCCGAGCCGGCCGGGCGCATCGTCGGCGGCCAGATCCTGTTCCAGGGACGCAATCTCCTCGAGCTGACCGAGGCGCAGATGCGCGACGTGCGCGGGCGTGACATTGCCATGGTGTTCCAGGAACCCATGACCTCGCTCAATCCGGTGCTCACGATCGGCCGGCAGCTGACCGAGGGCCTCGAGATCCACATGGCCATGACGCACGAGGCGGCGAGCGCGCGCGCGGTCGAGCTGCTCGCCATGGTCGGCATTCCCGATCCCGCGCGCCGGCTCGCGCAATACCCGCACCAGTTCAGCGGCGGCATGCGCCAGCGCATGATGATCGCCATGGCGCTCGCCTGCAATCCGAAGCTGATACTCGCCGACGAGCCCACGACCGCGCTCGACGTCACGATCCAGGCGCAGATCCTCGAGCTGATGCGCGACCTGTCGCGGCGGCTGGGCGTCGCGATGCTGATCATCACGCACAACCTCGGGGTCGTCGCCCGCTACGCCGACCGCGTCAACGTCATGTACGCGGGCCGCGTGATCGAGCGCGGGCGCGCGGCCGATCTTTACTCCGATCCCCGCCATCCCTATACGCTCGGGCTGCTGCGCTCGGTGCCGCGGCTGGACGAGCCGATGCGCGCCAAGCTCGACCCGATCGAGGGCCAGCCGCCCGACCTCACGCGGCTGCCGCCGGGCTGCGCTTTCTCCCCGCGTTGCGCGTTCCGCGTCGATCGATGCGCCGAGGCGCCCGCGCTCGAGCCGCGCGGGGCCGCGGGCCACCTGTCGGCGTGCTGGGAGGCCGCGCGCCTCGGCCGGAAGGCGGCCGCATGAGCGCGCCGCTGCTCGAGGTCCGTGACCTCGTCAAGCACTTCCCGATCGGGGGCGGCGTGTTCGCCAAGCCGCTCGGCGTCGTGCGCGCGATCGACGGCGTGAGCTTCACGCTGCGCAAGGGCGAGACCCTGGGGCTCGTGGGCGAGTCGGGCTGCGGCAAGACCACGACCGGGCGCTGCATCCTGCAGCTCGAGAAGCCGACGAGCGGCAGCATCGTGTTCGAGGGTGTCGACCTCGTGACGCTGGACCAGGCGGCGTTGCGCGCGGTGCGCCGCCGGATCCAGGTCATCTTCCAGGATCCGTATTCCTCGCTCAATCCGCGCATGACGATCGGGCAGATCATCGCCGAGCCGCTCAAGGTCCACGCCATCGTGACCGACCCGGGCGAGCGCGAGTTGCGGGTGCGCGAGCTGCTCGCGCAAGTCGGGCTGCTCGCGCAGCACGCCGGCCGCTACCCGCACCAGCTCTCGGGCGGACAGCGCCAGCGCGTGGGCATCGCGCGCGCGCTCGCCATGGAGCCCGCGCTCATCATCTGCGACGAGCCCGTCTCGGCGCTCGACGTTTCCATCCAGGCACAGATCATCAATCTGCTGGAGGAGCTGCAGGCGCGCCTGGGGCTCACCTATCTCTTCATCGCGCACGACCTGTCGGTCGTGCGGCACATCTCGGACCGGGTAGCGGTGATGTACCTCGGCAAGATCGTCGAGACGGCGGATCGGCAGACCCTTTACGAGGCGCCCGCCCACCCCTATACCCGGGCGCTGCTGTCGGCCGTGCCCATTCCCGACCCGGCGCTCGAGCAACAGCGCGAGCGGATCGTGCTTCGCGGCGAGGTGCCGAGCCCGCTCAACCCGCCGTCGGGGTGCGTGTTCCATCCTCGCTGCCCGATCGCGGTGGATCGCTGCAGTGCGGAAGTCCCGGCGCTGCGCGAAATACGTCCCGGCCACTGGGGCGCGTGTCATCTTGCTTGACATATGGGATTGATCCCCCTTTACTTCGCGTTCACCGGACACCGACAAGAATCCGGGTGATCCCCGAGACCCCGGGGCCCCATGCAACATCCGAGGAGGAGGTACGTCATGCTGAAGCAACTCTTGGGCTTGGTGGCCCTGGCGGCCAGTGCTGTGCTCGCCCTACCCCTGCAGGCCCAGACGCCGCACTATGGCGGCGAGCTGGTCTTCCCCGTACCGTCGGAGCCGCCTTCGTACGACGGGCACCGCGAGGAGACGTTCGGGCTCATCCACCCGATCGCGCCGTTCTACAACACGATTCTGCGCGTCGACCCGACCGACCCCAGCGGCACCAAGCCCTACCCCTCGCTCGCGGAGAGCTGGACGGTGTCGTCCGACGGCAAGACCTACACCTTCAAGATCCGCAGCGGCGTGAAGTTCCACGACGGCAGCGACATGACCGCGAAGGACATCAAGGCATCCTACGACCACATCATTTTCCCGCCGCCGGGCGTGGGCTCTACCCGCAAGGGGCAGTATGCCGATGTCGAATCGGTGGAGGCGCCTGACGCGACCACCGTCGTGTTCAAGCTTAAGCACCCCTCGGGATCGTTCATCGCGTCGCTGCTGTCGCCCTACAACTTCATCTACAAGGCCGACATCCTGGCGAAGGACCCGCACTGGTACGAGACGCACATCATGGGGACGGGGCCCTTCATCTTCGTCGAGCACGTCCGGGGCTCTCACCTGGTGGGCAAGAAGAACCCGAACTACTGGGACAAGGGCAAGCCGTACCTGGACGGCTTCCGCGCCATCTTCATCAAGGACTCCGCGGCACAGGTCGCGGCCGTGCGCGGCGAGCGCGCGGAAATCCAGTTCCGCGGCTTCACGCCGGCGGCGCGCGACGACCTCGTGCGCACGCTCGGCAACAAGATCACGGTGCAGGAGTCGCCGTGGGACTGCATCCTGTACGTGTCCATCAACCACAAGAAGAAGCCGTTCGACGACCCGCGGGTACGCCGCGCGCTGACGCTCGCGATGGACCGCTACACGGGCTCCAAGGCGCTGTCCAAGATCGCGATCGTCAAGGAAGTGGCGGGCGTGCAGGTCCCGGGAACGCCGTACGCCACGCCGCCCGAGGAGCTCGCGAAGCTGGCGGGCTACTGGCATGACATCGACAAGTCGCGCGCGGAAGCGCGGCGCCTGTTGAAGGAAGCGGGCGTGCCGGAAGGGTTCTCCTTCACGTTCAAGAACCGTGGCATCCCGATGCCTTACGAGCCGCTCGGCGTGTGGCTGATCGACCAGTGGCGCCAAATCGGCCTCAACGTCAAGCAGGAGGTGATCGAGCCGGCGGCCTACTTCGGCGTGCTGCGCAAGGGCGACTTCGAGACCGCGATGGACTTCCAGTGCGGCTACATCGTCGAGCCCGACCTCGACATGTACCGGTTCACCTCGGTCAGCCGCAACCCGGCGAACTACGGCGGCTACGACGACCCGGTGCTCGATGCGCTCTACGACAAGCAGAGCCAGGAGACCAATCCGGAAGAGCGCAAGAAGATCGTCCGCGAATTCGAGAAGCGGCTGCTCGACGAGCAGGCCCACGTGCTGATGACGCTTCAATGGCACCGCATCATCCCGCACTCGTCCAGGCTGCATGGCTGGCAGGTCACGCCGAGCCACTACCTGAACAACACGCTCGACACCGTCTGGCTCTCGCCCTGAGGGGCCTTCGACCGGCGGCGGACCCCGGTCCGCCGCCGGCATGACGCGGTCATGACGCGCTACATCGCCAAGCGGTTGCTACTGATGATCCCGTCGCTGGTCGGCGTCGCGGTGCTCATCTTCCTGCTGCTGCGCGTCGTGCCCGGCGACGTGGTCGAGGCGCGGTACCTGACGCAGGGCAGCCAGTTCCAGTCGCAGGAGCTGATGGACCTGGAGCGCCACAAGCTCGGCCTCGACCAGCCGCTGTGGAAGCA
>Ga0335082_10003041_pt1 | contig 18176 bp, 12 predicted proteins | sample Lox_Sample_41_FD_206718 | JGI IMG/M metagenome (GOLD analysis project Ga0335082, IMG submission 206718) | Soil microbial communities from Loxahatchee National Wildlife Refuge, Florida, United States - Lox_Sample_4.1 | ecosystem: Environmental > Terrestrial > Soil > Wetlands | place: USA... | reverse complement strand
CGTTGAACAACCGGGCGACTTTAATCCGCACCCTCGTGCCTCTTGTTCTTGCTCACAGCGGCACCGACATATTTGCCTCTGTCTCGGGCTGCTCGGAGACCATCCGCTTCGCTTGGCTCGCGCTGCACCAGTCCAGAATCATTCGTGCGAAGTTTCTTGAGGTGGGCACTGACGATCAGCCCCTCTTCGGCCCTGCGGGCATTCGCCAAGTCCAGATCAAGCCAGTTGATGCGACAGCAGATCTCGCTCGCGATTCCAATCTCCTTCATCGGGCTCAGCTGGGTGCCGCCATTCGCGATATCCGGGACCCCTTTCCAGGGTTCCCCCTACCGCGTGCCGATGATCCCGAAGACCCCTTGGTTCCCGCCGGCATCCCCGCGCAACCCCAAGAGTGGGCCACCGAAACAGGTAGCCCGAGGCATTTCGACTTCGGCTCCAGCTCCTTCAGAGAAGAAGATTCTCTTGCGTCCACAGGCCGTTCTCAAGACTCCGCCCGGTCTCCAGATTTCACCCTCGACGACGCTCTCCTCGAACTCAACCTCCACGTCGGCTCTGCCAGCCTCCGTTATGCCGCCGAGCAAGCTGCCATCGCCGCCGAATCTCTCCTCCCCATCCTCCTCACCGGCGAAACCGGCACTGGTAAAGAGCGCTTCGCTCATCTTATTCATCGCCTCTCTCCCCGCGCTTCCAGACAACTCGTCCCCGTCAACTGCGCCGCCATCCCGGAATCCCTCGCCGAGACCTATCTCTTCGGCCACACCAAGGGCGCCTTCTCCGGCGCCAACGCCGACAAGCCCGGCCTCTTCGAATCCTCCGACGACTCCACTCTCTTCCTCGACGAAATCGCGGAACTCTCTCTCGACATCCAAGCCAAGCTTCTTCGCGTCATCCAGGACGGCGTCGTCCAGCGCATCGGCAGCCCGCGCTCCCGCCGGGTCGACGTTCGCATCGTGGCCGCCACCAATCGCGAACTCAAGCGAGAAGTCGCCGAAGGCCGTTTCCGTGAAGACCTCTACTTCCGCCTCGAAGTTGTTCAGATTCGCTTGCCCGCACTTCGCGACCGTCGCGCCGAGATCCCTGAGCTCGCTCTCACCCTTCTTAAGCAGATCAACCAGCGCCGCCAGCGCCCTCGCCAGCTTTCGAAAGACGCACTCCGCCGTCTCGAGGCCTTTCATTGGCCCGGAAATGTCCGCCAGCTTTCGAATGTCCTCGAGCGCTCCGTCCTCTACGCTCGCTCCGATGTTCTCGAACCCGCCGACCTCCTCATCACCAACGAGGTCGCCCATCCCGATCCCCTGACTGCACTGCCCGAGCCTGAGTCCGGCTTTTCCATCGAAACTTTCCTTACTGACGCCCGCGAGCAGCTTTTCCTTCGCGCACTCGCCAAGTGCAACAACAACCAGGCTGACGCCGCTGCCCTGCTCGGCGTCAGCAAGCAAGCCGTCCAGAAGTTCGTCGCTTCCCGCAAAAGTCAATCCGCTTCTGCAGGTTCCGACAACCTCGGTTGACACTCCGTCTACCCAAGTTGTCGCCCTCCCCTCTCGCTCTTTCCTAACCCCTTCATTCTCTTCATCCCTCCCTTGGCACTCCGCGTGCCACTCCGTTGTCCAATCTAGGAGGCTTCCTCATGCTTTCCCTTCGTGAAGAACTCTTTCAAATCGAATTTGGCCAGTACCAGCACTTCCGCAATCTCACCCTTTTCCCGCTTCTCCGCAGCGCCGCCGCCCTTCCGGCTCGCGACTATCTCCTCCTCGATGACGGCATCGCCCAAAATCTCGTCCACGTTACCGAGCTCCACGCCGCCGGCTCCGTCCCGGAGTTGTTCGTCACCAACGATGCCGCCCTTCCCGTCCTCCTCGTCGACGGCGAAGAACTCCTCGGCGCCAAGCAGAATCGCGTCCTCAATCTCTCGATCCTCATTCCCGCACACTTCAAGTGCTCCATCCCCGTCTCTTGTGTCGAAGCCGGCCGCTGGCGCATGGCTTCTGCCGAGTTCAAAACCGCCGACCATTTCTACTATGGCTCCGCCCGCGCTCAGCGCCTCTCTCAAGTCACTGACTCCATGCGTGCTACTGGCTCTCGTCTCTCCGTTCAGGAGGCAGTCTGGGATGAAGTCGCCTCGAAACTTTCGCGCCTCGATACCCAATCGCCCACGCGCGCCGTCGCCGAAATCTATGCCCGCCACTCCGCCTCTCTCGACGAATTCGCCCGCGTTTTCCACTGGCAGGAGCGCCAGTGCGGCGTCGCGTTTGCCATCTCCGGCTCCATTTCCGGCATCGATGTATTTGATCATCCCGAGGTCATGAGACACTTCTTCCCCAAGCTTCTTCGGAGCTTCGTTCTCGACGCTCTGGATTCCCCAGCCGGTGAATCCTCCGCTCCCTCCGAAGCCTCCCTGTCTGCTTTCCTCTCCGCTGTCGCCGGTTCCGCAGCGTTTGCCGATAACGCCATCGGCCTCGGCAAAGACGTTCGTTTCACTGCGCCTTCTCTCTCTGGAGCCGCTCTCTGGGCGCAGGATCGCTACCTGCACGTGTGCGCGTTCCCTTCGGCGTCGACCCCGACCCCACATGCAAGCTTCCACACACGGATGAGCCGGCCCAAGCAGCGCCGCGGATTTTAGTTTTGTGAAAGGAGAAAGTACGGATATGCCCTCAGACCTGGCCTTGCTTCGCTCCCATCGCCGCCCGGCTGCAGCGCCGCCCTTGCTCGCTGGCGCTTTACCTCGGCGCCACCGCGATGCGCTGCACTCCGCGCCGCCATCTGCGGATCGCCTCGAATCCTGGAAGGAGATCGCAGCCTATCTCAATCGCACTATCCGCACCACACAGCGCTGGGAACGCTGTGAAGCGCTTCCCGTCCATCGCCACTTTCATTCGAAGGGCAATTCCGTCTACGCCTTCAAACATGAACTCCATGCCTGGCAATCTTCGCGCTCGCCCCGCGCCGCGTCGGCCCGGCTCGCCGGCCCCAGTCGCACCACCGGCACCGTCCCTGACTGGCTTTGCCAGCTCTATCTCCTCTGCCTGGACTAGATTTGCGCACGGCGGAGGCCCGGAACTGGCGCCTCACTCTCCCGCCCGCAGCACCACCACCAGTGGCCCCACTGCTTCCGGTCGCAAATACCGGTTCACAATGAAGCGCTTACCGTCCTTTGTCACGTCATACGTGAACAGATCCGTCGACGAGATCATCGCTCGCGCCTGGAACGAGAATAATTTCACCGGTGTCCCCGCGCTGAAGGTCTCCCCTGCATTTACTTCCACTGCCGTCACTTCGCGGTGCGGTCCAAGATAGAACATCTCTTTTCCGTCCCCGCGCCACCGTGGCTCCATTCCTCCGCCTCGCGACACCTGCCACTTTCCCGTCGCTTTTGGGTAGGTCGTCACGTAGATCTCCCAGTCCCCTGTCTCGTTTGACGCATACGCCACCCACTTCCCGTCCGGCGAAAATTGCGCGTTCATGTAGTTCGCGTCTCCGCTCAGAAACGCTTTGGCCCCCGATCCGTCAACGGCTACCAGCTGCAGCGATGTGGAACTTTTGTTCGTCATTGCCGTGCACAGGATCTGCCGGTCGTCCGCGCTCCACGAATTCGTAATGAACTCAGATCCCGCCCCTCCCGTCGGGGAGTACAAGGGTTTCTCTGGCTCTGTCCCGTTCACGTTCTTCAGTTGTATCGTCGTCACCACTTTTACCGATCGGTATGCGATTTTCTGCCCGTCATGCGACCACACCGCCGTCACTTCTTCGACTGGATCGAACGTGAACCGCGACGCTGTTCCTTTCTTCACGTCATTGATCCATACGTCGACGTTGTTCGCTTTTAGGTCGATCCGGTCCGCCGCCACATGCGCGTCGTCCGGCGAAAGTGCTGGGTTCGCGATCACTCCGGGCTCACCCAGCCTCGACAGCGCTTTCCCGCTCCGGTCGTACCATTCCAGCACTGACGTCGTCGCTCCCGCGTTCGTGTTGTACACCACCGTCCCGTTTTCTCCCGCCGCGAACGCCGCATTAAACGTCGACACCTGGTAGCCCACATCTTCGCCAAGCACCTTCTTCTCCGTTCCCACCGCTCCCGACGACGCGTCGAACTTCGCTGCCACCAACCCCAGCCCCTTCTCCCAGTACACGATCTGTCCGTTCGCGTACGCCGCGTTCGAACGCGCCAGCAACACCCGCTTCCGCTCGTGCCCGCCGAGCGACATCAGATAAATCCCGCTCTCCGTATCGTTGTCGACATTCGAAAAGTTCCCGCCCCAGAACAGGAAATGCTCTCCGTCCGGCAGGAAGACCGGCCACCGGTGCGAACTCTCCGTGTTCAACATCAGCTGTGCGGTCAAGTTCTCCGCGTGACTCCCGTCCGGATCGATCCTCCAGATCGCCGTCCCGGTTTGCGGAGCAAACAGGATCACATTCTTCTTCCCCCAGCTCCCCCCTCTCCCGTTCGGCGCCACCGTAATCACCTGCGGCATTCCTCCCGCTATGGCCACCTTCTTCAGCTTCCCCTCTGCGTAGAACGCCACCCACTGGTTGTCCGGCGACCAAAATGGATAGCTTGCTCCTTCTGTGCCCGCCAGTCGCGCCACGGTCCGCGCGCCAATCTTCTGCACCTGAAGCACGCTCTCGCCCGTTCGGTCGTCCGGCGTCGTGTATGCCAGCATCGTTCCGTCCGCCGACACCGCCAGGTGATTCGCTTCTCCTTTCAGCGGGATTGCAAACTCCTCCTGCCCTGCCGCTGGCTTTCCGCTCCTCCACACGATCACCAAGCCCAGCGCAGACGCCAGCGCCACTCCGGCCAGCGCCCACACCCACCCGCCAACCCTGGTTTTCGCTTCGATCTTTGCCAGCGCCGCCGTGGCGCCCGTTCCCGAAAGCGCGCTCAACGCAAATCCAAGGTCTCGCGCGGACTGAAACCGGTCCGACGGATTCTTCTCCAGGCAGTGCCGCAGGATTCGATCCACTCCTGGCGCCACTTTCGCCTTGTCCAGATCGATTTCCGCCGGCTCCTCTTTCAGAATTGCGTTCATCGTCTCCACAGACGAATCGCCTTCGAACGCCTTCTTCCCCGTCACCATCTCGTACAAGATCGCGCCAAAACTGAAGATGTCGGACCGCGTATCCGCCGTCTGCCCTCGCACTTGCTCCGGTGACATGTACCCTACCGTACCCATCACCGTCCCCGGCGCCGTTGCGCTTCCCATCGTCACCGTATCGCCGGAAAGCGCCGCGTCCATCGCGTACTTCGCCAGCCCAAAATCCAGTATTTTCACGTTCTCTTCGTTCGTGACGAACACGTTTTCCGGCTTCAGGTCGCGATGCACGATCCCTTTCTCGTGCGCCGCTGCCAACCCGTTCGCGATTTTCGTGCTGTAATCGATGACTTTACGCTGCGTTAGAGCTCCTTCGTTCAGCCGCTCGCGCAGACTTTTCCCTTCCAGCAGCTCCATCACCAGGTATTGCAGCCCGTTCTCGCTTCCCACGTCAAAAATGCCCAGCAAGTTCGGATGATTCAGCGCCCCCAGCACCCGCGCTTCCTGTTCGAACCGCATCAGGCGGTCCGCATCCTTCGCCAGCGTCTGGGGCAGTACTTTGATCGCTACGTCGCGCCCCAGCCGCGTATCCTTCGCGCGATACACCTCTCCCATCCCGCCCGCTCCGAGCGGCCCCACAACCTCATACGGTCCCAACTTTGTGCCTGGATTCAGTGCCATCAGCGCCGAGATTATACCCTCAACCTGGCCCGACCCATAGACAGTCCACCGCCCTCGCTCGTACCCTCTATGCCATGGTGCCCGTCTAGCTACTATCTCCCACGAATAACTCTCCCTCCGATCGTATTGCCCCCCTCCCCTCGTCCTTCTATCCTTTGCCTAAGTTCGGGCCACGTTCTCCTCATTCGAAATCACGGGAAAGGGTACTATGCGCGCAATTGCAGCCGCCCTGCTTGTTGCCGTCCTTTTGTTCGTCGTTCCCTCCGCTTCCCACTCTCAGGAATCTCCGGTTCATATCGGCGTTCTCCTCGATGACCTCCAGCTCGAGCGTTGGCAACGCGATTCCAAGCTGATCCAAGCCCGCGCCAAGGAACGCGGTGCCAAAGTCACCATTAAGGACTCTCAGGGCAGCGACTCGAACCAACTTCAGCAAGCCCTCCAGCTCCTCGATTCCGGCGTCAACGTGCTCATCGTCGTGCCTCACGACGCCGAAAAGGCCGCTGCCATCGTCAGTGCTGCGGAGAAGAAGCACGTTCCCGTCATCAGCTATGACCGCCTCATCAAAAACTCCCCCGTTTCTCTTTACATTTCCTTCGACAACCTCCAGGTCGGCAAACTCCAGGCCTCCGCGCTGCTCGGCCTCGCTTCCGGTGGCAATTACTTCCTTCTTGAGGGCTCGCCTTCGGACAACAATGCCCACCAGATCGAGAAGGGCCACCGCCTTGCCCTGAAATCCGCCGAAGATGCGCACAAGCTCACCATTGTCGATCAGGCTTGGTGCCGGGATTGGGGCCACCAGGACGCCTACGACGCCACCCTCGCGGCTCTTAAGAAATCCGACGGCAAACTTGCCGCCATCGCCGCCGCCAACGACGATACCGCCGCTGGCGCTGTTCAGGCTCTCACCGAGCACAAGCTCGCCGGCAAGGTGTTCGTTTCCGGTCAGGACGCTGACTTGGCTGCGGTCGTCCGCATCATTCGCGGCACGCAAGCCATGACCGTTTATAAGCCCCTCGGCCCCCTCTCCAAGCGCGCCGTCGATGCGGCCATCACTCTCGCCCATGGCGGCAAACTCGAAACCACCGAGACCTTCCAGAACGGACCGCTCACCGTCCCAGCAATCCTTCTCCAGCCCATTGCCGTCGATCAACACAATCTGGGCGCCACCGTCATCAGCGATGGCTTCCATACCGCTGCCGAAATCAAGAAATCCCTCGGCCCCGGCGAGTGGGAGAAATTCTCCTCCGGCCGTCGCTAATCTCTACGGACCCCTCTTATCCTGAGCGAAGCGCGTAGAATCCCTGCCGTCGCGTCTTGACCCCCTCCGTTCACAATCGCTCTTCCTCTCTTCCCCCCTTGCTTTCCCTTCCTTCCTGCGGAATTACGTCCACACTCGTGAGCCCTTCCCTCCCCGCCCCGCCGAGAATTCCGACCCGCCTCCTCGTCGCCCTCATTCTTCTCGGACTCTCGGTCTTCATCAACTATATCGACCGCGGTAATCTCTCCATCGCGGCTCCCCTTCTCCAGGACGAGCTCGGCCTCTCCCCCTCCCGCCTCGGCCTCCTCCTCTCCGCCTTCTTCTGGACCTACTCCTGCTCCCAGCTTTTCTCCGGCTGGCTCGTCGATCGGTTCAACGTCAACTTCGTCTTCGCCGCCGGCTTCGCGCTCTGGTCCATCGCTACCGCCCTCACCGGCCTCGCCCACTCTTTCGAATTCCTGTTCGCCCTTCGCCTCGTCCTCGGCGTCGGCGAATCCGTTGCTTACCCTTCCTATGGCAAGATCCTCTCGCTCAACTTCTCCGACCGCCAGCGCGGCTTCGCCAACTCGGTCCTCGGCTCCGGACTCCTCCTCGGCCCCTCCTTCGGTTTCCTCTTCGGCGGACTTCTCGTCGCTCATGTCGGCTGGCGTCCCTTCTTCTTCGTCCTCGGTGCAGCCAGCCTCCTCTGGCTTGTGCCCTGGTTCTTCTTCATGCCTCGGCGCACCCCGCACCAGTCCGCTTCGCCCTCGGTCTCCCCCGGAGCCCCCTCCCTCTATGAATTTCTGCGCTTGCGCCCCGCCTGGGGCACCTGTCTCGGCCTCTTCGCCAATAACTACGTCAGCTATTTCCTCATCACCTGGTTGCCGTACTACCTTGTTCGCGAACGTGGATTCTCTCTCAACCAGATGGCCAAACTCGCTGGCGCGGCTTATCTCCTTGGCTCCCTCGCATCTCTTGTCGCGGGTTGGCTCTCCGATCGTTGGATTGCCTCCGGAGGCTCTCTCACTCTGGTCCGCAAATCCTTCGTCGGCGGTGGTCTCGGTCTCTGCGGGCTCTTCGTCGCCCTTGCCGGCGCAAATCATCCTCTTTACTGCTCCATCGCCCTCCTTGTCGGCGTATTTTTCTTCGGCGTTACCGCCTCCAACCTCTGGGCCATCACGCAAACTCTGGCGGGCCCCGCCGCCACTGGCCGCTGGACCGGCTTCCAGAACTTCGTCGGCAATCTCGCTGGCATCATCGCTCCCGCCGTCACCGGCTTCGTTCTCCAGCGCACTGGGCACTTCTACTGGGCCTTCGCCATCATCGCCGCCATCTCTCTTGCTGGCGCCGGGTCCTGGTTCTTCCTCATCGGCCCCATTGCGCCCGTGACCTGGCACTCACGGCGCAGCGCTCGCCCTCTCTGACCACTGTGAATCGCCTTCATCTGACTCGCGCTATACTCTTTGCGACCGATTATCTTCTTTGGAGCCTGGATGCCTTCCATTCGCCGCGTTTCTTCTTTGATCGCCGCTACCGCGCTCTTTTCTCTGCCCGCGCTCCTGGCTCTCGCGGCCACGAATGATTCTCCCGAACAGAAAACGCCCTACTGGGCCTACGTCCTCAATCCCCCCGCCGATCCGAATGCTCCCCCTCCCGACCCCTCCCCCCGCCACGTCCCCAACAGTTCCGCTTCCTTCACCTACGCCGAAGCGCAGGATTATTTCCACGTTGCGGACTGGCACCCCGACGGCCACCCTCTCATGCCCTCCATTGTCTCCTCCGGTCGCAAGCCCGACGTCATTGCTTGCGCTTTCTGCCACCTCCCGAACGGCCAGGGCAAGCCGGAAAATTCCAGCCTCGCCGGACTGCCCGCGGCCTACATCTTCGAACAGATGACCGACTTCCAATCTGGCGCGCGCAAATCTTCCGAGCCCAAACACGTGCCCGTCGCCACTATGATCGCCAGGGCCGCCGCCCACGCTACTGCCGCCGAGAGCGAATCCGCCGCGAACTATTTTTCTTCCATGAAGCCGCGACCCTGGATTCGCGTCGTCGAAACCGACACTGTTCCCCAAACCCACCCCGACCACTTCATGCTGGTCGCCATTCCTCACGCTTCCTCGGAGCCCATTGGTCATCGCATCATCGAAATGGCCGAAAACATGGACCTCACCGAGCTCCGCGACGACCATTCCCCTTTTATCGCCTATGTTCCCAAGGGCAGCCTCGCCCGTGGCGAATCCCTCGCCCTCACGGGTGAAAACGGGCGCACCCTCCCGTGCAATCTGTGTCACGGCTCCGATCTTCGTGGCCAGGCAAACGTCCCCTCCATCGCCGGACGCTCGCCCAGCTACATCTTCCGCCAACTCTTCGATATGCAATCCGGTGCGCGCCACGGCGCAACCGGCATTCAGATGCAGCCCGTCGTCGCTCATCTGAGCGAAGACGACATGATCGCCCTCTCCGCCTACCTCGCCTCTCTCCAACCCTGACGGTGAGTTAGAACTTGTACTTGTGCCCGAGCCGCAGCAGGGGCTCCTCCAGCACTTTCCACGACACGCACGCAATCAGATACGACAATACAATCGCGAGAACTCCTACCGCGCCGCTCTTCCAATTTGCGAAGTTTGCAATCTGCTTCAAGATCACTCCGAAGCAGACATATCCCACCGCCAGATGGATCAAGTACATGCAGTAGGACACTCGCCCTAGCTCCCGAAGGAACCCCAGGCGGAAGAACTTTCCGAGTATGCCCTCCGGCCGGCTGATTGCCAACAGAATCACCATACTGAAGAAGCAGGCCAGCACCGTATAGCCAATGGTCTGCGTCACAAGTTCATTTGGGCTCGGGCGTTTCCAAGCCATGCCCAGCACAAGCGTCAACAGCATCCCGAAGATGGCATACATCACTCCCGTACTTCTCGCCAACCATTCCCGGAATCGCACGCTTCTCCATCCATACGCCAGCAGCATCCCCACTGCCAGCGAATCGGCTCGGCACGGCGTCAGGCGGTAGGAAGGATTCGGATTCAGGCCCTGCGCCACCGACCGCATGTGCAGCACGTAACGCAGCAGGGGTGCCGCTACAATCACAGCCAGCAGCACCGCCGTCACCAGTCGCTTCGGGAGGTATCTCACCAGCAGGGGCGCCACCAGGTAGAAGTGCTCTTCCACTGCCAGCGACCACGATGGCGCGAACCACCAGTATTCCAGCTTCAAATAGTGTTGCTCCCACAGGTTCTGCAGAAAAAACACCTGGCTCAACAGTCTCCAACCGGCCTCCGGCACAACTCCCGAGCGCGTATTTGCGTGTAACAGGCCCCCGCCAAGCTTCACCATGATCACGAATAGCAGGATCCACGCGTAATACACCGGAATGATCCGGAAAAATCGTCGCGCATAGAATGCCCTGAAATATCTCTCTGACGTGCGATTGTCCAGCAGGATCCCGCCAATCAAGAATCCGGACAGCACGAAGAACAGGTCTACTCCGCTCCAACCCAAGGCGAACACCCTGCCGATGATCGCCAGTGATTGTTCCCGGCCGTATCCCGGCGTGTAGAACATATGCACGCACACTACCATCAGGATTGCCAGGCCTCGGATTCCGTCCAGTTCCGGTATCCGCCGGGAATCACGGCTACTCGTCGCCTTCGCTTTGATTCCTTCGAGATTGATTGCCGCCGCCGAATACACGTGCTTTGTATCGCCATTCCCGCGATCGAGAAGCTCTCGCTTGTTGTTTGGTTTGTGCCGCCCGTCAGTATATTCCAAACCGCCCGTCCGTGACACTCCCATCAACCTGTGGCTCGAATATCGCGACAGCCATCCACCCGAGGACTCCCGCGACTTCGTAGGCTTCCGTTGCGCCCAATAAACGAAGTTGCCTGCTGTTCTACGCGCCTTCTTTCCCCAACCGCGGCACCCCTCCCGCTTCCTCACCCGCTCCGCCTTTTCCTTTTATGAACTCCACGAGCTCCTCGCGAAACACCTTCCACGCCGGCTCTGCTTCCATCAGCACGTGATTTCCGCTCACCAGTGGCACGAACCGCGCCCCAGGAATTTCCGCCGCCAGGATTCTTCCCTCGTCTGGCGGCGCGATCCGGTCCCGGTCGCAGTGGAACACGATCGTCGGCACGCGCAGTTTCGGCAGCACGTCCCTCACATTGATCGCGTCGCACGCCCTCATAAACTCCACTAGGTTTGCCGTCGTCACCGAAATCACCTGCAAGTCCCGGAACCACATCTGGTCTTCTTCCGTCGTATGCTCCGGGATGTACATGTCCGTCACTGAACACAAGAAGGTCGGATTCGTCTTCCCCCAATTCAGCTGGACCAGCGTTTCCAGCGCCACACGGATCTCCACCGCCTCCGCGGAATCCCGATGATATGCTCCGCGCGCATACGCGCCTTGCAGCACCAGATGGCTCACTCTCTCGGGATGTCTCGCCGCGTACTCAATCGCCACCGCGCCGCCCTGCGACTGCCCCACCAGCACAAACTTCTCCAACTCCGCCGCATCGACAACCGTCTCCAGGTCCCGCACCCACGCCTCAAACGACACATCCTTCACGTCCCACTCTGAGAGGCCGTTTCCCCGCCCGTCATACCGCACCAGGCTGTATTCGTTCGTTAGGTCCCGCACCCAGTGCCGCCAGATTAGCCCGTCCCATTCGAACGCCAGGTGATTGAAACAGGTTGCCGCTCTCACGATCGGATATCCCGACCCGATCGTCGAATATGCCAGCCGCACATTGTCAGGAGTCACACAAAACCGTATCTCTTGCCGCAGGGCCAGTGACGCATCCATGCTCTCCGTTGCGCCGGCGCTCCCGTTTCCACTCCCGGTTGCAGCCGCCCCTTCTCCGCCACCGCCAATCTCCCTCACTTCAGCCGCAAACCGGTAACCCACCCGCGGCACCGTTTCAATGAACGATCCGCCGTTCGCTTGCTCCCCCAACGCCTTGCGTAGCGTCGAAATGTTCCGGTCCAGATTGTTCTCTTCGACTACTGTCTCCGGCCACACCAGCTTCATCAGCTCCGCTTTCGGCACCAGTTTCCCGTGCCGCTCCACCAGCGCGCGCAGCGTGCTGAACGCCTTCCCGGTCAATGGAATCGCACACCCGTCCCTCACCAACCGGTGCTCGCCGGGTTCCAGCCGGAACCCTTCGAATTCGTATACTGCCCTGTTTTTATCCGTGCTCACGTCGCGGTTCTTCCGGAAGTCTTCCTCATTCTCGGACTGCGACTTTGGCGGAGACGCCGTCATTCGCCGCCGCCTGGGCCGTCAGGAAATTGTAGCCCACACCCACCCGCCCAGACACTAGCGTTTCTTCCGCCGCCCGTGCTTGCCTGGTCGATTTGGCTTTCCTCGGCGGAATCTCTCGATCCTGGCTTTACATCTATCCTCGCGAACGCATTACAATAGAGCCAACTTTTCGCAGGCATCCGTCTCAAGGAGAATCCGCATGAAGCTCGTCCTGCCCCGCCGTCTCGCTCTGCTCGCGCTCGCTCTCTTCTTTGCGGCCGCTTCCGCCCTTGCGCAGTCACCCAAGCCCAACATCCTCTATATCGTCTCCGACGATCAGGGCTGGAAAGACGTCGGCTACCACGGCTCCGACATCAAGACTCCCACCATCGATAAACTCGCCTCTGGCGGCACGCGCCTCGAACAGTTCTATGCGCAGCCCATGTGCACTCCCACCCGCGCCGCTCTCATGACCGGCCGCTATCCCTTCCGATACGGTCTGCAAACCGCCGTCATCGCCGCCAACCATACCTACGGACTCCCCACCGACGAATACCTCATCCCTCAGGCTCTTCACGACGCCGGGTATTACACCGCCATCGTCGGCAAATGGCATCTCGGTCATTCCGACCACAAGTATTGGCCGCGCCAGCGTGGATTCGACTATCAATACGGACCCATCATCGGTGAAATCGATTACTTTACCCACGAACAGCACGAAGGCGTCGTCGACTGGTATCGCAACAATGACCTCGTCAAAGAAGACGGCTATTCCACCACGCTTCTCGGCAACGAAGCCGTCCGCCTCATCGCCTCTCACGACGCTTCCAAACCGCTCTATCTCTATCTCACCTTCAACGCTCCTCACACTCCCTACCAGGCGCCCCAGGAGTACCTCGACAAGTACAAGGACATCGCCGATCCTGCCCGCCGCTCCTACGCTGCGGCCATCACCGCCATGGACGACCAGATCGCCCGTGTCCTCGATGCCCTCGACAAGAAAGGCTTGCGCCAGAACACCATCGTTTTCTTCCAAAGCGACAATGGCGGCACGCGCAACAAGATGTTCGCCGGAGAACGGGCCACTTCCTCCATCCCCTGCGATAACGGTCCCTACCGCGAAGGCAAAGGTTCACTCTACGAGGGCGGCACTCGCGTCATAGCCCTCGTCAACTGGCCCGGCCACGTCCGTTCCGCCGCGGTTGTCGACGGCATGCTTCACGTCGTCGATATGTATCCCACCATCGCCGGTCTAGCCGGCGCCTCCACCTCCAAATCCAAGCCTCTCGACGGGCTCGACGTCTGGTCCACTCTCAGCGAAGGCAAGCCTTCCCCGCGTACCGAAATCGTCTACAACATCGAACCGTTCCGCGCTGGCGTTCGCGAAGGTGACTGGAAATTGATCTGGAAAACTCCCCTACCTTCCTCCTCGGAGCTTTACAATATTCCGAACGATCCGTCCGAGAAGAACAATCTCGCCGCGCAGAATCCCGACCGGGTCGCCTCTCTTCAGAAGCGTGCCAACGAACTTGCTGCTACCGCCGCGAAGCCTTTGTTCCTCGAGACGGAATTCCGCGCTCTTCTCCAGCGAATCGCCGCTCCCGCTGCTTTTCCGGGGGAAGAGTACGAATTCAACGAGGAACACTAACCTCACTCAAAGGGAAACCGCCCATGCTCCGTTGCTCTCGAAGTCTTGCAGTCCTCGCTGTCCTGCTGTCGATCTGCGGTTCTTCGCTCGCACAGTCCTCCGCGGCTGACGCCTGGAAGCTTCTCGAATCCGGCTTGGCCGATAAGTCCACCGACAATCGCGTCAGTTCGGTCCGCCTCCTCGGCCTCCTCGAAAACGACCGGAAAGCCGAACAGCTTGCTGTAACCGCCCTCGCCGATCCCAAAGAAGAGGTCCGCGCGGCCGCTGCCGACGCCTTGGGCCAGATGAAAGCCAAAACCGCCGCTTCCAAGCTGGCGGAAATGGCCAAAACCGAGAAGGAGCCTTCCGTCGTCCTCGCCTGCGCCCGCTCCCTCATTTCTCTCGGCCATCCCGTTGGCTACAACGTCTTTTATGCCGTCCTCACCGGCGAACGCAAATCCGGCGACAGCCTTCTCGACTCCCAGAAAAAAATGCTCAGCGATCCCAAGAAAATGGCTCAGTTTGGCTTCGAACAGGGCATCGGCTTCGTCCCCTTCGGCGGCATCAGCTACACCACCTTCAAAATGGTCACCAAGGACGACACTTCTCCTGTCCGCGCCGCTGCCGCAAAGATTCTTTCGAAAGATCCTGACCCGAAAAGCGGCGAAGCGCTCGTAAACGCCGCTTCCGACAAGAGTTGGATCGTCCGCGCCGCCGCGATTGAATCCATCGCTCTTCGCGGTGACCCCAACCTATTGCCCAGGATTGAATCGAAGCTCTCGGACGACAAGGACGCCGTCCGTTTCACGACGGCCGCCGCTATCATTCGTCTGACCGAAATCAAGGCCCACAAGCCTTAGCGCGCATTTCTTTGGCGAGTCTTTGGCGAGGCCGCCGCCGTCTGCGGCTTCGCCTGCTACTTCGACGGCGTCGCTCCCCCCTCCTTCGCCACTTGCTCCTCGAACGCCGCCCTTCTCTCCTCTATGATTCGCCGGTACCCTTCCGGGTCCAACCACGCTCTCACGCCCTCTTTCTCCATCCGGCTGCGCTTCCCTTCCATATCGAAAAACTCCGCGTGGTACGCCAGAAAGATATCCGGATGCAGCGATTCCAGCACTTCGAACGTGTGCGCATAGTCCTTTGCGATCCCCGGATATGAAGGACTCCTCACGAAACGCGTTCCCGGATTGATTCCCGCCCCGTCTGCAAACACTACCTCATACCTCTTCCCGCCTTCTTCCACCGTCGTCGTCCATGTCGTCGTGCCCCGCGTGTGCCCGGGCGTCAGGCGCGCTTTCAACTTCACGCCTCCCAACGCCACCTCGTCTCCGTCCTTCAGTACCGCGTCCGCCGCCACTGGCGCAAAATGAAACCTGTCGTTCTTCGCGAACAGGTAATCCAGCTTCCCGCCCGACTTCAGCAGATCCACTTCCTCCTTCAGCACTTCCACTTTTGCCCCGGTCCACTTCTTCATCTCCGCCAGCGTCCCCACGTGATCCGCATGCGCGTGCGAAATCAGCAGAATCTTGATCTCTCCTGGCTTCACCCCAATCTTCTCGATGGACTTCTTCAGTCCCGCCGCCGACTCCGGCATCGCTCCGCTCAGTAAAATATCTCCCCCCGGTGTCTTGAGCAGGTACACGCACAATCCCTTCGTCCCTACGTAATAGATTGGCCCCGCAATGTGAAACGGTTCCGTCGCTTCCATCCACGCACCCGGCAACGCTTCCGGCCGCTTCGCCTCCCCACAGAGGCTCATGATATCCGCCAGCAGCCACACCGTTGCTCCCAGGATCCATGTCCGCTTCATTTTCGGCTCTTCCCCTTATTTATCGCACTCGCTGCGACACACGTCGGGCGAGTAGCTCTCGATGCAAGCCACCTCACCCTTCACCATATATTGTTACTCGGGTTTGCCGATCCAGAAACTCTGAACGCTATTGCTGCTTCGCCCAGGCGATCTTTTCCTGGTTCTTGAACCGTATAACCTGTTCAGGCCCCGGCTCATAGAAAAACGACACCTCATCCTTCGCGTCGTCCACCGTGTATTTGATCGTATACAGCATTCGGCCGTCTTCGATGGTCAACTTCACTCGGTCCACCAGCCCCACGGAGACTTGCCCGTCTCCGGTCGCAAAATTAATGCTCACTGCGTTGATCTCCACCGCCCGGTCCGCATACCGCTCGTCTGCCGATTGATACTTTCCGATCAGGTCATCCGGGACAATTCTGGCGTCCACAGGGTTTAAGTACCAGCACGCCCCATACAGCAACGCCAAGGCAATCGCTGCGTACACGATCGTGTCCCGGACCGGGCTCGGTTCTCGCTCCTTCTTTTTCATCTCTTCGCCCCCTCCCTGCTTTCCCCCCGCCCTACGCTGGTTGCCCGCAATCCTCGACAACGCCGTTCTCGCTTCGGTTGCCCTGCTGCCCGATGATTCCTTCGAACACTTCCACCACCTCAGGATCGAATTGCTTCCCCGTTCCTTCCCGAATTATGGCCACCGCCGTCTCGATCGGCATCCCCCTGCGATAGGGGCGGTCGCTGATCAGCGCGTCGTAGCAATCTGCCACCGCGAAAATCCGCGAGTGCAGCGTGATTTCCTTACCCTTCAGCTTGTTCGGATAGCCATTCCCGTTCAGCCATTCGTGGTGCTGCGCCACAATCGGCATCGATTCCGCGAAGCCTGGCACAGGCTGGAGGATCCTTACTCCGATATTCACATGCTCTTGCATGGCCAACAATTCTTCCGGAGTAAGTTTTCCAGGCTTATCCAGAATCGACGCAGGCACCCCAATTTTCCCGATGTCGTGCAGCAGTCCGCCGCGCCTCATTACTTCCAGCTCTCTTCCGCTGATGCCCATTGCCTGCGCGATCCGCAATGCGAATTCCGTCACTCGCTCGGAATGACCCAGCGTCCAGGGCGACTTTGCGTCGATTGCCCGCGCCAGTGCGGACATCGAGCCCCAGTGGACCTCGTTCAGCTTCCGTATTAACTCGGAATTCGCCAGTGCTACGCCCGCTTGGTCTCCCAATTGCCTCGCATTCTCCCGGTCTTCCTCGCTCCACGGGTTCCCGGTCATTCTCCCCAGCAGAATGACCGCCGCCGGCCGGCCCTCCAGCAGGATCGGCACATGCAGCAGAGATTGCATTCCTTCTCCCGCCACCGGCTCTGAGTAACTTGCCAGCCGGTTGTCCAATTCGCTCGTCGACACGCCCGCCGACCCTGCCAGCTTCTCCAGTTCCTCGGGCATCACCTCAATCGTGTGCTTCGCCAACGGGCGGTTCCTGCGCCGGTCAAACACATATGTCGTCGCACGCTCTCGGTGGTCCGCTTCGAACAGTGTGATGCTCACCAGGTCCAACGGTATCAACTCGCCGATTCGCGTCGCCAGCGTCGACACCACTTTCTGGATATCCCAGGCCGACAGAATGGCCCGGTCAATTTCATTCGCCACTCGCAGCGAATGCATCTGCCTCTCGATGCGGTCTGCCATCGAATTGAACGATCCCGCCAGCTCTTCGAATTCGTCCGCGCTCTTTACCGCTACCCGCGCCTTGTAGTTTCCCGCCGCAATCTCCCGCGTCCCTTCCTTGAGCTTCCCGAGCGGAATCAGGCTGCGCCGGATCAATCGCAAGCTCAACAGCAATACGATCCAGAACGTCAGCAATGCTACGAGCAGGTAGCTCGTCTGGAATCGTGCCAGGGGCGCCAGCACATCGACCTTCGCTTCGCTACCCACCACCGTCCAGTGTGGCGTGAAGTACCCTCCCGCCAGGGGCAGATTCCAATACCGCGCCAGGAACTGCTTGTCATCCAGCTTCCATTCGAACTCCCCGGAAAACACCTTTGTGATCTCCGACGGGAATCTGGCCGGTGCCGGCCCGGAACAAAACAGCCTCTCCCCTTCCGAATCCAGTACGCAGAGGCTTTTATCCTGCGGCAGACTGTCCTGGTCCCAAAACGCGGTTGCGTCCAGCTCCGCCACGAGCGTTCCCGGCGCGCTGCCCGGCTCGGTCTTTGCCTTCCGGCTCAGAAAAATGCACGCTTCGCCCCCGTCGCACTTCATCGTGGACAGTACGCTCTTGCCTTCTTCCAGGAAGGTCTGCTCCCCTTTCGTGAATTCCACCCTTCGCAGCGTCTTTCCGCTCACCAGAACCCGCTGTCCGTCTCCACCCACGAACTCGACGTTTCGGAATGGTCGCGATAAATAGGTTGGGATCGGCGGCGCCTCTCCTTGCGCCGGCAGTCTCCCGCTCCCGTCCACCTTCAGCACTTCCCCGATCAATTTCAGATCGCCTTCCAGAAAGACCAGCCGTTGGCAGATCGTCATGGCGATGTCCCGGGTCGATTC
>Ga0335082_10003040_pt1 | contig 18176 bp, 13 predicted proteins | sample Lox_Sample_41_FD_206718 | JGI IMG/M metagenome (GOLD analysis project Ga0335082, IMG submission 206718) | Soil microbial communities from Loxahatchee National Wildlife Refuge, Florida, United States - Lox_Sample_4.1 | ecosystem: Environmental > Terrestrial > Soil > Wetlands | place: USA... | reverse complement strand
TCACCGTGGCGTTAAGCATGAGGGTGGTCGGCATCCTTTTGGTGGGCGCATTAGTCGTCATTCCGGTATTAAGCGCCATTCAATTTGGCCGCAGTTTTATGCAAACCACCTGGTTAGCCCTGATCCTTTCTCTTCTTGCGGTGTTCACCGGATTATTCGCATCCTTCTACCTCAATCTGCCCAGTGGTGGTGCCATTGTGGTTGTGTGTTTAATGGTATTTGCTCTCAGTCTGGCTTTTAACAGACACCAAACGTAAGGGGTGGTGAAGGAAACGGATACATTGAAGTATGAAGACCTATTCCATTCTCCAATCAGATCGACCCCACATTATCCGGCGCGGTCGAGCGCTGCAATATGCGACCATGGCCTGGAACAGCGCGGAGTTTCTTATCGCGGTGCTGGCCGGGATCTGGGCGGGGAGCATCGCCCTAGTCGGGTTTGGGATGGATTCCGCCATTGAAGTCGCGAGCAGTCTTGCCGCGCTGTGGCGGCTCTCTCATGAGCGGGATGAGGCACGCCGCGAAGCAGCGGAGCGTCGAGCCATGAGGATCATCGGGATCGGCTTTCTCCTGCTTGCCGGATATGTGTCGTATGAAGCGAGCGCCACGCTGATGGCGGCTCGGGTGCCGCATCAGAGTCTGGTGGGCATCGTGGTGGCGGCGCTTTCCTTGATTGCCATGCCCGTGCTGGTCCGCTTCAAACGGCGAGTAGCAAGCCAGTTACGCAGCGGAGCGCTGGAAGCTGAAACCAGGCAGACCGAGATCTGCTTCTATCTCTCGGGAATTCTTCTGGCCGGGTTGGGGTTGAACGCTTGGCTCGGCTGGTGGTGGGCGGATCCGGTGGCGGCACTGGCCATGGTGCCCCTAATCGGCTGGGAAGGGATCGAAGCCGTGCGAAGCCGCACCTGTTGCGCGCAGTAAGCGATGGAGTACAGCGGATGAGAACTACGGCTTGTAGCCCAAGAACTGTAGGATCCTGGGCTGATGTTGTTTCCCTGGTTCTCTCCCATGCTCCCAGTTGTAGACTGTCGAGGCGGTGACCCCGATTCGCTCTGCCACTTGGGCCTGGTATAAGCCAAGATCGCATCCGTCGCTTTCTGACCTGCTCTCCTAAGGTCCTGGGTGCCACTGGATAGCCCTTCGGTGGTACAATAGGGCGTGGCAATGTCAATGTATAGTAGCGGATGTGTTTTCCGACGTACTTGGCAAAGGTTCCCGAATCCCTGCCCCTGCGGCTTTTTCACCGATCCCCAACGCGCCTGCCGCTGCACGCCGCCGCAGATCCAGCGCTACCGGGCCAAGATTTCCGGCCCCCTCCTCGACCGGATCGACGTGCAGATCGAAGTGCCGGCGGTGCCCGTCCGCGATCTGTCAGCCGACCATGCGCAGGAACGCTCGGCGGCGATCCGCGCGCGGGTGATGAGGGCCCGGGCCCTCCAGCGGACGCGCTACCGGGCAGACGGCATCACCTGCAATGCCGAGCTGACGCCGCGTTTGGTCAGAAAATATTGCCGGGTGGATGACGCCTCGAAGCGGCTCCTGGAGCTGGCGATGGAGCGGCTGGGGCTGTCGGCGCGCGCCTACAGCCGCATTTTGAAAGTGGCCAGGACGATCGCCGATCTGGACATTCGCGACGCCATCGCGGCATCGGATGTCGCTGAAGCGATCGCCTACCGGTCGTTTGACCGCGGGTTGGGTGATCGCCAGTTTGGAGACCGCCGGTTTGAGGGCACGGCGTAATAGGACTGGCCGCGCTCTAAACTTTGACCGCTCGATGCCGCGAGCGTATCATTCCTCCCTGCGATGCACGGTAGGCGAACGTCCCTCACCATCGACCTTCTTGGACGATATGAGAACTTTTTGTCCGAGTTCGGAGGTCCGGATGAACCCGGGATTCTGCGTCCGTCATGAAGGTCTGAAAGTTCTGATGGAATGGACATCATGAAATCGAACCGACCGCATCACGCCATGCCTCGTTTAAGGACTACACCTCGCACCTCGGCCGTTTCACTGCGATCAATGGTGATGTCCTCCGTTCTGTGATGACGTGTCCGCGGCTGCGGCCGAAATGCAAGAGGCGAACGTCCGTTCCAGCAGACCCGCGTCAATGCCGCCCGCCGCACCGATCGCGATGATTTGCGTGCGGGGTGCGCGCTGACCCCACTCGTCTTGCAACGAGATGTCCACGCGCCTACCGACCACCTGCAGCACCGCCCGCCGGTGTGGCGCGTCAACGCTGTACACCACCCCTTTGGCCCGGTATACAGACCCCGGCAGCTTACGCAATGTTTCCCGTAGCGCGTCCAATGCCAGCGGCTGGTCTGTCTCGTAGCTCCAGGTGCTGAACACCTTTGAGTGGTCATGCTCGTGGGAGTCATCATGGAACGTCCGGCCGGTGCAGCCTGGCTGGACGGCGTGCGAGTGAAGGCCTGTCCGGGCAGGATCGAAACGCCCGACGCCCAACAGGATTTCGTAGGGCACCTCGCAATAATTGGTTTCAACGATCCGCAGACGGTTGAAATGCTCGTCGAGCCACGCCCGGACTTTCTCGACTTGCTTGAGACCTGCCAGGTCGACTTTATTCAGAATCAGCATGTCCGCAAATCCGACCTGGCGGAGCTTGAGCTCCATCAGGGGCGGATACTCGGGGTGCGCGAAGACCTGCTCCGCGTCCATGATGCAGGTGACGCTGTCAAGCCGGATGCGGTCCCGCAGATTGAGATCGTTGAAGGTCGCGAAAATCCCGGCAGGATCGGCGACGCCGCTGGCTTCGAGCAGGATGTATTCGATGGATTCCTGGCGTGCGAGCAAGGCGTCGACGGACTCTACAAGATCGTCGCGAATCTGGCAGCAGACGCAGCCGTTGGCCAGGCTGATCATGTTCACGTCCACCCCGACGACGAGTTCGGCATCGATATTGATCGAGCCGAAGTCATTGACGAGGACTCCCACGCGCAGACCGTGATTCCCGGTCAGGATGCGATTCAACAGCGTCGTTTTTCCCGCCCCGAGAAAGCCGGTCAGAATTGTTAACGGAACGATGGTGCCATTGTCGTGTATGATTTCCATGTGGAGACTTCCTTCCAGCGAGTCGTCTGCCCGGACATAAACCGGAATTGTTCTCGATGCAGCCCCCGAGCGTCCCACCGCGACCGACGCGGTGGGACACCGGGAGTACACGGCTATTCCTTAATGAATTTATTCAAATCAATATTCAACGCCTCCGCCATCTTGCGGAGATCGACCAACTGCGGATTTGGCAGCTTGGTGAGCGGATCGCGGTAGACGTCAGGCGGATAGTACTTGTGCGGATCGATCTCAAGCTCGCGCGTCAATTTCTCCTGCTGTTGTTCGCGCGGCAACCGCGGTTGTGGCACGACGCCCATGCCCGTCGCAATCGGCAGCGGGTCGCCGAAGAGCAAGGTGGGTGGCGGCAAGGACTGGCCCGCGAATCCCGGCAGGACGGCATCGCGTTGCCAGATTGCGTCCTTGGTCACGTTGACCGTAACCACGTCCGGCGCGCCATACAGGAACAGCCCTTTCCAATGGGCGCGAATGTCCGCGGTTTGTTCGTTCAGTGTGTCATCGTCAAACGCCAGATGTGTCGCCATACCGACCCGCGGGTTGACCTGGTTGATGAGATAACCGGTGGCATAAGCCAACGTATGGTGGATGTCCACTGTGTAGTTAAAGAGGAATTCTGGGAGCCCGTACTTGAGCATGTTGAGGCGCGCCAGATCGGGCTGCAACTCGGTCACAAAAACATCCACGCCCTTCGCATACTTTTCCGTCAGTTTGTCGGGCCGGCCGTCGCCGGTCCACACAAATGACAACCCGTTCCAGTCCAGACGGTAGGCTGAGGCGCCGTCCTTCACATGCGAGCGCCGCCAATGACGCACGGTGACGCCGTTCTTGTCGTAGCAGATGCCATTCTCATCCCTCCAGTCGAACTCGTTGACCTCGACCTCGTATCCGTCCCCGATCGGGCAGGCGTCGAACGCTTCCAGGTGCCATTTGAGCATCTGCTTCATACCCGCGACCATGGCCTTGGTGCCGAGGTCCGGAGTACGTCCGGAAGGTCCGGTAACGCGCAACGGCATGTGCCACCGTCCTGCCCACGCCGAGAAGGGGAGGAGATAGGACAGGTCGTGGTAATGGTCCACATGGAGGTGGGTGAGGAAGATGTCGTTAATAGCCGGGACTGGCACACCCATGGAGAGGATGTTCTTGACGCAGCCGGGGCCGAAATCGAAGAAAAAGCGATCGCCATTACCCAGTTCGACCATGATGGCGGTGCCGGCCTGGTCGCGCCGGGGCGGGAAGGGGCAACTGCCCACGAACGAAATGCGCATTTCGTCCGACCCGAGGGGCTCACTACCAGGGAAGTAGTTCATCCGACTCCGAACTGACGGCGTTGGTTTGTAGTAGGGCGGGAATTGGAGACCGGTGCCCGGCCCACCGCCGTAGGGATTCGTGGGTTCGCACGCGTCTGGATTTGGTGTGGCTGCTTGCGCCGGGGACACGGCATTCGTTACCGCTGTCACCGCCGCCCCCATGCCAGTCACTGCCGCCATGCCAACCGCTGTCGAGCCGATGATTTTCAAGATGTCACGTCGATCCATGATGTTCGGTTCTTTGTTTTCACTGCTCATATCTGATTCCTTGCTCGGTTCTTTGTCATCATTGTTCATGGGTGGCACCCCGAGTGGCTAATTGCTTCTTGAGTGTGTGGCAGGTAGTTTCAGATCGTTGCTGATCGATACGAAGTTGTTCAGGAGAGCCAAGGGCAGTGACATGCTCAACCAGATAAGTCATCAGGATGCCGAATGGGAGCACTCTTCGTAAAAGAATGAGAAGGTGGAGCTCTCTTTGGCCTGATCGAGATTATTCAAGGTGTATGGGAAGAGCAATGGAGAGGGGATACATCTCCATAGCGTAGGGGGTCTTCACTCGGCAATTCCTCTTCGGCCCCTCTAGCCGGGTTTAAAACCTGAAACCGTGCCTCCGCCGCAGGCGAATCGTACAGACGCCATCCGTCCGAAGCATCCGAATGGTCTCCTCACTCGGAAGACGAAGACATGGTGAGTAATATAGTGGAGACAAAGGACAAATGATATTGGCCTTTGGTCCAATATCATAACGATGGACGTACGGCAGTACGCCTTCCCGATGTGCTGATGATAGGGAAGAAATACGAAACTAGATATTTTCCGCGCTTTGTGCATTAACAGCGGTAATCCGGATACCGGGGATTCACGGACCGGGGGGCTTGGACGATCAGGCCTTCACCGGTTACAGTTTCTGACGTTCTCACTGGACCAAGGGGACCAATCCGGCCGGCATCCGTGGAACTGCGACCTCTTTCGAATACCATACTTCTTCACATCAGACATCAGAATGATCTCGCCTCCTGCTCCCGTTCCTTGCGATCAATTTGAGCTGATTGAGGCTGGTCGACTCCATTCCAAGGTCATCAATAATGTTGTGGAATTCGAAGGGGCCGCTTTGTATCGTTTCTTTGTCTGTTCGTTGACACTTGATCTGGGGAAGCCATTCTTGTTTCAACATCGTGCTAAATGCTATCATGTGGTGCACGTACCGATACCGGTTCCACCGGATGATGTGCTGGCCATCGTGCAGCCGATTTTTCAGCGTCTTGCTCCCGGGTGTGCCGAATTGATTGGATGGGTCAAGGACGATCTTAACTGGATTTTCAGTTTCACGACGACGTCCTCAACCCAGGCGAGAAGCGCACCTCATTTACAATGGCAAGTCCGGCTAGCAATGGACGAAGCGGTGCAACACATCCGGCGCAAAGGAGGAGCAAACGATGTTTGGTCTCGGCATGCCTGAACTGATCGTCATCTTGCTGATCGTCCTGGTCATCTTCGGGGTCGGGAAGTTACCGGGAATCGGGGAGGGGTTGGGCAAAGCCATCCGCGGCTTTAAAAAAGGCTTGTCGGACGGGGAGGATCACACGGACGAGCCGTCCGATCGTTCCAGCCGTCATTGACACACCGCGCGGCCAAAGCCGCCACAGGCATCATAGCCAACAGAACCTCTTGACCTGATTGCGTGTTGCCGGAACTTCAGCAGGTGTCTAGCTGCGAAGTGATCCATGGCAATTATCGGATCGTCTACCGTGTGATCAAGCCCGATGTTTAAATCCTCACCGTTATTCACACTTTGCGCCAGTTCAAGCTCCCGAAGGAGTAACCCACTTCTGGCCAGCCAAATCCCCATGCAATAGTCACGTATCAATTCTCTCTGACCACATGATTGGCGCCAGCAATTGGACACCATTTCAAACGAGTCACTCCCCCGGTCCCTCCGATTGCAACCGGCCGCCGCTCTCGTCTCCGACCGGCCCCGCCGGAATATTTGACTCGTCGACGCCACAAGCTTATAATCGCCCTTCGACGCTCTTGGGGGAGGTGTGTCCCCCGCCCCGGGTCAGACTGCGTGAATCCGCCAATGGCTGAACGAACACAACAGCGACGATCAAGCGACCGCGCGTATCGGCAAACCGACGCGTTGTTGCAGGCCCTGAGCCGGGTCGAATTCCAGTACACCAACGGATTCGACCCTGAAAGATTGTTTGACGAGTTGCTGGCAAGCTCGCTCTCGTTGACGGGAAGCGGTTACGGCTTCATTGGCGAGGTGGTTACAGGCCTCAACGGCGCCGCATCGTTGCAGGTGCGCGCCCTGATAAACCTATCCATGGACGAAGTGGAGCCGGTCGCGCTGCTCGACGCGCTCATGATGGCGCAGCAGCCGGTTGTGTGCGATCTCCTTTCCGACGATGACGCGTCGACAAGACGCCATGAGATCAAATCGGCGTGGCTCCTCCCGATCCATTGCCGGGGCGTCTTGGTGGGCGTGGTCGGCGTGGCCGATCATCAGAAGGGCCACAACGCGGAGCTGGTCGCCCACCTGAAGCCCTTCCTGATTATGTGCGGCATCCTGATCGAAGCCTTGAAAAACGATCAGAATCTCCGGCAGGCGGGCCATGTGCTCCGGGAGAGCGACCAACGCTTCCGCATCATGGCCGACACGGCCCCCGTGATGATTTGGGTGGCCGGACTGGACAAGCGCTGCACTTATTTTAACAAGGTCTGGCTGGAATTCACCGGCCGGCCGTTGGAGAAAGAGTTGGGCAACGGGTGGGCGGAGGGGGTTCATTCGGAGGATTATGAGCGCTGCCTGGAGATCTATGCGACCGCGTTTGACGCGCGCCGGGAGTTCAAAATGGAATATCGCCTCAGACGCGCCGACGGCGAGTACCGCTGGATTCTGGACCACGGCACCCCACGCTATCTTCCCAACGGCAGCTTTGTCGGCTACATCGGCTCCTGCGTCGACATTACCGACCGCAGAGAGGCGGAGGAAGCGCTCAGGGAGGGGCGCGCCTTCCTGAGGCAGGTGATCGACATCGATCCAAACTTTATCTTCGCCAAGGACCATGACGGGCGATTTATCCTGGCCAACCAGGCGGTGGCGGACGCCTATGGCACGACCGTGGAGAATCTCATCGGAAAAACCGACGCGGATTTTAATCGAGACGCCGAAGAAGTTGAATTTTTCCGGCGCAAGGATCTGGAAGCGATGAAGACGCTGCGGGAACAGTTCATCCCGGAAGAACGCATCACCGACGCGAACGGCAAGGTACGCTGGCTGCAGACGATCAAACGGCCGATCATCGGGAAAGACGGGACGGCCCACCTGCTACTCGGCTCGGCGACCGACATCACCGCACGGAAGCAGGCGGAGCTGGACGCGGCTCGGCAGCGCAACGAGCTGGCCCACCTGTCGCGCGTGGCGATGCTGGGCGAGCTGTCCGGCTCGCTGGCGCATGAGTTGAACCAGCCGCTGGCGGCGATCCTCAGCAACGCCCAGGCCGCCCAGCGTTTTCTGGCTCGCGAGGATGCCGACCTCGATGAGGTCCGGGAAATCCTGAAGGACATCGTGGCCGAGGACAAGCGCGCCGGCGAAGTGATCCATCGACTGCGTCTGCTGCTCAAAAAAGGGGAGGTGCAGCGCCAGCCGTTGGACGTGAACGAGCTGGCATATGAAGTCCTGTTGTTGATCCGCAGCGATCTGGTCAATTACGGCGTGACTGTGAGTACCGGATTTGAGCCGGAACTGCCGACGGTGCAGGGCGACCGGGTGCAAATTCAGCAGGTGCTGCTCAACCTGATCATGAACGCCTGCAGCGCCATGGCCGACGATGAACCGGCCGACCGCCGGCTCGTCCTGCGCACGGAGCGGGCCGAGGGAGGGGTTCACATCGCCGTGAGCGACAACGGCCGAGGAATTCCTCAACAAAATCTGGACCGCATCTTCGAGCCCTTTTTTACCACCCGGGCGGAAGGGATGGGACTGGGGCTGACGGTCTGCCGGACGATCGTCACCGCCCACGGCGGAACGCTCCGGGCCTTGAATAATCCCGACCGCGGCGCGAGCATGCACGTCATACTGCCCGCCGATCCGGGGGACGCCGCATGAGCCGGGCCGAGCCGACCGTTTTCATCGTGGATGACGAGCCGGCCGTGCTGACTGCCGTCTCGCGTCTCTTCCGATCAGCCGGAATGCGTGTGGCGACGTTCACGTCGCCGACGGAGTTTCTCAACCATTACGACCCGGCCGCGCCGGGCTGCCTGGTGCTGGACGTCGCCATGCCCGGCTTGAACGGACTGGAATTGCAACAGGCGCTGACCGCCGGGGGCGCCGGGCTGCCGATCATCTTCCTCACCGGACGGGCGGACATTCCGATGAGCGTGCAGGCGATGAAGCGGGGCGCCGTCGATTTCCTCTGCAAACCGGTGGATGATGCCACGCTGTTCACCGCCGTCCGCGCGGCCATTGAACAGGATCACATCAACCGGCGGGCGCAGGCCGAGCGGGCCGACATTCAACGGCGGCTGGCGACGCTCACGCCGCGCGAGCGGGAGGTGCTGGCCCATGTCGTATCCGGGCAGCCCAACAAACAGATCGCGGGCGATCTGGGCACCGTGGAAAAGACGATCAAGGTCCATCGGGCGCGCGTTATGGAGAAAATGAACGCGCGGTCGCTGGCCGAACTGGTGACGCTAGCCCAACGGGCGGGCATGACGACGGCGCTTCGGCGGCTTGACCGCCCGGCCCCGATCCGGACCGACCGTCCCCCTTCCCATCCCACAAGCTAAGCGGCAGAACCGCTTGGTCCTCAGTCCTACCGCCTCAATGGCACGCCGTGTGCCTCCTTTATATATATAGGGGATCGCGTCGCCGGTTAAATGTGGTGCCCGTGCGGATGGGGCAAAGAAAGGTCATTGGGTAATTCCCCGAAAGCAAGGCTTTCGGGTTGGCGTTGCCCCCACCCCCCGAGCCGCCGAGTGGCTACCATCGGCCTCTGTCTCCCCTGGATTGCTCCGGGTCCATGCGAAACGGTGTGATTTGCAAAGGAATAGTCTGCTTTTGATTCAGTGATATCCCCACCGCCCTAATCCTTACCCACACGTTCGCTGTGTAGAGCCTCACAGGCAAACCCACAGCCCCTCTATTGGACCAAAGTCCACTATTGATTCTTCGGGCAATCTGCTACTGTACAGCGGTGTCTTCCCTCCGGCCATTTATTGCGATCGTCGATGATGAAGAGGCCGTGCGGAAGGCGTTGATGAGGCTGATGCGCTCGGCCGGGTTGGAGGCGGCAATCTTTTCTTCGGGGGCGGAATTTCTGGAGTCGCTTGGGACGCGCCGGCCGGATTGCGTGGTGCTTGATCTTCATATGCCCGGGATGAGCGGATTCGAAGTCCAGGCCCGGCTCGCGGAGGGCGGCGATGCAATGCCCGTCATCATCATCACCGCCCATGATTCACCGGAGGCACGCGAGCGGGCGCTGGCCGCCCACGCGCGGGCTTATCTGCGCAAACCGTTGGATGACCAGGCGTTGCTCGATGCCATTGACGCCGCGATCGCCCATGAACACAGTTAACGACGCAGGATAAGGAGAGCCTCTATGCCACATCGGCCTTCGCTTGGAATACTCAGTGTCGCGGTGATCGGGGCGGCGATACTTATCGGATTGACCCGCGCGCCTGCGCAGGCGGGCTCGCCGGGCCATTTCGCGCCGGCCGTTCCCAACATCCTCGATTTCTTTGTGCCGGATCCGGGCGTCTACTATCTGCAATACACACCCTATTACAACACGCAGGCCTATCGCGACTCAGGCGGCAACAGCGTCAACTCCATTACGATTCATCCAAAGGGTGGTCCTGGGGTGACGGTCAACGTCTCTGCCGACGTCCATGTCATCACCCTTGCCCCGTTATTTGCGTGGGTGACGCCATGGAAAATCCTGGGTGCCAGGTATGCCGCTTTTATCAATCCCACCATCTCCAACACCAACCTGAGCGCGGCGATACAAGGCCAGGAGCTTGGCATCAATGCATCGGTGGACCAGTCCAATTACGCCTGGGGTGACATGTTCATCCAGCCGATCTGGCTCGGCTGGTCGCTGAAGCATTGGGACCTCATGTTCGGAGAGGGCTTCTATGCGCCAGTGGGCAAATACAGCACGACGAAGGTGACCGTCGGCGCCACCACCGTCACAGTGCCCTCCACCAGCAACGTGGGACTCGGCTACTGGACCAACCAGATGCAGGCCGGCGCGGCCTGGTACCCCTTTGACAACAAGGGGACGTCGCTGTCCGCCGTGCTGACCTGGGAGCTCAACAGCAAGCAGCAGGACATCGACATCGTCCCCGGCCAGCATCTTGTCCTGAATTGGGGAGCCCTCCAGTACCTGCCGGTGACCAAGGACCAGTCGCGCCTGATCAGCGCCGGCCTAACCGGCTACGGCAACTGGCAGGTGACCCAAGACACCGGCAGCGAGAGCGGCAACACCAAAAGCCAGATCCAGGCCATCGGCGGACAGGTGGGCTTTGTCATTGTACCGGCGAACTTCCAGATCAACGTCCGGTATCTGCACGAATACACCGGCCGGTCCAGCTTCGTCGGCGACTGGGTCAATGTGAGTTTTGCGATCAAGGCGTTTTAATGAACGGACCAACCACAACACAAAGGAGCCTCAGATGAAAAAACTTGTTCTCCTGATCATGGGCGTGGCGCTGCTCAGCGGCTGTGCTGCCACCAAGCAGATGCGGCACGTGGAAGCCTCCGGCTTCCTCGCCGAGTACCGTTCCGAGCTCCAACCAGGGAAGAAGGTTAAGGGCGTCCAGCAGGCACTGCTCGTGTACATCAAGCCCAACCTCAACCTCGCCCCCTACAAGAAAATCATGCTGGCGCCGATCACAATCTGGGATGATCCGACGCATCCCATGTCGGCGGACGATCGGAATGACATGGTCCAGTTGGCGGACAGCGAGACGGCCCAGCTCAGCGACCAGCTGTCCAAGGCAGGCTATGAAATGGTCGACAAGTTTGGGCCGGACACTTTGCGCATACAGGTTGCCATCATCCATGGCGACAGGTCGAAAGTCGGGCTGGCCTTCATCTCCCGGGTGGTGCCACAGGCCAGGGCGTTGAACACGATCTGGTCCTTTGCCAGCGGCAAGCCGGCGTTTACGGGAGATATCCAGGTCGAGGCCAAGATCACCGATGCGGCAACGGGGGAATTGCTGGTCGCCGGCGTCGACGCGCGCGCTGGGACGTTGAAATTGATGGATAAGAATATCTTCAGTACATGGGGCGACGTGAAGAATTCCTTCACCTATTGGAACGCGCTGATGGTCTACCGGTTGTGCACGTACAGCGAGAGAACGAATTGTGTGAAGCCGAGCGCGTAATCGAAATGCGATCCGAGAAGCGTGATCCGGAACGGGAGATGTACAGCACACCTCCCACGTTTTGTGACTCGCATTCCCGCATCGCATGTTCACTAATCCGAATAATGGAAAACCGATCATGACGAAGACGACCGGATGGAGTTGGAATCTGTTCATGTGGATGGTTGCGTCCCTGTTGGTGGTTGTCCCGTCCGCCATGGCCCAGCAGGTCACCGGCACGCTCGGATCCCCAAGCGCCACCACCACCATCAGCGGGAAACAGCTCCCGCCGCCCGATCCGAAATTCGGCGGCGTGATCAAGAATGACGCGTTGCAGTCCAAGCCCTGGTGGGCGCCGCGCGTCGTGCCGCCCAATGGGGCGCCGAACATCCTGCTGATCATGACCGACGACGCCGGTTTTGGTGTCCCGAGCACCTTCGGCGGCGTCATCCCGACGCCGACCATGGACCGCGTCGCAAAGAACGGCCTCCGCTACACCCGCGTCTTCTCCACCGCGCTCTGCTCGCCGACGCGCGCCGCCTTGATCACCGGCCGCAACCATCACTCGGCCGGTTTCGGCGTGATCTCGGAACAGGCGACCGGCTTTCCCGGCTATAACAGCATCATTCCAAAAGACAAAGCCACGATCGGGCGGATCCTGCTCGAAAACGGCTACGCCACCTCCTGGTTCGGCAAAGACCACAACACGCCGGCCTTCGAGGCCAGCCAGGTCGGCCCGTTCGACCAGTGGCCGAGCGGCATGGGGTTCGAATACTTCTACGGCTTCGTCGGCGGCGACGCCAACCAGTGGGAGCCGAACCTCTTCCGCAACAACACGCAGATCTATCCGTTCCTCGGCAAGCCGCCCGGGACGTGGAACCTCGTCACCGCCATGGCCGACGACGCCATCGACTGGGTCACGCGGCTCAACCAGATCGATCCGGGCAAGCCGTTCTTCGTCTATTACGTGCCGGGCGCGACGCACGCGCCTCACCATCCGACGAAGGAATGGGTGGACAAGATCCACGACATGCACCTGTTTGACGACGGCTACGAGAAATTGCGCGAGCGGATCTTCGAGAATCAGAAAAAACTTGGCCTCATCCCGCAGGACACCCGGCTGGCGCCCTGGCCAAAGGAGCACTTGAAGCCCTGGGATGAGCTGTCGGCTGATGAGAAGAAGCTGTATATCAAGCAGGTTGAAATCTTCGCCGCCTACTCGGCCTACGACGACCACGAGATCGGGCGCGTGATCCAGGCGGTCGACGACATCGGCAAGCTCGACAACACGCTCGTCATCTACATCAACGGCGACAACGGAACCAGCGCCGAGGGCGGTCCGATTGGCACGCCCAATGAAGTCGCCTTCTTCAACGGCGTCCCGGTTTCGGTCGAGGATCAGCTTAAATATTTCTATGACGTCTGGGGCACCGACAAGACCTACAACCACATGTCGGCCGGCTGGTCGTGGGCCTTTGACACGCCCTTCGACTGGTTCAAGCAGAACGCCTCACGGCTGGGAGGCACCAACCAGAACATGGTCGTGTCGTGGCCGGCTCGAATCACGGACAAGGGCGGCCTGCGCCAGCAGTTCACGCACGTCATTGACGTGGTGCCCACGATCCTCGAGGAGACCAGGATCCATGCGCCCGAATATGTGGACGGGATCAAGCAGGCGCCGGTCGAAGGCACCAGCTTCGCCTACACTTTCGACAAGAAGAACGCCAACGCTCCATCGCGCCACCACACGCAGTATTTCGAGATGATGGGCCAGTGGGCGGTCTATCACGACGGCTGGATCCTGAGCACCAAGGTCAATCGCGCCCCCTGGGAAGCCTTCGGTCCGGCCAACACGGATCCGCTGAACAATCAGGTGCTGCAACTGTACGACCTGACCAAGGACTTCAGCCAATCGCAGGACATCGCGGCCAAGTACCCGCAGAAGGTCAAGGAGATGAAGCAGCTGTTCATTGCGGAGGCCAAGAAATACCAGGTCTTCCCGCTGGATGCGTCGGTGGCGGCCCGCATCGTCGCGCCGAGGCCGAATATCACCGCCGGCCGTACGGAGTTCGTCTACACGCGGCCGATGACCGGGTTGCCGCAGGGAGATTCGCCGATGCTGCTGGATTCGTCCTACACGATCACGGCCGATCTCGACGTGCCGCAGGGCGGCGCCGAAGGGATGATCCTGACCTCGGGCGGCCGGTTTGCCGGCTACGGCTTCTACCTCCTCAAGGGGAAACCGGTCTTCCTGTGGAATCTGCTTGATCTTGAACGGATCAAATGGGAGGGGTCCGAATCGCTGACGCCCGGTAAACATACCGTCGAGTTCGATTTCAAATACGACGGTCTGGGCATCGGAACGCTGGCGTTCAACAATTTCAGCGGTCTCGGCCGGCCCGGCACCGGAACCCTGAAGGTGGACGGCAAGGCGGTCGACACCAGGGAGATGAAGCGGACCTTGCCGATGATCCTGCAATGGGATGAAAGCTTCGACATCGGCTCGGACACGCTGACGGGTGTGAACGACGCGGACTACCAGCCGCCGTTCCCGCTGACCGCCAAGCTCAACAAGCTGACGATCAAGGTGGACCGTCCGACGTTGTCGCCCGACGATATTAAAAAGCTCGAAGCGGCGATGCGGAACAACAAGATGAGCGAGTAACGGCAATGAACGGACGGACAATCGGTCGTGCAGCGCGCGTGCCGCATGCAATGCGGCCCGCGTAGTCCCGGTCGAATTTAGCTAGGGAGGAACACGCTGGAATGAAAACAACACGCGCCATTCTGTTCATCGGTTTGCTGTCATTGGCAGTCCCAGTCCGGGCTGCGGACGTCCAGACCACCGGCGTCATCGGTTCGCCCGGCGCCACGACCACCATAGACGGGAAACAGCTCCCGCCCCCCGATCCGAAATTCGGCGGGGTGATCAAGGAAAAAGCCTCCGAGTCGACGCCCTGGTGGGCGCCGCGCGTCGTGCCGCCCAAGGGCGCGCCCAACGTGCTGCTCATCATGACGGATGACCAGGGTTTCGGCGCGCCCGGCACCTTCGGCGGCCTCATCCCGACGCCCGCCATGGATCGCATCGCGCAGAACGGCCTGCGCTATACGAACTTCCATTCAACGTCACTCTGCTCACCGACGCGGGCGGCGCTGATCACGGGCCGCAACCATCACTCTGTCGGGTTCGGGGTGGTCGGCGAAATCTCGACGGGCTTCCCGGGTTACGACTCGATCATCCCGATCGAGAAAGGCACCATCGGCACCATCCTGAAGGAGAACGGGTACGCCACGTCGTGGTTCGGCAAGGACCACAACACGCCCTCGTATCAGTCGAGCCAGGCGGGGCCGTTCAATCAATGGCCCAACGGCATGGGCTTCGATTATTTTTACGGCTTCGTCGGTGGGGACGCCAGTCAGTGGCAACCGAACCTGTTCCGCAACACGACGGCCATTTACCCCTTCCAGGGCCATCCCGACTGGAATCTGGAGACGGCGATGGCCGACGATGCCATCCAGCATATCAAGCAGCTCAAGGAGATCGCTCCGGGCAAGCCCTGGTTCGTCTATTACGTGCCGGGCGCCACCCATGCGCCGCATCATCCGACACCGGAGTGGATCAAGAAGATCAGCGACATGCATCTCTTCGACGGGGGCTGGAACAAGGTGCGTGAAACGATCTTCGCCAACCAGAAGCGGCTGGGCATCATGCCTCCGAACGCCCAGCTGACCCCCTGGCCAAAGGAACTGCCGGAATGGGATTCCCTGGGTGTGTTGGAGAAGAAGCTCTTCATCAGGCAGATGGACGTCTATGGGGCCTACCTGGCCTACGCCGACCATGAGATCGGACGGGTCATCCAGGAGGTCGAAGACCTCGGCGAGCTCGACAACACCCTGATCATCTACATCGGCGGCGACAACGGCGCGAGCGCCGAAGGCATGCTCAACGGCACGCCGAATGAGTTCACCACGTTCAATGGCGTCGCCGTGCCGGTCAAGGCGCAGTACCTCTGGTACCCGTTCTGGGGGTCCGACAAGACCTTTCCGCACTATGCGGCGGAATGGGCGTGGGCGATGGACACGCCGTTCAAGTGGGTGAAGCAGGTGCCGTCGCACTTCGGCGGAACGGCCCAGGGCGTGGTCATGTCATGGCCCGGCCACATCACGGACGCGGGCGGCATCCGCCGCCAGTTCAGCCATGTTATCGACATCGTGCCGACCATCCTTGAAGCGGCCGGCATCCCGGCGCCCGAGACGATCAACGGCATCAAGCAGGACCCCATCGAAGGCGTGAGCATGGTCTACACGTGGGACAAGGCGAACGCCGACGCGCCCAGCCGGCACTCCACGCAATACTTCGAGATGCTCGGCAATCGCGCCATTTATCAGGACGGGTGGGTGGCGGCCACGACGCCGGCGACGCTCCCGTGGGAGCTGAGCACCAAGCCGCCTCCGGATGTGATCACCGGGTACAACTGGGAGCTGTATAACGTCAAGGAGGACCCCACCGAGTACAACGACCTCGCCGCCAAGATGCCGGAGAAGCTCAAGCAGATGCAGGCCCTCTTCTATTCCGAGGCGAAAAAGTACAACGTCCTGCCGCTCGACAACACGACGCTCAAACGCTGGAATACGCCGCGCCCCAGTCTGACGGCGGGACAGACGGTCTTCACCTATTCGGGCGAATTGACCGGCACGCCGGCCAGCGCCGCGCCGAGCATTCTGAACAAGTCCTACACTATCACGGCCGAGGTCACGATCCCCAAGGGCGGCGCGGAGGGGATGATCGTGACCGAGGGCGGCCGCTTCGGCGGCTATGGTCTGTACCTGAGCCACAGTTTCAACTGGTGGTTCAAGGCGGGCTTCTTCCGGAATCTGGGCCTGGGAGTCCTGGTATTCGGATTGCTGCTTGTCTGGCGCGGGCAGAGAAAAAACTGGTCACGCCTGACCATGAAACTGAGCTACCTGGTGGTCATACTCGCTTCATTGCAGGTGGTCGCGGTCTTGACCACTCGCGTGGTGGCCATCGGCCGGGGCAAGCCGGTCTTCATCTACAACCTGCTCAACCTCAAGCGCACGACGTGGTCCGGGCCCGCGTTGAGCGCCGGAAAGCACACCATCATCTTCGACTACAAGTCCGACGGTCCAGGCCTGGGCAAGGGAGGGACGGGCGTGCTCTCCGTGGACGGCAAGGAAGTGGCCGAACATTCCATGGAACACGGCACCCCGATCACGTTCCCGGAAGACGAAACGTTCGACGTCGGCCGGGACACGCGCACCGGCGTCGCGATGCTGAAGTATCGTTACGAGGTGCCGTTCGCGTTCACCGGCACGATCGACAAGCTGACCTTCAATCTCAAACCGGAGACCGAGGCGGCGCCGGAGTCAGGCGCAGAACTGGGTCCAACACCGGCACCGGAGCCCGATCCAATCGACACGACGGAGCGCTAGCGGCTTCTCCTCATGGTGAAGAGGTCGCCAGCGCGAAAGTATGGGTGAGATTCGGGCAATGAAAAGGGTGTTGATGTGCGCCGCGATCAGTGAGGCCGCGACCGGTGCGGCGTTGCTGGTTGTTCCCTCGCTCGTCGGGCGGTTGCTGCTCGGTGAGGAACTGACCGGCATCGCCATGCCGGTTGCTCGCGTGGCCGGCATCGCCCTGATCGCGTTGGGGATCGCCTGCTGGCCGGGCCCGCCGCGGGTCGCCATGGTGATCTACAGCGGGGCCGTCACGTTGTATCTCGCCTACCTCGGCTTCGCCGGCGGGATGACCGGTCCGCTCCTGTGGCCGGCGGTCGTCCTGCACGTGATTCTGACGGCGCTGTTGGCTCGGGCGTCACCGCGCGACATGGAGTCGACACCATCGACGAGATGAGGCTGTTGGAGGGGCGGCGCGGATCAAGGCGCGGGCCTGATCGCAGCACCTGAAGAGATCAAGAAACTCGAAGTGACACGGTGAAACGACGCGACGGCTGAAGAAGAGGGAAACCGTACGTTCATCCAGGAGAAGAACAGATGAAGATGAGGAGAATGATCAACACCGCGAGGACGGCGGCAGCCGCAATCTGCCTTCTGCTCGGCATGGCGGGCTGTTCGCTCTTTTCCAATGATGTGGTGAGCGGCACGCTCGGCCAGAACGTCGTCTCCGTCACGGCGAAGGTGAAGGCGGTCGATCTGGAGACGCGCACCGTGACGTTGGAGCGTGCCGACGGCTCGACGGTCCAGATTCACGCCGGCGACCAGGTGCGCAATCTGCCGCAGGTCCACGTGGGCGATGACGTCACGGTTACCTACTACCAGTCATTGGCCTATGACGTGACGAAAGCCGGCGAAGGCGCGCCGGGCGTCACGACGGCCGAGGCGCTGGCGCGGGCCAAGCCAGGCGAAAAGCCGGCCGGCGCCGTGGGGCGGATC
>Ga0335082_10003038_pt1 | contig 18179 bp, 15 predicted proteins | sample Lox_Sample_41_FD_206718 | JGI IMG/M metagenome (GOLD analysis project Ga0335082, IMG submission 206718) | Soil microbial communities from Loxahatchee National Wildlife Refuge, Florida, United States - Lox_Sample_4.1 | ecosystem: Environmental > Terrestrial > Soil > Wetlands | place: USA... | reverse complement strand
GACCACGATGCGCATGCGCTTCGGTTTCTTCTGCCATAGCGTCTGCGTCATGAGCACGTGTGCAACTTCAGAGGCACCGATCCCGAATGCATAGGCGCCGAACGCGCCGTGGGTGGACGTATGGCTGTCACCGCAGACGACCAGCAGGCCGGGCAAGGTCAATCCTTGTTCGGGGCCGACCACGTGCACAATGCCCTGGCGCGGATCGCGCAAGCCAAAGAGCGTGATGTGATTGTCTGCCGCGTTTGTTTCCAGATTGCGGACCATCGCGGCAATTTCGGGATTGGCGATGCCCTGCGCGCGCCCGCGCGTCGGAACGTAATGATCGGCGACGCCGAAAGTGAGCTGCGGCTCGGCAACGGTGCGTCCGTGCGCCTTCATCTGGCTGAAGCCGTGGAATGAACCTTCATGCACGTAATGGCGGTCAACCCAGAGCAAAGCAGCGCCGTCCTCGCGGCGCGCGATCTCGTGCGACGACCACAACTTGTCGATCAGCGTCAGCGGCTCAGCCATCTCGGAACGCGTTTGCCTCAACCACGGCGGGCTTGTCGAGGGTTCGCAATATTGTATGCTAAAAAATACCAAGTAAAGCGCCAGCCGAGGGCAGGCGCTCGCGGGCAGGGGTACGCGATCGTGCGCGACTGGCTGGGCGAAGCGAAGGCAAAACAGGTCTATCTGGTGCTCCGCGACCGCATCCTCAGCGGCGCTGTCGGTTTCGGCACAAAGCTTCCGAACGAAAACGAGTTGGCGGACTACCACGGCGTATCGCGGGTCACAGTCCGGCGTGCGCTCGGCGAACTCGCGCGCGAAAGGCTTATCGAGCGGCGGCGCAGCGCCGGTACGCGGGTCATTTACCGGCCATCGCCGGCGCCGATGAGTGCGGATATTTCCGGCGTGCTCGCCAATCTCGCGGATATGGGGCGGCGCACGGCGGTGAAGCTTCTGTCCTTCGAGTACGTGCCGGCCGAAGGCGTGGTTGCGGAAATGCTCGGCGTCGCGTCGGACCAGCTGCTCCAGCGCTCGGTGCGGGTGCGTTCGGTCGATGGCCTTCCGTTCTCTTATCTCACGACGCATGTTCCCGAGAGCGTGTCGGTAACCTTTTCCCGGCATGACCTTGCCTCGCGGCCGTTGCTCGAGTTGCTCGAGCGCGCCGGCGTAAAGGTCGAACACGCACGTCAGCGCATCAGCGCGGGCCTTGCGACGCCCGACGTCGCAGAGGCACTCGGCCTCCATACGGGATCACCGTTGATCGAACTCGTTCGCGTCGTCTACGATCAGGCGGGACGCGGCGTTGAACATTTGCACGCGCTTTATCGGCCCGACCGCTATGCGTTTGAGATCGATCTCGTGCGTGCGGGCGCCGCCGACACCAAAGCCTGGGCGCCCATGGCCCGCCAACCGCCCGGTCACCGCTCGCCACCAGCAAATTCGAGACCCTTGAATCACAAAACCAAGTCGGCGGATGTCGCGCCGCCGCGCTAACCAGCAGGGAGAGTCACGATGTCAAACCAGAAACCGCCATTTAGCCGCCGCCAGTTCCTCGCTACGACGGCTCTCGGTGCCGCGGCTACCGCAGCCGGCACGATCGCAATGCCATCGGTGTTACGCGCGCAAGGTGCAGGTGTAAAACTTGGCGTGCTGCATCCGGTCACCGGAGCGCTGTCCTACTCCGGCCAGCAAGGCCGGCTCGGTGCAACGATGGCTATCGAGGAGATCAATGTGGCCGGCGGCATCAAGGGATTGGGCAAGATCGATGCCGTCCTCGGTGACGCCCAGTCAACGCCTGAAGGAGGCACTGCGGAAGTCGAAAAGATGAATTCGGCTGGCGTTGCCTGCATCGTTGGCGGCTATGCCAGCAACATCTGCCTTGCCACGACACAGGCAGCAGCGCGCTATGGACTGCCCTATGTGGTTGACGTCGGCGTTGCCGATGGCATCGTCACCCGCGGTCTGAAAAATACCTTCCGCTTTGGCCCCGGCTTCGGCGTTATCTCCAAAACGGCGCTCGCCAATCTTGCCGCCATCAATGACCAGGCCGGCAAGCCAGCGAAAACCGTGATGATTGTGCACGAGGATTCACTGTTCGGCTCCGGCCTTGCCAAGCTGCTCAACGCGCAACTGCCGCAGCAGGGGTTCCAGATTCTGGAGACGATCCCGCATCCGACGCCGACGCGCGATTTCAACAACGTCGTTCTCAAGATCAAGGCGCAGAACCCGGATATCGTGATTCCGGCCAACTACTACAACGAATACGTCTTGCTTGCCCGTACCATGCAACAGCAACACGTGCGGCCAAAAGGCATCTACTCGGTGCTTGGCGGCGCTGCCTCGTCCTACAAATTCGTCAAGGAATTCCCCGAGGCGGCCAATTACATTATGGACTGCAATCACTGGTTTGATCCGCGCAATCCGAAGGCGCAGGCGCTGAAGAAGAAGGTCGAGAGCAAGGACCAGTTCTTCACCTATGAGGTCTACATGAACTACAGCTGCGTCTATCTGATTGCGGACGCGCTCCAGCGTGCGGCGTCTGCCGACCGGGCCAAGCTCACCGATGCGATTGCGAGCTCGACCTTCGCCGGTCACGTGATGCCTTACGGCCCGACCAAGTTCGTCAACGGCCAGAACGAGGGTGCCGCTCCGGTCAATACGCAGGTGCTCGACAAAGACATCAAGGTGATCTTGCCGCCGGCCTTCGCCAACGCGAAGCCGGTCTTCCCGATGCCGGCGTAAGCGTCAGGGCGTTGCCGGTGGCGCATTTCGCGCGCCATCGGCGGCCGTGACCTTCAAGGCATTGCGTTCGTGCTCTCGCCCGTCATCCTGATCCCTGCGATCCTCAACGGCCTGTTGATGGGCGCCGTCTATGCGCTCGTGGCGCTGGGACTGACGCTGATCTACGGCGTGCTGCACATCATCAATTTCGCCCATGGCGCGATGTTGAGTGCGGCCTTGTTCGCAGCCTTTTTCGCTTTTCGCATGCTGGGCCTCGACCCTTACGTCGCCGTCTTTCTGCTCGCGCCACTATTCTTCGTGCTCGGCTACGCCGCGCAGCGTTTTGTGATTGGTCCGGCCTCGCAAGGCGATGACCGCAACATGCTGCTGGTGACGCTCGGCATCGCTGTCGTCATCGAAAACGCGCTGCTTTTTGCATTTCGTGCCGACACCCGCACCATCAATGTCCCTTATGCATTCGAGACCATCGATTTCGGATTTACGTTTCTCGCGGTGCCGCGCGTCGTCGGCTTTTGCGCGGTGTTCGTGGTCGCGCTCGCGCTATGGCTGATCATGAGCTTCACCGATAGCGGCCGCGCGATCCGCGCCGTCGCGAAGGAGAAACTTGGGGCGGAGCTTGCCGGTATTGACGTCGCGCACGTCTATGCCATGACCTTTGGCCTCGGCAGCGCCTGCGTCGCGATTGCCGCCTGCCTGCTGATCCCGACCTATTACGTCAATCCGACCGTCGGCAATGCGTTCGTCCTGATTGCCTTCACAATCGTTGTGCTCGGTGGCATGGGATCGGTGCCGGGCGCGCTCATTGGTGCGCTGCTCATCGGCGTAGTCGAGAGCCTGTCCGGTCTGTTCCTCGGTGAATCGCTCGGCCAGATCGGAATTTTCGTCATTTTCATTGTCGTGCTTCTGGTGCGGCCGAGTGGGCTGTTCGGAGCACGGGCATGAAGGGTTTTGCCCCGATCGTGGCCGCAGTGGGCGTGCTGGCCGCCGTGCCTTTGGTCGTTCATTCCATCGTCACGCTCAATTTCCTCGTTGTGACGCTGATGATTGCGCTGGCCGGGCAGGGCTGGAACATCCTTGGCGGCTATGCGGGACAATATTCGTTCGGTCACGCCGCTTTCTTCGGCACCGGCGCCTATGTCACCGCTATTTTGCAAGTGCGTTATGGCGCCAATGCGTGGTTTGCGTTCGGCGCAGGCATTGTGTTTGGCGCGGCCCTCGGCGGAATTATCGGGGCCCTGACCTTCCGTTCCGGTCTGCGCGGCTCTTATTTCGCACTGGTCACGCTCGCATTCGCCGAAGTTCTGCGCATCATTGCCAGCGTTGCCCCCATCACCGGCGCGGGCGTCGGCACGTTGATCAACCTCGACCTGGGCGCGCGGGCCTTTCAGTTTCAAAGCCGCGCCGTGTTCTATTGGGTCATTCTCGCGCTTGTCGGGGCATCGCTGGTCATTGCGCGGTTGATCGAGCAGTCGCGCTTCGGCGCCTGGCTGATTGCGGTGCGCGAAAATGAGGATGCCGCGAAAGCTCTCGGTGTTGATGCGCGAAGCGTGAAAACTGCGGCCATGATCGTCTCCGGCGCTGTTACGGCAGCCGCAGGATGTTTTTACGCGCAGTATTTTCTTTTCGTTGATTCCGGCATCGCTTACGGCACATGGATCTCGATCGAGGCGCTGCTGACGCCGATCATCGGCGGTGTCGGCACCGTCTTCGGGCCATTGCTCGGGGCGCTGGTGGTCAAGTCGCTGGGCGAGGGCGCAAAACTCGTGACTGGCGATGTTCCCGGCCTTGATTTGATTCTCTACGGCGCGGTGCTTGTGCTGGTCATCGGCTTTACGCCGCGGGGCCTGATCGGTGGCTTTCCGCAGCTACGCGGCTGGCTCGCGCGGCATCGCGCGCCACGGGCTTCATCGATCCAGGAGGCGGAGCATGGCTGAACCGCTTCTGGTGGTCGATCGTGTCACGCGCCGCTTCGGCGGTCTGCTGGCCGTGAATGCCGCATCGCTCACGGCCCAGGAAGGGCGCATCACCGCACTGATAGGCCCCAACGGTGCCGGCAAGACGACGCTGTTTTCCATCATCTCCGGCTTCCTCAAGCCAAGTGACGGAGACATCCGCTATGCCGGCGAGGTCATAACCGGGGAGCCGCCCCATCGTCTGGCGCGGCGCGGGATCGCGCGGACGTTCCAGATCGTGCAACCTTTCGCCGGCCTGACCGTGCGCGAGAACATCCTGGTCGGCGCGCACCTGCATCATCGCAAGCGAGCGGCGGCGCTCGCTGCGGCCGAAGACGTCGGCCGCCACGTCGGGCTGAATGATTTTCTCGACCGGCCGGCGGACACGTTGACCGTTGCCGGGCGCAAGCGTCTCGAACTTGCACGCGCGCTGGCGATCGATCCGAAATTGCTGCTGCTCGATGAGGTGCTGGCGGGCCTGAACCCGTCCGAAATCCGCGATATCGTCCCCGTTATTCGTGGTCTGGTTAATCGCGGCATCACCATCATGATGATCGAACATGTGATGCAGGCCGTGATGAGTCTTGCCGAGCATGTCTTCGTGCTGGCCGAGGGCCAGGTCATTGCCGAGGGCGCGCCGGCGCAGGTCGCCGCCAATCCTGTAGTCATCGAGGCTTATCTCGGCCATGGCGCTGCGGCAAAGCTGAGGGCTTCGCATGGACAATAGCGCACTGCTCGCAGTCCAGGATCTGCACGCCGGCTACGGCGAAACGGAAGTACTGCGCGGGGTCGATCTCACGGTTAATGTGGGCGAGGTTGTCGCCGTGCTTGGATCAAATGGCGTCGGCAAGTCGACGCTCAATCGGGCCATCTCCGGAATCTTGCGCGCACGTTCCGGGGCCATCGTATTTGAGGGCGTCGATCTCGTCCGCGAAAAGCCCGCCGCAATCGTTGCGCGTGGACTCATTCACGTTCCGGAAGGCCGGCGGATCTTTCCCAATTTGTCTGTGCGCGACAACCTCGATCTTGGCAGCTATCGCCGCGCCGGCGCGCGGCGCGCCGTGAATCGCGAGCGGGTCTTTGCGATATTTCCACGTTTATATGAACGCCGCACGCAACGCGCCGATACGCTCTCCGGCGGAGAACAACAGATGCTCGCCATCGGCCGCGGTCTGATGGCCGAACCGAAGTTGATTATTCTTGACGAGCCTTCGCTGGGACTTTCGCCACTCCTCGTCGAGGAATTGTTCGCTCTCGTCAAACGCATTAACGCGGACGGTGTCTCCGTGATGCTGGTTGAGCAGAATGTCGTGCAGAGTCTCGAAGTCGCCAACCGCGCCTACATTCTTGCCGACGGAAAATTCGTCATGTCCGGCAACGCCGCGGACATTGGCGCCAATCCCGAGCTCAAACGCGCTTACCATGGAATGTGAAGCATGACTGATATCACTTTACGCGCCCGCCTAGCCCGCCCGCCCATTCTGGTCGCGCCAGGAGTCTATGATCCACTGACATCGTTGATCGCCGAGCAGGCCGGGTTTGAGGCGCTCTACGTTTCGGGCGCGGCCATTGCCTATACCCGGCTCGGCCGGCCTGACATCGGACTGGTGAGCATGAGCGAAGTGGTGGAGACCGTTGCTCTGATACGTGACCGCGTGCGCGCCCATCTGATCGTCGATGCCGACACCGGTTACGGCAATGCCCTCAACGTCGAACGGACGGTCCGCATGCTCGAACGCGCGGGCGCCAATGCCATCCAGATCGAAGACCAGGATTTTCCCAAGCGCTGCGGGCATCTCGATGACAAGGCACTCATTCCGGCGTCTGAGATGGTTGGCAAGATCAAGGCGGCGCTCGATGCGCGGCACTCACGCGAGACGCTGGTCATTGCTCGCACCGATGCCATCGCGGTGGAGGGCTTGGAGCCCGCAATTGTGCGCGCTGCCCGTTATCGTGACGCGGGAGCGGATATATTATTCGTTGAGGCGCCGAAAACGCGCGCCGAACTTCAGCGCATTCGTCCCGCGGTCGGCGACGTGCCGCTGATGGCGAACATGGTCGAGGGAGGCAAGACTCCGCCACTCGCTGCGGCGGAACTGGAAGCGATCGGGTTCTCTTTGGTGATTTTTCCCGGCGCCATCGTTCGGGCGCTGGCGCGCACGGCGAGCGACTTTTACCGTTCGCTTGCCACGCATGGCACCACCGAACCGTTCCTCAATCGGATGTATGATTTCTCGGAGCTAAACGACGTGATCGGCACGCCGGCATTGATCGCGCTTGGCAAGCGTTATGAGGCAGCGGCTGCACCGCAAGGCAAAAAAGATCAAGGCAAATGAAGTCGCCTAAGTGAAGTTGGGTAAAGGAACGTCTCGCATGGACAAGCTTTTCGATACCGTCATCAAGAACGCCCGCGTGGTTCGGCCGAATAGGACCTCGGTCGATTGTCTTGATATCGCAATCAAGGATGGAAAGATCGCCCGGCTTGGGCCCGACATCCAGGCCGACCTCGCCAGGCAGGTCTTTGATGCCAGGAACCGGCTCGCGTTCCCGGGCTGCGTCGATGCCCATATGCATATCGGCATCTATGCGCCGCTCGCCCAGGATGCGGTTTCGGAGAGCAAGGCCGCAGCGATGGGAGGCGTTACGTCCAGCCTGAATTACCTGCGCACCGGCCACTACTACCTCAATCGGGGCGGCCCGTACCGCGAATTCATGCCCGAAGTGTTCAGGCAGTCGGACGGCCATTTTTGGGTCGATTACGGCTTTCATCTCGCGCCGATTGAGGCAAGCCACATCGATGAGATGGAAGATCTTGTCGCGCAGCATGGCGTGACCTCATTCAAGATCTTCATGTTTTACGGAGGCTATGGGCTGCACGGCGCCTCGTCGCAGCAAAACGATTTTTTGATGATCGGGCCCGACGAGCGTTATGACATCGCCCATTTCGAGTTCATCATGCGATCCGCCCAGCGATTGATGGCCAAATTTCCCGAGCAGGCGGCACATATCAGCGTGAGCCTGCACTGCGAACTCGCGGAAATTCTCACGGCATACACAAAGATTGTCGAACGAGAAGGAAAGCTGACCGGCCTGCATGCTTACAGCGCCGCCCGCCCGCCGCACTCCGAAGGTCTGGCCATCTGGATTGCGTCCTATCTGGCAAATGAAACCAATTGTCTGAACATCAATCTGTTGCACCTGAGTTCACGCAAGGCGGTGGATGCCGCCTGGACCATGCAGCAAGTTTTTCCGCATATCGCCTTCCGCCGTGAAGTCACGGTTGGCCATCTTCTGCTTGATACCGACTGCAAATGCGCGGTGCATGCCAAGGTCAATCCGCCGATCCGTCCGCGCGAGGACGTCGAAGCGCTGTGGCAGGCAGTGCTTGACCGCAAGATCGACTGGATCGTCAGCGATCATGCCTGCTGTTCGGCAGAGCAGAAGTGGTCAAAGGACGACCCAACCAATATCTGGCTGGCCAAATCGGGATTTGGCGGCACCGAATATCTCCTGTCGGGTGTGTTGAGCGAAGGCAGCAAGCGCGGCATGTCATACAATCATATGGCCGAGCTATTAAGCTGGAAGCCCGCCCAGCGTTTTGGCCTGCCGAGCAAAGGCGATATCGCTCCGGGCTATGACGCCGATATCGCGATCGTTGATCCCCACGAGAGTTTCGTGGTGCACGCCGACGAATCTGAGTCCGTGCAAGGCTATTCGCCATTCGAAGGCGTCGAACTCAGCGGCCGGGTGAAGAGCACGTTCTTGCGTGGCGCTCTTGTCTATGACAACGGGAGTATCGTCGGACCTGCGCGCGGCCGATACTTGCGGAGATCCGCCGTCACCCGGCCGCAATGAGCACGGTCGCCATCGTATCGAGCGAGACATTCAACGCACACGTGCCGGTGCTGATCGTCGGCGCTGGCGCCGCCGGCCTGTGCGCGGCGCTCGCGGCGAAAGAGGCGGGCGTCGAGGCGGTGGTTATTGAGCGCGATGCCGTGCCTTTGGGCTCGACAGCTTTATCGGCCGGGCTCATTCCTGCCGCGGGCACGCGGTTCCAGCAAGCCAAAGGCATCCCCGATAGTCCAGCGGTGTTCGCTGCCGACATTCAGCGCAAGGCAAAAAACGAGGCCGATCCCGCCGTGGTCGAGGCAGTAGCGCAAGGAGCGGGACCGCTCGTCGAATGGCTGGCCGGACACTACGGGCTGCCTTTCGATGTGGTCGACAACTTCAACTATCCGGGCCACTCGGCCATGCGCATGCACGGCCTGCCGAGCCGGACCGGACGGGAATTGATCGATCGCCTCCGCCAGGCTGCTGAAGCGAACGATATAGTCATTCTCACGCGCAGCATCGTCGAACGGATTCTGGTGGATCACAATGGCCTTGTCCGTGGGATCGATGCCGTTCATCACGACGGAACGCACGAAAGCATCGGCTGTGATGTGCTGATCCTGGCGTGCAATGGCTTCGGCGGGAATCCGGAGCTCGTCCGCCGCTTCATTCCGGAAATGGCCGATGCACTTTATTTCGGTCATCCGGGCAACCGCGGCGATGCTGTCATCTGGGGTGACGCGCTCGGCGCGCAACTGTCACACCTCGGCGCCTATCAGGGTCACGGCTCGGTCGCCACGCCGCATAATATCCTCATCAGTTGGGCGGTCATCATGCAGGGCGGTATTCAGATCAACCGCGAGGGGCGCCGGTTCTGCGACGAAACGCATGGCTATTCAGAGCAGGCGGCTGAAGTTCTGCGACAGCCGGGCGGATTTGTCTGGGATGTCTTCGACGCGCGAATTGCCTCGGTCGCACGACAGTTTGAGGATTTTCGGAATGCTGAACGCGCCGGCGCAATCCTCACCGCGGAAACGATTGCGGACCTTGCGAAGGCGATGCAGATTCCGGCTGCAACTCTTGCGGCGGAATGGAACGACGTTGAAAATCTCAAGTCAGCGGGCGGTCGTGATCGCTACGGCCGCGGATTTATTGCAGAGCAATCGTGCAAACCGCCATACCACGCGGTCAAGGTGACCGGTGCGCTGTTTCATACCCAGGGCGGACTCGCTGTCGATTCAAATGGCCGCGTGAAGCGCAAGGACGGAACGCCATTTCCGAATCTGTTTGCGGCCGGCGGCGCCGCAGCGGGTGTGTCGGGCTCGGTTGCGGCGGGATATCTCTCGGGCAATGGCCTGCTGACCGCGACGGTTCTCGGGCACCTGGCGGGCAGGGCGGCGGCAAAACAAATATCGTCAGGTTGGCCACACCGTTCCCGGGATCGCGTCTTATGAGAACTGTATTCGCAACAGCAGTTTGTGCCGGCCTCGCAACGGCACCATTGACCGCGGCCGATGGCATTCAGCCCGGGTTATGGAAAATCACAACCGTAGTAGTGAACAACGGAATGACACTGCCGCCCCAGACAAAATCGCGTTGCTTGACGGCCGAACAGGCTGGAGATCTTGCGGAAACGTTTTCTCCGCAGTTCGGAGGCATGAATACGACATGTGAACGAACTCAATACTCAAAAACCGAGCAGAAATTGACCTGGCGACTGGAGTGCAGGGGACAGTTCAACATGGACACTGTTGCTGAATTCACATTTTTCAGCCCACTCCGCTACACGGCGGCCATCTCGACAAAAGGCTGGGTGGGAAATCAGCAGGTTGCCGATTCACAGGTGACGCTAGAAGGTGAATATGCTGGAGCCTGTCAGTGAGTCTCATGGCCCGTATCGGACGCCATGGATCGATAGCTGGCATACAAAAGCGGCGGCCAACTGAACCGGACTATTGCGCAAGCTTCGCCTTGGCGACCCGCGTTCCCGAAGGCGCATCGTCGAACACAAACTGTACTGCTGCGCAAAAAGCACCGGATTTTTCATCGGCGCAGGTTTGCGTACCAACAATTATAATAGCCGGCAAAGCCCCGAATAACACGATGGCCAGAACCGCGCCGACCCAGCGGTCAGTCCGCGCACGACGCCTACGCATATTCCCCCCACAACCACTAAAATACCAAAACATCAAATCAGAACGACTCGATCGTGTAAACGGAACCGAACCCTTGAACGGCAGCTAGCGGGATTTGGGTGACATTGGGATGCCGACAACCAACGGCCGCTTCAGGGTAGCAGCGGATAGTCAACACAACCTGATCGAGGCCGCTCGTAATCATCGCTTTGATTCCGATAAAGGAATTTATCGGGCGTAATATTCAAACCGGGCTTGTGTAGGCGTGGCGATGGCCTGCCGCGAAAGATGTGCGCTCTCAGGGGGTAAAAGTGATATTTGCGCCTCGACCCGTTCGAGCGCACGGGCTGGCCGAACAACGGTACAAAAGAAGGCGGGCAACAGTACTTCGACTGGTTCAAGTATCAGTTCTGGCGCTTCGTGTTCGTCCAGCAACTGATGGCCAAGGAGATCCAGACCTTCCTCGATTATCCGCCGATGCAGCGGGGCGCGAGCTTCAATCTCGACGCCCTCAAGGCAGAGATGGCGAAGCGGATGGCGGAGGCCGAAAAAGCGGCCAAAGGTCCGGGCCAGTAGCGGACATCACCTTAAGGGCGGGTGGCCTGCAAAGTGTGGTCGCCCGCCTGAAAATTTCCGTTCAAATTCCCAGCCGCCAAGCTTCCTGCGGGCAAAGAACTTCTGTCGGATGGCGAACGTTTAGTAGCGGAACTGCTGAGCAATCATTCTCGTCGGCAATCGGCGTCAGGTCCCTGCGATCGCAATTTCCAGCGGGAAATCGTCAACGACCTCGTGCCCGGTGCCGGTCACGATGAATGTATGGCCGAGGAAAATGCCGAACAGGCCGTCCGGCGTGATTGGATTGGGTTCCGCCATGATGACCATGCCGGGCTTGAGAACCTCTTCGAATTTTTCCGCGGAGACGTGCTCGGCGACGATGTGTGGCTTGTCGGTGACGAGGTCAATGCCGTGACACTGCGTCGGCCGTGACTGGTAGCCGTTATCGCGGAAAAATTTGCTGGCGGTGCGCATGGCTTCGACCGGCTTTCCCGGCGCGATCTCGGCAATAATGCGCCGATATCCCGGCAACGTGATTTCGTTCCAGAACTTTTTCACCATTTCGGTAGGCTCGCCAACGCAAATCGGAGATCCGATCTGCGCCGTGTAGCCGCGATAGCCGGCGGCAAGCTCCATATTGATGATGTCGCCCTTTTGCAGTACGCGGGCGGAGGGCCGCGGATTGCCGAAGATCATCGTCGGGTTCGCCATCGACGTCGAGCCGATAATCAGAAAATCGATATCGCCGCCGCCTTCGAGGATGGCGGCGCCTGCCGCCGCGCGAAGTTCGTACTCCTTCACACCGGGGCGAGCGCGCGCCACCATCGCGTCCATGGCATTGCGGCACAGCACTCCAGCCTTGCGCACGCAGTCGAGTTCCTCGGTGCTATGGATCGACAGCAGCTCGTGCAGGAAACCCTTGGTGTATACCAGTTCGGCATCCGGCAGATTTTCGCGCAGCACGTTGTACTGGTTCACCGGAAGGTAGTCCGCGTGCCGCGGATCAATTTCCATCAATCCGATCCGGCCGCGATCAAGTTTTAGTTCGCGTATTCGCTCGACCATAATGTCGGCATAACGGCCGTTGCGGCTATGGCGGACATCCCTGACGGCGACCTCGACCTGCCGGCGCACGGCTTCGGCGTGCGTGCCGCCCATGGAATAAATCAAGGTGGGATCGCCTTCGAGCGGAACGAGCACGTAGCTTGAAAGCGCGTGCCATTCCCAGTGGCCGGTGAGCCACAGCATACCGCCGCCGAAGCTCCAGTGACTGGGCCCACCCGGCACAATCACCACATCGAGTCTGTGTTCTCGCATTTTTTCGCGCAGCGCACGGTAGCGGCGCTCGTATTCGGCCTTCGAGAACTGCTCCCAGACGGCATCGCGGTAATAGGGCGTGCCGCGCATGTTGGCGAAAGGCAGCGACTGGTCGAGCTTCGTTCGCACGACATCCCATGGCTGCGGGCCGATGCGAGGCGGGACGATTGTCATTGGAAGGGTTCCTGAAGTAATGAGGGCGACGCCCGGAGGGCATCGCATCAAGGCTGCACGTCAATTGTCGTTTAGTCGATTGGCTTGATATCCGCTTGCCTGGCAAGTTCGACGGTCGCGGCGAGATCCTCTTTAAAGAATTTGCCGAATTCTTCCACGCTGATCTGCATCGGCTCGACGCCAAGCTTGGCCAATTTTTCGCGGAGGGAGGGATCGCTCAGCGCTTTTACGGTCACGTCGTGAAGTTTTTGCACGACCGCGGGCGGAGTTTTGGCTGGCGCCGACAGGCCGTTCCAGAAACGGAACACAGCGCCCGGATAACCCGCCTCAACGATCGAGGGCACGTCGGGCAACAGAGCCACCCGGTTCGGCGAGCTCACGGCCAATAACGTCAGCTTGTCACTTTTGAGCGCTGAAGCTGCCGCCGCCAGCGGAATGAAATAGAAGTCGATCCGCCCGGCCATGACTTCCAAAAGCCCGCCTTCGCGGAACGGCACATGGCGGACGTCGATCCTGGCGGCGAGACGGAAACGCTCCGCAGCCATATGCGACGAGGAGCCAATGCCTGCGGACGCGAAAGTCAGCTTGCCGGGGTTGGCTTTTGCGGCGGCGACGAGGTCGGCAACCGTCCTGAAGCCGCTCTCTTTCGAAGCAACCAGCAAGTTCGGCGACGTGCCGATGAGAACGACCGGAACGAAGCTACGAGCCGGATCGTAGGGCAGGGTCCGGTGCAGGACACTTTCGGTCGCCATCGAAGAGGTGCTGGCCACAAGTGTGTACCCATCGGGCTCGGACCGCGCGACAAAACTGAAGCCGATGCTTCCGCCGGCACCGGGCCGCGCTTCGATAACCATCGGCTGTCCGATGAGTTGTGAAACCTGGTCGACGACGACACGCGTGACAGTGTCCGAGGCGCTTCCCGCCGGGTAAGGACTGATCACCCTGATCGGCCGGCTCGGGTAGTCCTGCGCATCGGCCGGTGCAGAGGCTGCAAGGATTGTGGATGCAACGAGGAAACAGAGTGCGCGTGCGGGTGTAACGACAGGCTTGTTGAGATGTTTGATCATGGTTCAGTTCCGATGAACGCATTTGGGCGCACGACAGTTCGCATATTACTTTAACAACGAGGCTCGCTGGCGCCGAGGCCCAGTCTGAACATTGTCACCAAACGGGTTCTCCAGCGCGCTGCCAGCATTGGCGGAAGGGCGGGAGGTTTTCCGCCGTCCCACCACGTTCAGACTAGTCTACTCTACCGCCAAATAACCCATTGAATCCTGAGGGACGACCTGGGTTGGCAGCCTATCGACGTAAGTGGGGCCTTTTGCTGGAATACCGCGCAAATATGTTGGTGGAGGACAGTGATGAAGGCGGTGCTGCTGATAGAGCATGGCGGACCGGGGATGCTGCGCTACGGCGAGGCGGCGGATCCGTCGGCGGGGCCCGGCGAAGTGGTAGTCGACATCCATGCGGCCAGCGTCAACGGGGCAGACTCGAAGGTGCGGCGTGGCAATGGCCGCTATAAGCTTGATTATTTTCCGCACATTCTCGGCCGCGATTTCTCCGGTGTCGTCAGCGCGGTGGGCGCAGGCGTCACTGATTTCAAAATTGGCGATGCCGTGTTTGGAGTGACCGACCAGGGAGTTGAGGGAGCCTACGCGGAAAAAATCGCCATTAAAGCCGCAATCATTGCGAAAAAGCCCGATCACCTCGGTCACGCCGAGGCGGCAGCACTGGGACTCACGAGCCTTACAGCACTTACGTCAATTGAAGACACGGCGCAGCTCAAAGCCGGCCAAACCATTCTCATCCACGGTGGTGCCGGCGGCGTCGCAGGATTTTCCATTCAACTCGCGAAACACCTCGGCGCCAAGGTGATTACGACGGCCAGCGCCGGCAACCATCCTTATGTGCGTAGTCTCGGCGCTGGCCAAGTGATCGACTATAACGTCGAAGATTTCACCAAGATCGGTCCAGTCTGCGACATCGTATTCGACACGGTTGGCGGTGACGTTCAGGCACGCTCCTATGCAGTGTTAAAGCCCGGTGGGAAATTGGTGTGGATCGCGCCAGCGCCGGAGGGATTTCGACCTTCCCGCAGCGATGTACAGACCTTACGCCCCAATGTCACTCGCGATCGCGCTCATCTCGAACGAATGGTGGACCTGCTTGAGGCCGGTGTGGTTCGACCGCCCACCATCGTCCATTATAACCTCGCAGACGCTGCCGAAGCGCACCGGATAAGCGAATCGCGCCATCTTCAAGGCAAGCTGGTGCTTGAAGTCCGCTGAGACCTGGAATTATCGCGGGCTATCACCAGCCCGGTCGCTGGCGCGAACAGCTACGCTAACAGCGCCGCACCGGTCACTCGCATGGCTCCGATAATGGAATTTATCGGAAGCGTGTTTTTCCACTCGGGCGCGACACCAAATTTGGCGCACGATACGAGCCGAAAAATTGCCACCGGAATTGCCACCGAACAGCCAAGGAGAGGCCGTGGCTATTTAGCCTTAGGCGCGATTTTGATTGTGCGCGAGTTTGTATGCTGCACCAAAAAATCCCGCTAAGTGTTTGAAAAAGAATCAGAACTGGCGGAAGGGGTGAGATTCGAACTCACGGTACCCTTGCGGGTACGCCGGTTTTCAAGACCGGTGCCTTAAACCACTCGGCCACCCTTCCAGACCTGTCGCGGGATGAGGCGATAGCGAATATCCCGCAATTTCAGCAACATACCGGCCTCGCGCGTGTAAGAGATCAGTAATCAAGCGGTAATATAGAATCCAGGGTTTTTATACAAAGCCGGTCATGGGCGGATTCGATAAGCGCCGATCTTTCCGGGTAGAGCCGAAGGGGCTGGTCCCCCGCGTCGGGAAGATTTTGCTTGGGCCCAAGATGATGCCGATCGAATGCCGGGTCGTCGACCTGTCGGCGGGAGGCGCGTGCCTCGAGCTGCCGCGGTCCTACAATTTGCCGAACCGGTTCGAATTCCTGCATGGCAGTACCAAACGATATTGCACCCTGGCCTGGACGCGCGGCTTCCGCATCGGGGTTTCCTACGACGGAAGTATTTCGAGATCCTCAGTCTCCGGTGGCCTGAGCCGGCCCAAAAGCGGCGCAAGCCTGTTATCGCGCGATCGCTAGTCTTTCTGCCTTGAAAGCGACCCTTCCGACGTCTATGCCGTCGCCTTGGTGCCGTCGCTTTGGCGCCTTGGCGGGGCCAAAGCTGCTATGGAACCAACCGTTTACCAGGCCGTGCGCTGGCGGTTCCCGTCGGCCGCGTGGCGGGGTAATCTGGCCGCTTCCGATTGGGGATCGTGCAGGGATGGGTCGATTGGGGGCTTACCGCGGTTTGAGCCGGCCTGCACGCCTTGTTGGCGTCGTCGCGGCCGGCCTTGCACTCGCCAATTGCTCCAATGGAAACATGGCCGGCAGGATCGATCCGCGTTACGGCGTGGCGGCCAGCGCCCGTGTCGTTGAATCGGGCCAGCCGGTGCCAAAAGGCGGCGGCGTCTATCGGATCGGCAAGCCTTATGAAGTCGCCGGCCGAACATATATCCCCGAAGAAAATATCAACTACAGCGCCGTCGGCATGGCGTCGTGGTACGGCGACGACTTCCATGGCCGCTACACCGCCAATGGCGAAGTTTTCGACATGAATTCCATTTCGGCAGCGCATCCGACACTGCCGTTGCCGTCTTATGTCCGGGTCACCAATCTTGCCAACAACCGCTCGATTATCGTGCGCGTCAACGATCGTGGACCGTATACCGGAGGCCGCCTCATCGATCTTTCGGTCAAGACCGCGCAGCTGCTGGGCTTCCACGGCCAGGGTCTCGCGCGCGTGAAGGTCGAGTATGTCGGCCGCGCGCCGCTCGAAGGCTCCGACGATCGCAAATTGATGGCAACGCTGCGTGAAGGAAACCCGGCGGTTCCGCCGATACAACTGGCCTCTAACAAAACGTTCGGGCCGGCTTATTTCGACGGCCGCTCGATGGCGACCTATTCTTCAAATCAAATTCCATCGCCGCCTGACCGCCCGTTCCGGCTGGGCGAAGGCGCCCGTGAGATGCCGGCGGTTGAGCCGCAGACGACTGAACTCGCTGCCGCAAGCCGGCCGCGTGCCGCGGGGCCGGCCGCGCGTGAACCGGTCGCAGCTGCCGAACTGGTCGCATCGCCGGTTTCAGCCTATGCACCAGCCCGTTATAATGGCCGGACTGATTTCATGGGTGGCCGCGGCCTTTACTGAGCCGTGTTTTGGCGCCACAGGTCCGCGCAAATCGTGCCGCCGCCGCTTTGGCGCGATTCCGGTGAACGAGCCCAGATGATGGTCAGGCGAAATTTCCCGTTCGGACGTTGGGTGACGGCGGTCGTCGTGATGGCCGGCCTGTGTGCCGGCGCATTCGCCGCAACGCCCGCACACAAAGTTGCGCCCGCGCACAAGGCGGCCACGGCGCCGGCGCCAAAGAAGGACGCGCCGAAAAAAGACGAACCCAATATCTCGGCGCCGCACGCCATTCTGATCGACGCCGAAAACGGCAGCGTGCTGTTCGAGCGCGACGCGGACCGGCTAATTTTCCCGGCCAGTCTCGCCAAGCTGATGACGGCGGAATATGTCTTCCACGAACTCAAGGAAGGCCGCATCAAGCTCACCGACGAGTACCTGGTCAGCGAGAATGCCTGGCGAAAGGGCGGCGCGCCCTCGCATGGGTCGACCATGTTCGCGGCCATCTATAGCCGGATCCCCGTCGACGACTTGCTGCACGGAATGATCATCCAGTCCGCCAACGATGCCTGCATCGTGCTGGCGGAGGCGCTGGCCGGCAACGAGATGGCCTTCGGTGCCAAGTTGACCGAACGCGCGCGCGCAATCGGTTTAGAAAAATCCGTGTTCACGAATTCGAACGGATTGCCCGACCCGGGCACGCAGGTTACGACGCGCGAACTTGCGATGCTGGCGCGGCACATCATCCACGAATATCCGGATTTCTATAAATTATTCAGTCAGCCTGATTACACCTGGAACAAGATCCGCCAGCAAAACCGCAATCCGCTTTTGAGCATGGTGACCGGTGCCGACGGCCTGAAGACCGGCTTCACGAAGGAAGCGGGTTATGGGTTGGTCGGCTCGGCCGTCCAGAACGGTCTGCGGCTCATCGTGGTGGTCAACGGCGTAGGCACTGCCAAGGAACGCGCCGACGAAGCCAAAAAGCTGATCGAGTGGGGCTACCGGAATTTTGAGCAGCGCACTCTGTTCGCCGAGGGTCAGATCATTGGGGTCGCGAAGGTCTACGGCGGGGCGAGCGGGCGCGTATCACTGGTGGCCAATGGTGACGTTCGGGTCATGCTGCCCAAGACGGGTGCCGAAAAGCTGATTGCGCGGATCGTCTATAGCGGGCCGGTCCCCGCACCGGTTGCCGAGGGCACTCCGGTCGGCAACCTCAAGGTCTGGCGAAACGACAATCTGATCCTGACTATGCCCCTGAAAACG
>Ga0335082_10003035_pt1 | contig 18184 bp, 14 predicted proteins | sample Lox_Sample_41_FD_206718 | JGI IMG/M metagenome (GOLD analysis project Ga0335082, IMG submission 206718) | Soil microbial communities from Loxahatchee National Wildlife Refuge, Florida, United States - Lox_Sample_4.1 | ecosystem: Environmental > Terrestrial > Soil > Wetlands | place: USA... | reverse complement strand
GCGGCGCGATCCAGCTGGCCGCGGTGCCGGGCTCGAGCGATCCGGCTGCCCCGACGCTCGTGCCGCTCGACCTCTCGCGCTTCGAGGCGCGCGCATCGAGCGATCCGGCGGTCGGCAACGTGACGCTCGAGAACGGCGCCTATCTCTTCACTGCCAACGACGACTTCTCGGGCGTCGCGACGAGCGGTCGCGTCGTCGTGCGCGCCGGCCGCTTCGAGGTGCTGCCCTCGCAGACCTCCGCGCCGGTGCTGATCGAGAGCGGTGGCGACGGCGCGGATCCGATCCCGCCGCCGGCCATCGACGTCGAGGTCGCGGGCCCGATCGAGATCGCGCAGGCCGCCGTCTTCGCCAACGCGTTCGATTTCAGCGCCGACGGCGGCCGCGAGGGCGACGTGCGCCTCGCCGGTGAGTCCATCTCGCTCGACCACACCGTGGTGTTGGCGCGCAGCGCGGGCGACGCGACTCCCGGCACGGTGCGACTCGACGCCGACACGGCGACCCTCGCGGGCGGCTCGCAGGTCGGCTCGTGGGCCGAGGGATCGCAGCCGGGAGCGGACGTCGAGGCGAACGTCGGCTCGCTCACGCTGCGCGAAGGCGCAGCGCTGCGCACCCGGACGCGCGGTGCGGGCGAGCAGGGCGGCAACGTGCGCGTCGACGCGGGGACGCTCGACGTCGCCGGCGGTGCGATCCTCGCGACGACCGAGAGCGCCGGCCGGGGCGGCGACGTCCACGTCACGACGACCGGCGGGATCGACGTGACGGGCGGGGGTCTCGTCGCGACGGCGACCGTGCCGGATCCCGATGGTGCGGTCGAGACCAACACCGGCGATGCCGGCTCCGTCGTGATCGTGAGCCGCGGACCGCTGCGCGTGAGCGGCGATGCGATCAGCACCTCCGAGATCTCGGCGCGCGCCTTCTCCGTCGGCGGGATCGCGGGCGCCGCCGGCAGCATCTCGATCTCGGCGCCGAGCCTGGAGCTTCGCGATGGCGGCCTCGTCACCGCGAACAGCACCGGCGGCGCGAGCGCCGGCAACATCGCGATCGACGCGCGCCACGTGCTGGTGACGGGCACGGGCGGCGCGCAGGCCAATCCGTCGGCCGTGATCGCGAACTCGCGCGCCGACGGGGGACCCGCCGGCAGCGTGAAGATCGCGGGCGCGGACAGCGTGAAGGTGAACGACGGAGGCGTCGTCTCGGTGGCCTCGTCCGACGTGACGGCGGGGCCGTCCGGCAACCTCGTGATCGAGACGCGCGAGCTGCGCGTGCACGGCGGCAGCGTCACGACGCAGTCGTTCGCGACGAGCGGCGAGGGCGGGAACATCGTCGTGCGCGGTGGTCCGCCCGACGCGGGCGGCGTCGCGCCGCGCGCCCACGAGGTGCGGATCTTCCGCGGCCAGATCAGCACGGAGGCGAGCTTCGAGGAGGCCGGCGACATCTCGATCTCGGCCCGCGACCTGGTGGTGCAGAAGAGCGACATCGTCTCCAAGGCCGGTCTCGCGGGCGGCACGCTCGACCTCGCTGCGAAGGCGCTCTTCGTGCCCGGCGGCGAGCTCGAACCGACCGGCACGCCGGGCCAGCTCGCGGCGAAGGACGCCGGTCACACCGACAGCCTCTTCGACGCCTCCTCGCGCCTCAGCGTGCCGGGCTCGCTCGACGTGACGCGCCCGAACGAGGCGCTCGCGGGACAGCTCGTGAGTCTGCCGTCCGATTTCTACGCGGCCGAGGAGCTGCTGCGGAACGAGTGCGAGGCGCGCAGCGCCCCGGTCGGCAGCCTGATCCTGCGCGGGCGCGAGCGCATTCCCGCGGCGCCCGACGAGGAGCTCCGGATCTTCCAGCAGGGAGGCGAGTGACGATGAAGCGGCTCCCGATCGCCGGCGCGGCCTGTCGCCTGCTCGCCCTGATCGCGCTGCTGCCGGCGCCGCCCGCGGCCGCCGTCGCGACCTTCCTCGTCTTCCACAGCCCGTCGGGGAACGGCGACGCGATCGGCGGCAAGCCCGCCGCGCTCGCGCTCGCGATCCCGGTCGGCGGCAGTGCGACCGTGCGTGCCTTCCTCGAGAACTACGATCCGCAGGGTCCGGGCTCGGCCGATCCGACCCAGATCTGCGTCAGCGCGACCAGCAATCACGTGTGCGGCTGGAAGATCCACTTCTTCGGCGCGGGAGTTCGCATCGACGGCTTCACGCCGACCACGGGCCCGAACCCGATCGACTTCCAGCGCGCGCAGGACGGCAGCTCGCTCGACGTGGTCGGCGGGTCGGCGAACGGCGAGGCGGGACCCGTGTCGATCGGCACGCTCCAGGTGACCGCGCTCGTGGCGTCCGGCACGCTGGTCGCGCAGAGCAGCTTCCTGAACGCGGGTGGCGCGCCGCAGAGCCCGTCGGCGCGCGTGGTCGCCGCCGCGCTCGACAGCTGCGGCAACCATCTGATCGAGCCGCCCGAGCAATGCGACGACGGCAACCGCGTGGACGGAGACGGCTGCTACCGCACCTGCCGCAACGAGGGGGCCTTCACGCTCGGCGGGACGGCCCGCGGCGGCACCATCTCGCTCTCGTTCGCCGAGCGGAGCACACCGCTCGGCGTCCCCACGATCCCCGGGGAGACCGGCGTCGCGCTCGCGAGCCGCGTCGTGGCGGTGATCAACGAGGACGCCACCTTGCTCGCGGCCACGCGCTCCGCGGATGATATGGGGAGCGGCCGCGTGGTGACGGACGCGACGCTCCGGAGCGCCACGACGACGGACGGCGGCATCCAGGTCGTGCCGGAGCCCGGCGCCATCGCGGAGCTCGTCGCGGGCGGTGCGCTCCTCGCCGGGCTCGGCCGGCGCCGCCGAGCGGGCCGCCGGTAGCGTCCGGAAGCGGCGAGCGGCGTCGCCCGCTCGCGGTCATGATCTCCACATGAGCGAGATCATCCTCCACCACTACGACCTGTCACCCTACGCCGAGAAGATCCGGCTGGCGCTCGGACGCAAGGCGCTCTCGTGGCGCTCGGTGCAGACGCCGATGGTGCTGCCGAAGCCGGACCACATGGAGCTGACCGGCGGCTACCGGCGCGTGCCCGTGATGCAGATCGGCGCCGACGTCTGGTGCGATACGCACTGCATCGCGCGCGCGCTCGACCGCCTCTACCCGGATCCGCCGCTCTCGCCGCCGGGCATGGAGCTCTTCGAGCACGGCGTCTCGCGCTGGGCCGAGACCACCTTCATGATGGTGATCCTCGCGCTCTTCGGGATCGGCGGAGTCTTCCCGCCGGAGTTCGTGGAGGACCGGCGTAACACCATGGTGCCGCCGGGCACCGACATGGACCGCACGAAGCTCGTGCTCGGCACGAAGCTCGCGCAGATCCGCGCGAACCTCGACCGCCTCGAGCGCCACCTCGGCGACGGCCGCGCCTTCCTGCTGGGCAGGGAGCCGTGTCTCGCGGACTTCTCCGCCTATCACCCGCTGATGGGGCTCGGCATGCACCCGAAGACGCACGCGCTGCTCGACCCGCTGGGCCGCGTGCGCGCCTGGATGGAGCGCGTGCGCGCGATCGGCCACGGCAAGCGGACCGAGATCACTTCGGAAGAGGCGCTCGCGGTCGCGCGCGCGGCGAGCCCGGCGCCGTACGAAGGCGAACCCGCGCTGCCGGACGGCATCGCGCTCGGTCAGCGCGTCGTCGTCTTCGCGGACGAGTACGGCAGCGGCACCGTCACCGGCACGCTCGCGGCCTCGGACATTCACGAGATCGCCGTGCGCCGCGAGGGTCCGCGCGTCGGAGAGGTGGTGGTGCACTTCCCGCGCGAGGACTACGGCGTGATGGCGATCCCGGGAGGCGCGTGAGACGCCGCGGGCTCCTGCCAGCGCAGGCGTAGCCGGAAGTCCTTTCCGCGCCGGACGGCGCCCCGCGGTGTGTCCGGCGTCGTGAAGAGCTCGATCGCGACGAAGTCCCGCGGCCGATACAACCGGTCGTCCACCCACTCCTGGAGCTGCGCCGTCAGGTCCGCGACGGCGACCCAGGCGTCGGTGGCCGGGAAGGGCGGCACCTCGTCGATGCGCGCGAGCGTGCCGAACGGACGCGTGCGCGGCGTGACGAGGTCCTCGTCGAAGAAGAACGGAAGCTGGTTCAGGGCGGGATACGCGACGATGTTCCACGCGATCTCCAGCCCCCGGTTGACGAGACCTCCGTCCGCATAGAGATCGCCGTGGTGGATCTTCACCTGCACGCGGTTCGCGGCGGAGCCGATCGCGTCGGACTCGAGCACGAAGGCATAGCGGGCACCCGCATCGAGAACGGGCCCGTTCGCGAAGGAATAGGTCACGAAATCGCCCGCTGGCGCGAGCGAGAAGGTCGCTGCGTCGACCGCGTCCGACACGCCGAGCGGAACGCCGTCCGGCCGGTCGTCGCTGCCGTCGTCTGCGCGACAGCGCTCGACGCGCACTCGCGTCGCGCCCGCAGGGCTGCCGTCGCGCCGGAGCACGAGGTCGAGCGCGGCGAGCGTGCCGGCGCGCGTGACGGTCAGGGTCTGCCCGACCTCCGTGGAGGAGACGAGCGAGACGGGCGTGCCCGTGTCCTCGATGCCGAAGTTCGCCGCGCCATAAAAGGGAAGTCCGGTGGCCGCGAGCTCCTCACCCGCCGCATCGCGCGCGCTCGCGATCGCGTCGAAGTCGGGCGCCTGCGCCCAGCGCGGGCCGAAGAAGCGCCCGTCCCAGCGCGCGTCCTTGGCCACGAGCCCCGCGTAGACGCCGACGTGCGGCTCGGTGTCGGCGAAGCGCGCCTGGATCTCGAGCGTGGCGTCGAGGATGCGCGCGCGCTTCGGGACGTCGCCGAGCCGCAGGCGCAGGAACACGTGGCTCGCCGCGGCGTCGAAGCCGAAGTCGATGTTCGTGTCGTTGTCGTAGTTCTTGCCGCCGGTGCCCGGGTCCGCCGCGATCGCGTGATTGTCCGCGGCGATGCGCGCGGCGCCGTCGGGCGATGGCCCGAAGACGCGCTCGCGCACGCGGACGGGACGGGGGCTCGCCGCGGCGCTCGACGCGGCGGAGGCGTTCGCGTCGCGCGAGAGCGAGCCGTTGGTGACGACGATGACGCCGCCTCCCTGCGGCGGCGGGCATGGGGTCGTCGTGCACACCGGCTGCCCGACCCGCACCGCGACGTCCGTGTTGTCGCAGGCGAGGAGCGCGCCTGCGAAGCAGGCGAAGAGCGGCGCGAAGAGGCGACGCGAGCGCACGAGTTCCTTATGCGCGCTGCGAGGGGGGTTCGTCAAGCAGGGCTCCGGGTTCCGGACTCTTCGGTTGGCTAGGGCCTGTTTCTGAGCCGGAACAGCACCTCCTCGAGGTAGACGCGGTGCCGGGTGAGCATGTCGCCGGCGCGCCGACCTTCGACCGTCCCGGCGCGCATGGCTGCGCAGCATATCGCGACACGCCGGCGCGGATCTCCGCCGCGCGCGGTTAGAATGCCGCGCCATGCCGATCCGCCGGGCGCTGGCGCGCTCGCTCTACGCGCTCCTCTTCCTGATCCCGCTCGCGTGTTCGCGCGGCGCACCGCTTGCGAAGGGCGGTCCGGTGGCGGAGTGGCCCGCCTACGGTGGCGACGTCGGCGGCTCGCGCCACTCGCCGCTCACGCAGATCACACCCGAGAATGTCGGCGATCTGGAGCTGGCCTGGGTCCACCACAGCGGCGACATCGAGCCGGGCGGCGGGAAGACGCATCTCCCGAGCTCGTTCCAGGCGACTCCGATCGTGGTCGAGGGAACGCTCTACTACTGCACGCCCTTCGACCGCGTGTTCGCCCTCGATCCCGAGACCGGCGCCGAGCGCTGGAGCTACGACCCGCACGTCGACCGCACGGGTTTCTACCTCGTGAACTGCCGCGGCGTCTCGGCCTGGCGCGACCCGCGCGCGCCGGAGGGCGCCGCCTGCTCGCTCCGCATCTTCGTCGGCACGCTCGACGCGCGCCTGATCGCGCTCGACGGCGCTACGGGGCGTCCGTGCGAGGACTTCGGGCACGGCGGCAGCGTGGATCTGCGCGAGGGGATCGGCGACACGCAGCCCGGGGAATACGGCGTGACCTCGGCGCCGCTGGTGCTCGGCGACCACGTCGTCACGGGCGCCATGGTGCTCGACGACCGCCGCACCGACTCGCCGGGCGGCGTCGTGCGCGCCTTCGACGCGCGCACCGGCGCGCTCGTCTGGGCGTGGGATCCCATCCCGCCCGTGCAAGCGGGGCAGAGCCCCGCGCGCAGCGAGGCAAGCCGTCCGGCGCGAAGCGAGGCGGAGCCGAGCGAAGATCGCACGGGTTTGCCGAGCGAAGATCAGAAGAACGACCCTGCACCGCACTACCGCCGCGGCACGACCAATGCGTGGACCACGCTCTCGGGCGACGCGGCGCTCGGCCTCGTCTACGTGCCGACCGGCAACACCTCGCCCGACTACTACGGCGGTCAGCGCAACGGGATGGACTACTACTCGAGCTCGGTGGTGGCGCTGCGCGCCGACACCGGCGAGGTGGTATGGCACTTCCAGACGGTCCACCACGATCTCTGGGACTACGACGTGCCGTCGCAGCCCGTGCTCTTCGAGTTCCCCGGCAAGGACGGCCCAGTGCCGGCGCTCGCGCAGGCCACCAAGATGGGTCACCTCTTCCTGCTCGATCGCCGCACCGGCGAGCCGCTCTTCCCAGTCGAGGAGCGGCCGGTGCCGCAGGGCGCTGTGCCGGGCGAGACGCTCTCGCCCACGCAGCCCTTCCCGACGAAGCCTCCGCCGCTCCACCCGGAGACGCTGACGCCGGACGAGGCCTATGGCTTCACGCCCTGGGACCGCAAGGCCTGCCGCGACGCGGTGGCGTCACTCCGAAGTGACGGCATCTTCACGCCGCCCTCGCTCCAGGGCTCGGTCCACTACCCCGGCATGGCGGGAGGCTCGAACTGGGGAAGCGTCGCGATCGACCCCGAGCGCGGGCTGATCGTGCTGAACCAGCAGCGTGCCGCGGTGAAGGTCCGCCTCGTGCCGCGCGCCGAATTCGAGAAGAGGTTCCCGAACGGACCCCCGGAGTTCGGCTTCGAGCCGCAGAGCGGCACGCCCTACGCGCTCGAGCGCGTGCCGCTGCTCTCGCCGCTCGGCGCGCCCTGCAACCCGCCGCCGTGGGGCACGCTCACCGCGGTGCATCTCGGGACCGGCGAGATCGCGTGGGACGTGCCGCTCGGCACGACGCGCGATCAGGCCCCCTTCCCGGTGTGGCTCTTCCTCGGGACCTTCGGCGTGCCGAACATGGGCGGCGCGATCACGACCGCCTCGGGGCTCACCTTCATCGGCGCGACGACGGACTTCTATCTCCGCGCGTTCGACACGGCGAGCGGTAAGGAGATCTGGCGCGCTCGGCTTCCGAACGGCGGGCACGCGACCCCGATGACCTACCGGCTGCGCGACGACTCGCGCCAGTTCGTCGTGATCGCGGCCGGCGGCCACGGCATGCTCGAGCGAAAGCCCGGCGACGCGCTGATGGCATTCGCACTGAAGCCGTAGCAAGCCGCCCGAGGCGCCGCGAAGTTCAGAGCAACAGACCCGGCTTGGACGGTCACGATGCATGCAGGCGTCACGCCGCTTTCGCTTTACGCCTCCGAGCCGGTGTGCTCGAATGAGAACGTGCAGACGCTCTCGCTCCGCAAGTGGGTGGTGCGCTCCGAGCCGGAGCTGACGGCGGAGGCTTACGCACTGACGGAGACGGGCGGTGCGGAGCGCTGCGGCTGCGAGGAGTGCTTCAACTTCGCGGCGGCGCGCCATCTCGTCTACACGCCCGAGGTGCTGGAGCTGCTCGACATGCTCGGCATCGATCCACTGCTCGAGGCCGAGGTGCGCCACGACGGAGCGTTCGCGCCGGGCCGCCACGCCTACACGGTGTCGTTCTTCGTGGTCGGCGAGATCGAGTCGGGTCCGGTGTCCTGCATCGCGCGCGCGGGCAGCGCGATCCGCACGGCGCGCGAGTCGGCGGGCTGCGGCATCTCGATCGGCTTCGCGAGCGGCGAGGGCACGCCGCGGCCGGAGGCCTTCCTCGGTCTCCCGGCCGTGCGGCTCGAGCTCGGCGTCGTCGCGCCCTGGGTCTCGAATGCGCCGGAGCCCATCCTCTAGCCGCCGCCGCAGCGCGGTCTCGCGTCGCGTCTCGGTGTCGGCGGCATCGCCCGAGCTCGAGACCGAGCGCCTCCTGCTGCGCCAGTTCCGCGAGGACGACCTCGACGAGTGGGCGCGCATCACCTCCGATGCCACGGTGATGCGCTACGTCGGCGGGAGCGCGCTGACGCGCGACGAGGCGTGGCGCTCGCTCGGCTACGCGCTCGGCCACTGGCAGATCCGCGGCTTCGGCCTGTGGGCGGCCGAGGAGAAGTCGAGCGGCCGCCTCGTCGGGCGCATCGGCCTCTACCAGCCCGAGGGCTGGCCCGGCCTCGAGGTCGGCTGGCTGGTGGACCGCGGGCGCTGGGGCGAGGGGCTCGCCAGCGAGGGCGGGGCTGCGTCGCTCGCGCACGCCTTCGAGTCGCTCGGCGCGGAGCGCGTCATCAGCGTGATCGAGCCGGCGAACGCGGCCTCGATCCGCGTGGCGGAGAAGCTCGGCGAGCGCTTCCGCGAGAGCCGCCAGCTCCAGGGTCGCCTCGTCTCGATCTACGCGATCGAGCGCGCGCAATGGCGATCGCGCGCCCGAGGCTATTCGGCGTAGTCGACCGCGATGATCTCGAGCTCCTCGTCGCCGCGCGGCGCGCGCAGCCGCACGCGGTCGCCGACCGATCGCCCGAGCAGCGCGCGCGCGAGCGGCGACACGAAGGCGATGTCGCCGCGCGCGGCGTCCGCCTCGTCGACTCCGACGATGCGGTAGCGCCGCACGCCGGACGCGCCCGAGACCGAGACGCTCGCCCCGAAGCGCACCGCGTCGCAGAGACCGTCGGGCGTGCCGACCCGCTCGGCGCTCGCGATCCGCCGCTCGAGCTCCGCGCGCCGGCGCGCCAGCGCCGCGAGCCGCTCGGCCTGCTCGGGGCTTCGCGCCCCCGCGCCCTGCTCGGCGCGCTCGGCGCGCAGCGCGGCGAGCTCGGCGTGGAGCCGCCCCAGGCCCCGCGCGGTGACGTAGTTGGGCACACCGGGCGGCAGCGGGGCGCGCGCCGGAACGATGCGCGGCGGCTCGGCGGTCTCTTCGTCCGTGAAGGCCTTGCTCACGAATTCGCAGCCTAGCCCTCGGCGGTCGGGCGGGGGCGCGCGGGGCTGTGGCATGCTCGCACGTCCATGTTGCGCTCAGGCACGAGCGGCTTCAGCTACGAGCCCTGGCGCGGGAGCTTCTACCCGGAGGAGCTCCCGACGAAGCGTTGGCTCGCCTACTACGCGGAGCGCCTGCCCGCGGTCGAGATCAACAACACCTTTTACCGGATGCCGAAGGCGTCGGTGCTCTCGGGCTGGGCCGAGCAGGTGCCGGAGGACTTCCGCTTCGCCATCAAGGCGCCGCGGCGAATCACGCACATCAAGCGGCTCGCAGCGGTCGAGGAGGAGACGAGCTACCTGCTCGACGTGCTCGGCGCGCTCGGCTCGCGGCTCGGCGCCGTGCTCTTCCAGCTTCCGCCGAATCTGAAGCTCGATCTCGCGCGCCTCGAGCGCTTCCTCGACCTGCTCGCCGGGCGCGTGCCGGCTGCATTCGAGTTCCGGCATCCCGCGTGGTCCGACCCGGCCGTCGTCGCGCTGCTGCGCGCGCGCGGCGTGGCGGTCTGCATCGCGGACGTCGACGGCGCGCCCGCGCCCGAGGTGATCGCGACGGCGCCCTTCGCCTACGTGCGACTGCGTCGGGAAGGCTATGCGGCCGGAGATCTCGCGGAGTGGGTGGCGCGCTTGCGCTCGCTGCCCGTGCGCGACGTCTATGTGTTCTTCAAGCACGAGGACGCGGGCGTCGGCCCGCGCCTCGCGGCGGAGCTGCTCTCGCTCGCGAGTGCGCGCGCGGTGTCTCCGCAGGAACCCCTGCAAGAGAGGAAGATCTCGTGACAACATCGCGAACTCGACTTGGCGCGCTGCTGCTGGTCATGGCTCTCGCCGCCCCGGCGTCGGCGCAGATCCCCGACGCCCCGACCCTGCTCTCCGCCCTCGGGCTCTCGCAGGACCAGATCCAGCAGATCACGTCCGGTCAGATCGTGCGCGGCGCGATCCAGGCCGCGAGCCCGCGCGAGCTCGTCGCGGCGATGGCCTTCGAGGTGAAGACTCCGCCCGCGCAGCTCGTGAGCCAGCTGAAGTCGGGCGCCGGGGCGAAGACCGACCCGACCATCCAGCTCACCGGTCAGTTCAGCGGCGGCGGCAGCGTGAACGATCTGGCGAAGCTCTCGCTGAGCGCTGACCGCGCCAAGGTCTACACCAGCGCGTCACCCGGCGAGACGCTCAACCTCTCGACGCAGGAGATCGCGACCTTCGACGGGCTCGCCGGCAGCGACGCGGCCACCGTCACGGGGGCGGTCAAGAATCAGCTGCTCGCGCGCCTCAAGGCGTACCAGCAGCAGGGCCTCGCGGGCATCGCGCCATACGCGCGCGAGAGCGGCACCCGCTCGTGCAACGACGAGCTCCGCACGATGGCGCAGGCGTCGAAGGCGCTCCAGAAGTACGTCCCGGCCGCGTATCAGTACCTGCTCTCGTACCCGAACTCGAAGCCGGCCGGCACCGAGGAGACCTTCCGCTGGTCGCAGATCGACGCGCACGGGACGCCCGCGCTGACCCTGACGCACGTCGCCTTCGTGCCCGACGGCAACTCCTACGTGCTGCTGCAGCGCATGTTCTACGTGAGCGCGACCTTCAACTGCGAGCAGGCGCTCGCCGCGTTCATGCCGGTGCAGGGCGGCACGGCCGTGGTCTACGGCAACCGCACCTCGACGGATCAGGTCGAGGGCTGGGGCGGCAGCGCCAAGCGCTCGATCGGCAGCCGGCTGCTCGAGTCGCAGCTCGAGGACCAGTTCCAGAAGGCGCAGTCGACCCTGGGGAAGTAATCGGTCAGTGGAGGACGGGAACGTCCCCGACCTTCTCCACCTTCTTGATGAAGTACTGCGTCTCGCCCCAGCAGCTCGTCGGCAAGCCGATGTGCTGCTCGTAGGTGAGTGACACGCGGTTGCCGAGGCTCGCGTTGATCTCGGCGGCGATCGCGTCGTCGCGCACGGTGAAGTAGAACTTCTCCGCGACGGTGCCCGGCATCGTGATCAGCGCCAGCTCGCCTTCCCACGTCTTGCAGATCCAGCCCTTCTTGGAGAGCTTCTGCACGTAGCCCGCGCGCTCGCCCGTCGAGTAGCTCCAGTGGAGCGTCAGGAAGATCCAGCCCGCGAGCCCGAGCGCTCCCGCGAGCAGCAGTCCTAAGAACCACTTCACGTTGTCTCTCCCGTCCCTGAGACGCGCGGATGCTAGCTCCGCGGAGTCGGGAGCGGCGCGATCTTCGGGAAGGCGCGCGTGATCTCGGCCAGGAGCTGCACGAGCCGGATCGCGTGTGCCGACACCACCGCCTTGCCGCTTGCGAGCAGCGCCACGGCGAGGCGGCGTTCGGGGTCGGCCCAGGAGAAGACGTTCGTGAGCCCGAGGTGCCCGAAGGCCAGCGGGTTGTCGTAGCCGAAGAGATTCGGCGCCTTGCCGCCGAGCATGAAGCCGAGCCCATAGCGGATCGGGAAGCCGAGCGTCAGATCGACCTCGAGGTAGCTCACCTCGGCGGTCGCGTGCTGCACCGTGCGCGGCGCGAAGACGCGCACGCCGCCGAGGCTGCCGCCTTCCAGCAGGCACTGATAGAAGGCCGAGAGCTCGGCGGCGGTGGTGACCACGTTGGCGGCCGGAATGATTCCGGTGAGGAAGCGCGGGTCGTTCGCGAGCTCCACCACCTCGGGTAGCGAGACGCCGAGCGCGTTGCGCAGCACGATCGACATCGGCGGCGGCACCGGCGGTCCCGTCATCGCGTCCTCGACGACCTGCGGCAGGTCGGTCGGCGCGACGCCGAAGCGCATCCAGCGGAAGCCGAGCGGCGCGGCGATGCGCTTCTCGAGCACGCTGCGGATGTTCTCGCCCGTCGCGCGTCGCACCACCTCCGCGAGCAGGAAACCGCCGGAGACGGCGTGGTAGGCGAGTACGCGTCCCGGCCGCGTGCGCAGCCGCGCGTCACACAGGATCGAGACGATGCGCTCCGGGTGCGGCAGCAGATCGAGGTCGATCGCCTCGCGCGGCAGGTTCGGGATGCCCGCCTTGTGCGACAGGATGTGGCGCAGGCTGATGCGGTCCTTGCCGTGGCGGCCGAACTCGGGAATGAAGTCGCAGACGCGATCCTCGAGGTGGAGCACGTGCTCCTCGTCGAGCTTGTGGATCACCATCGCGGTGATCGCCTTCGACGCGGAGAAGATGTCGAAGGGATTCGCGGTGGTGAGCGGGACGCGCGGCGCGTCGGGCGGATCCTGCGGCGCGTTGCCGCGCGCGTGCCCGATCGAGCGGTGCAGCACCACGCAGCCGTCGCGTCGGACACAGATCTGGAGCGCCGGGTGCACGCCCGTCCGGTAGAGCGCGACTACGCCCTCCCACACGCGCTCGATGCGCTCGCGCGGGACGTCCGAGCCGCCGGGATCCTCCCAGCCGACGTCGGTCACGGCCTCGAGGTCTGCCGGGATGCGGCAGCGCGCGAGGCCGGGGATCGGCAGGCGCGCCAGCCATTCGAGCGGATCCGGGCGTCGGGCCGGCATGGCTTCATCCTATCGGACCGCCCGTCCGAACCGTCGAGCTCGGTCCCTAGCCTTCGCTCTCCTCCGCGCGCTCGCCGAGAAACACCTCGAGTCCCCCATGCGACGCGTTGCGGTAGATGCGCTCGAGCAGCTGCGAGGCGTCCTCGCCGCGCGCGAAGGGCAGCGCGCCGAGCCGTTTGGTCAGCGCCGCCGGCACGACCGGGATGCGCGACTCGCGCACGTCCTTTGCCGTGAAGTTGCCGCCTGCCCAGAAGCCGTGCGGATCGGCGGGAAGCGGGAGCGGCTGCGGCTCGGGCTCCAGCGGATCCTCGGCCCACGCAGGCGCCTGACCGTAGTCGCGCTCGCCTTCGCCCTCGTCCGCATCGTCGGTGTACTCGTCGTCGTCCTCGTCGCGCCCCGCGTCGTCGAGGTCCTCCGCGGGCTCCGCCTCGCGGGCCTCCGCGCGCTCGGCGGGCGCCGGGCGCGGAGGAGGCGGCGGCATCGGCGTCCCGCGCAGCGGTCCGCCGAGCGCGTTCACCAGCTCGTTGCGGTCGAGCCCGCGCAGCCGGAACAGCAGATAGGGATCGCGCGCGATCTCCTCACCGAGCAGGTAGTAGACCGCCGCCACGTGCTTGCACGGGTTGGCCGGGTCCGGGCACGAGCAGGCGGTCTTGAGATCGCCGTTGGCGCGCGGGAAGAGCGAGAGGCCGAGCCGCTCGAACACCTCCTCGACGCCCTCCGGCATCTGGCCCGAGGCCAGCGCGGGCCCGAGCACGGGATCGGCGGCGAGCTCTTTCGTGACCTTCTTCCAGTCGGTGCTCGAGAGCATCGAGAAGCGCATGCGCACGAGGTACGGCGCGTCGCGCGATCCCTGCACCTGCGCGGTCACGAAGCCCTGGCCGATGTCGAGCTCGAGCACCTGACCCTGACGTGCGTAGAGGCGTCCGCGCCCGAGCCGGCGCCCGACCTCGAAGCTCTCGAGCACGTCGGTCCAGCGCCGTGCCCACCACTGGTCGGCGCCGCGGCCGCGGCGCTGCCACGGCCGTCGCCCGCGGTGCGGACGTCCGCGACCGCGCTGGCGCGGCCGGCCCGGGCCCGCTCCGCGACCGCCCTGCCCGTGACGCGACGGCTGCGAGCCGGGGTGGTGGGCGTGCGGGCGCGGCCCGCGCTCCTCGTGCGGACGCGGACCCTGGCCGTGCGCGTCCTGCGCGCCGCCGGAGCTCTCGCCCTGCGCCCCGCCGTCGCGATTCGATCCGAAGCGCCCGCCCTGCCGGCGGCGCGAGCGGCGCCGGCGCCGGCGCGGGCCTTGCGGTCCCGGCGGGCCGGAGTCTCCCGGCGGCGGCCCTTGCGGTCCCTGCGGCTCGTCACTCACGAGGCGACCTCGTCATTCCCGTACCGCGTCCTTGCGCAGCGCGAACATGTCGTGGAGCTCCTCGTTCGAGAGCTCCGTGATCCAGGTCTCGCCGCCGCCGACGATGTCCTCCGCCACGCTGCGCTTGCGCTCGATCATCTCGTCGATGCGCTCCTCCAGCGTGCCGGCGCACACATACTTGTGGACCTGCACGTTGCGCGTCTGGCCGATGCGGAAGGCGCGGTCGGTGGCCTGGTTCTCGACGGCCGGATTCCACCAGCGGTCGAAGTGGAAGACGTGATTCGCGGCCGTGAGGTTCAAGCCGGTGCCGCCGGCCTTCAGCGAGAGCACGAAGATCGGCGGCGAGTCGGCGTCCTCGCTCTGGAAGGCCTCGATCAGCGCGTCGCGCCGCCGCTTCGGCACGCCGCCGTGCAGGAACAGCACCTCGCGCCCGAGCTCCTCCTGGAGGTGACGCTGGAGCAAGGTGCCCATCTCCACGAACTGCGTGAACACGAGGCTGCGATCGCCGGCGTCGATCACCTCGTCGAGCATCTCGGTGAGGCGCGTCAGCTTGCCGGAGCGGCCGGCGATCTCGGAGTCGTCGCCGAGGTAGTGCGCCGGGTGGTTGCAGACCTGCTTCAACTTCGTCAGCGCGGCCAGGATCACGCCGCGGCGCTCGATGCCCTCGGCGTCGCGGATGCGCTTCTCCGCTTCCTCGACCACCTGCGTGTAGAGGCGACCCTGCTCGGCCGTCAAGGTGCAGAAGACCTTCATCTCGTTCTTCTCGGGCAGATCCGAGATGACGCTGCGATCGGTCTTGAGTCGCCGCAGGATGAAGGGCCCGGCGATGCGGTGCAGCCGCTCGGAGGCCTCGCGGTCGCGGAAGGCCTGGATCGGGACGAAGTAGCTGCGCTTGAACTCCTGGCGCGTGCCCAGGAAGCCGGGGTTCAGGAAGTCCATGATCGACCAGAGGTCGCCGACGTGGTTCTCGACCGGCGTGCCGGTCAGCGCGATGCGGTAGTCGGCCTGGAGCGTGCGGACCGCCTGACTCTGCTTGGTGGAGGGGTTCTTGATGTTCTGCGCCTCGTCGAGCACGACGCCGGCCCACTGCATCGTGCCGAGGTCGTCGATGTCGCGGTGGAGGAGCGCATAGCTCGTCAGCACGATCGCGTGGGCGTAGGCGCGCTGCTGGAGCTCGTAGCCGCGGGCGCGGCCCGTTCCGTGGTGGACCGTCACCGGCAGCGACGGCGTGAAGCGCGCGGCTTCGCGCTGCCAGTTGGTGAGCACCGAGGTCGGGCACACGAGCAGCACGGGCCGATCCTCGCCGGCGGCGCGGTGGCGCTCGATCAGCGCGAGCGTCTGGATGGTCTTGCCGAGACCCATGTCGTCGGCGAGGCAGGCGCCGAGGCCGTAACGGCCGAGCGTTTCGAGCCAGGCGTAGCCCTTCTCCTGATACGGGCGCAGCAGGCCGGTGAAGCCCTCGGGCGCCCGCAGCGCCGCGATCGAGGCCTTGTCCGTGAGGTTGCGCAGCAGCTCGCCCAGCCAGCCCGACGCGTCGACGCCCTCGAAGCGGATGCCGGCCGACGTGTCGGCCGAGCCGAGCCCCATGCGCACGAGCTCGCGCGCCGTGACCTCTCCCGCGCGCCGGTTCTTCCAGAACATCTGCGCCGCGTGGATCTCCTCGACGTGCGTCTCGATCCAGTGTCCCCGCACCGCGAGCAGCGGCTCCTTCAGGCGCGAGAGCTCTTCGAGGTCCCGCCCCGAGAGCGGGCGCCCTCCGACGACGACCTCCCAGTCGAAGGCGATGCTCTCGTCGAGCGACGGCTCGTAGTCGAGATCGCGGCGCTCGGGCGTATGGACGCGCGCGCGCACGCCGAGGTGGTAGGCGCTCCCGGACTCGGTCCACCAGGTCGGCAGGATCACGCCGAAGCCGGCCTGCTGGAGCGCCGGCGCCGTGCGCGTCAGGAACTCGTGGGCGCCCCGCGCGTCGAGCGAGAAGCCGGACGGCTTGCGCGAGCGCAGGCTCTCCTCGATGCGCGGCGCGACGCCGGCCGCCTGCACCATCGAGGCGAGCAGCGCAGCGTGGAGATCGGTGCCGCTGCGCGCGAGCGCAGCGGCCTTGCGGCCGCGGATGATCCAGGCGTCGGCGGTCGGCACCAGCAGATTCGGGTCGTCGGCCGACTGCAAGAGGAAGCGCACGTACCAGCGCCTTTGGCCCGGTCGCGGCGCCTCGCGGCCCGGGCGATTGCGACCGTGGCGGCGCCCGCGCCGCGGCATCGCCTCTTCCTTCGCCGGCGCGGGCTCCTCGAGGCGGAAGCACAGCCGGAAGGGAGCCGCCGCGACGGTCTCGACCGGTCGCCGCCAGTCGCGCACGACGTCGGCGAGCTGCGCCAGCGCCTCGGGTTCGCCCGTCACCTCGCTCTCGGGCGCGCGCAGCGCGCCGAGCCAGCGCTCGACCACGTTGGCGCCGGTCGCGCCGTTGGCGACCACCGGCAGGCCGTCGTTGGCGTGCGAGCGCACGAGCTGGTCGACGGCCGCGCCGACGAAGGCCTCGACCGCGCGACGCGGCGGTGTGTCGGGAGGTCCCGCGTCGGCGTCGCGCGTCAGCGCGCGCGCGGCCGCCGGCATGTCGCGCGCGAGCTCCTCGAGCAGCTCGGCGTCCTCGCCGAGCCACACCGGCTGCCAGCGCGCGTGCCAGTGGCCCTCCTGCTCGACCATGCCCGGCAGGAAGCGCTGGCGCGTGACCAGCGACCCGGCCTCGCGCAGCGCCAGGATCCAGAAGCGCAGATCGCGCCCGGCGACGACGCCGTGCTGCGAGCGTCCGGCGTGGGTGGCCAGCAGGTCGAGCGACTCGGAGGCGTCGAGCCGCAGTCCGGAGACGCGCCAGGGCGTGATCAGGGTCTCGCCCTCCGCGTCCGGGGAATCTCCGATCAGCGCGCTCGAGGGAAAGGGCTGCTCGCTGACCGTCGGCAGCCAGGCGGTCGCGCTCTCCTCGCGATGGGCGTCGGGCGGCGGCTCGAGGCCCAGGCTCCCCAGCGCCCCGGAGAGTGCGGCGAAGCCGGCGTCGTAGGGGTACGGCGCCACGCCGTTCTTACGGCGCGCACCGCGGCGCGGACGCGGAGGCGCCTCGCCCCACACGAAGAGGCGACCGTCTAGCAGCGCGCCGTGCAGAATGATCATGGGTGTGGCTTCGTCCCCGAGGGACTCGTCGCCCGCACCGATTCGCCGGGTTCCTGCAAGTGTCCTCCGGCCTCGAGGCACGCCGGCCGCACCTCGAGGTCGCCCCGCGCGTCGACCCGCGGGTCCCTCGTCGCAATTCTGGCGACGGCTCGGTTGCCCGCGCTCGAGCGGCTACGCGATTGCCGCTTCTGCGCCCGGAACCTTGCCGGGCTCGGCGACGATCAGGGGGACGTGGCCCGTTCGGGGTGCGGGCCTCGTGCATGAGCCCCGTGTTCGCCGAAACCTCCGCCGGATCGAAAGAGAACACGAAACTTACGGTTCCGCAAGGCCGCGGCGAGGAATTTCCCGGTTCGAAAGGCTAATCGAGCAGCGCGAGAACCTGTGCGCGGGCGCGCTCGAAGGGGTCGTCGTTGCGGAACTCCGGTCTCGGGCCGATGCCGCCGACCGCGAAGAAGGCGCTCTGCACGAGCCAGAAGCCCCAGGCCGCGAGCGCCAGTCGGGCGAGCCAGGGGCCGGCCAGGAAGGCGGCGAGCGCGAGGCCTCCCCCGAGGAGCAGGCTCTCGAGCAGCGCCGCGCGGGCCGGTCGTGCGCGGAACAGGATCGCGCTGCGGCAGACACCGAGGAGTGCCGCGGCCGCGAGCGCGGTCGCGCCGACGCCGAGCGGCAGCGCGAGCAGCAGCGCGCTGAATGCCGCGGCGCTCGCAGCGGCGCGCGCGCTGCGCGAGCGCGTCGGCGCCAGCAGCGCCGCCCAGACGACGACCGCGGCGACGAGCAGCAAGCGCACAGCGGCGCGCTCACCGAAGGCGGGCGCGAGGAGCGGCGCGCCGACGAGCAGCGCGCCCGCGGCCCCGAGCGCGAAGGCGAGCGAGCGCGCGAAGGGCGAGCGGCTCACGACGTCGCCTCGCCGCCGCGCCGTCGCAGCAGCTCGAGCTCGATCTCTTCGTCCGCGGCCGGCAGCTCGACGACGAGCGTTTGCTTGCTCTCTACGGCCT
>Ga0335082_10003034_pt1 | contig 18185 bp, 12 predicted proteins | sample Lox_Sample_41_FD_206718 | JGI IMG/M metagenome (GOLD analysis project Ga0335082, IMG submission 206718) | Soil microbial communities from Loxahatchee National Wildlife Refuge, Florida, United States - Lox_Sample_4.1 | ecosystem: Environmental > Terrestrial > Soil > Wetlands | place: USA... | reverse complement strand
CGCGCGTTCGAGGTCGAGCTCGCCAAATTCTGCGGCGCCAAGCATGCGGTGACCTGCGCCAGCGGCACCGACGCGCTGGTGCTGGCGCTGCGCGCGCGCGGCGTTGGCCCGGGCGACGCCGTGATCTGTCCGTCGTTCACCTTCTGCGCGACAGCGGAAGTGGCCGCGCTGGTCGGCGCAACGCCAATATTTGTCGATATCGACGAGCGCACCTTCAATATCGATGTGGACGGCATTGCAGGTGCGATCGCGGCCGCCAAGCGCGCCGGGCTGACGCCGAAAGCAATCATACCGGTCGATCTGTTCGGCTTGCCGGCCGACCACAGCGGCATTGCCGCGGCCGTCGAAGGTCTTTTTATTCTCGACGACGCGGCGCAAGCCTTCGGTGCGAGCTTCAACAACCGCAAGCTCGGTACTTTCGGTAACGCCACCGCGACCAGCTTCTTTCCGGCGAAGCCGCTCGGCTGCTACGGCGACGGCGGTGCGGTGATGACCGACGACGACGCGCTGGCGGAAACGCTGCGATCCTTGCGCATGCACGGGCAGGGCAGCGACCGCTACGACAATATCCGCATCGGCCTGGCCTCGCGGCTCGACACCATCCAGGCGGCGATCTTGAGCGAGAAGCTGAAGATTTTTCCGGACGAGATCGGGGCGCGCAATCGTATTGCGCGGCGCTATTCCGAAGCGCTGGGTGACATCGTAATCGTGCCGCACGTGCCGGCCGGTTCGGTCTCGGTGTGGGCGCAATATACCATTCGTGTTGCCCGCGGCCGCCGCGACAAGCTGGCGGCGGCACTCAAGGCCGAAGGCATCCCGACCGCGATCTATTACCCGATCCCGTTGCACCGGCAGCAGGCCTACAAGCATTATCCGATCGGTGACGGCGGGGTCGCGGTGAGCGACCGCCTAGCTGCCGAAGTCATCAGCCTGCCGATGCACGCCTATCTTGATGAGACGACGCAAGGTCGCATTATCGATGGCGTGCGCCGCGCACTAGGGACGTGAGCATTTATAGGTTAAATTTCCCGCGCGACTTACAAAATTGAAATATCAGTTTCTCCCGTAATCGGTCGAAATGCTGTAGCACTGCCGGGCAAGAGGCTCGGATTGATCGGATGAATTGGCGTCATCACAACATTCGCCTGCGGCAGCTCGAGGCCGAGGCGATCTCCATTTTTCGCGAAGCGACGAGCGAATTTCGCAATCCGGTGATGCTCTATTCGATGGGCAAGGATTCGAGTGCGCTCTTGCACGTCGCGCAAAAAGCTTTCGCGCCGGGCAAGCCGCCGTTTCCGCTGTTGCACATCGATACGACTTGGAAGTTTCGCGAGATGATCGCCTTCCGCGACCAGACGGCGGCGCGCGTCGGCATGGATCTTCTGGTGCACGTCAACGAAGAAGGGCTCAAGCGCGGCATTTCACCGGTCAAGTCCGGCTCCGCGGTCCACACCCAAGTGATGAAAACAGAGGGCTTGCGGCAGGCGCTGGACAAATGGCGGTTCGACGCCGCGTTCGGCGGCGCGCGTCGCGACGAGGAAAAGAGCCGCGCCAAGGAGCGCATCTTCTCGCATCGCACGGCAAGCCACGGCTGGGACCCGCGCAACCAGCGGCCCGAGCTGTGGCGCTTGTTCAACACGCGCATCAAGAGCGGCGAGTCGATGCGCATATTTCCGCTGTCGAATTGGGCCGAACTCGACGTCTGGGAATACATCCGCGCCGAGGACATTCCGGTGGTGCCGCTCTATTTCGCCAAGCCGCGCCCGGTGGTCGAGCGCGACGGCATGCTGATCATGGTTGACGACGGGCGCCTGCCGCTTAAGCCCGGCGAGAATCCGCGCATGATGCATGTCCGCTTCCGCACGCTCGGCTGCTTCCCGCTGACCGCCGCAATCGCTTCGCGCGCGGACACGCTCGATGCGATCATCGCGGAGATGCGCGGTGCCGCCAATTCGGAGCGTCAGGGCCGCCTCATCGATCACGACGAATCCGGATCGATGGAAAAGAAAAAGCGCGAGGGCTATTTCTGATGAACCGTCCCGCGACCATCGTCGGCGAAAAAGCGACGCGCTTGAGCGCCATCGACGAACGTCCGGCCTTGCGCTTCCTCACCTGCGGTTCGGTCGACGACGGCAAGTCCACTCTGATCGGCCGGCTGCTCTACGAGCAGCATCTCGTCTTCGACGATCAACTGGCGGCACTCGATCGCGATTCGAAGAAGAACGGCACCAACGGCGGTGACGTCGACTACGCTTTGCTGCTCGACGGGCTGGAGGCCGAGCGCGAGCAGGGCATCACCATCGACGTGGCCTATCGCTATTTCTCTACTCCGCGTCGCGCCTTTGTCGTCGCCGACGCGCCGGGCCACGAGCAATACACCCGCAACATGGCGACCGGCGCATCCAACGCCGAGCTCGCGGTGCTGCTGGTCGATGCCCGCAAGGGGCTGCTGAGCCAGACGCACCGCCACGCGATCATCGCGAGTCTGCTCGGCATCCACCACGTCGTGCTGGCGGTCAACAAGATCGATCTGGCCGGCTTCGACCGCGCCGTGTTTGAGGAGATCGCGTCGGGCTTTGTCAGTTTTGCCGCGCCGCTCGGCTTCAAGGCGATCCAGGCGATCCCGGTGTCGGCGCGCTTCGGCGACAACGTGTCATCGCTGAGCGAACGCACGCCTTGGTATTCGGGTCCGCATCTGCTCGATTATCTCGAAAGCGTCGATGTCGAAGACGATCGAGCCGCCAAGCCGTTCCGCATGCCGGTGCAATGGGTCAACCGACCGATTTCCGATTTCCGTGGCTTCGCCGGCATCATCGCCAGCGGGAGCGTCAAGGCCGGCGATGACATCGTCATAGTGCCGTCGGGGCACACCACGCGGATCGAGCGCATCATCGGCGCCGGTGGCGATGTCGAAACCGCGCAGGCGCGCGACGCCGTCACTGTTACGCTTGCCAATGAAATCGATATTTCGCGCGGCGACATGCTGGCGGCGCCGCGCGATCGCCCGCAGGTCGCCGATCAGTTCGCAGCCCACGTGGTCTGGATGTCGGCCGACCATCTATTCCCGGGCCGATCCTATCTCATGAAGATCGGCACCACGACGTTGCCGGCGGCCGTCACCGAACTCAAGCATCGAATCGACGTCAGTACGCTGGCGAAGCTTGCCGCCAAGACGCTCGGCCTCAACGAAGTCGGCGTTTGCAATCTTTCGGTCGCGCGGCCGGTGCCGTTCGACGCCTACGCCGACAACCGCGATACCGGCGCCTTCATTCTCATCGACCGCTTTTCCAACGAGACGGTCGCCGCCGGCATGATCGATTTCGCGTTGCGGCGGGCGACCAACATTCATCATCAGAAGCAGACGGTGAGCAAAGCCGAACGCGCCAACCTGATGCACCAAAAACCTGCGGTGCTGTGGTTCACCGGTCTGCCGGGCGCGGGCAAGTCGACCGTTGCCAACCTGGTCGAGGCCGCGTTGCACGCGCGCGGCGCACATACCATCATGCTCGACGGCGACAATGTACGGCACGGATTGAACCGCGATCTCGGCTTTACCGAGACCGATCGTGTTGAAAACATTCGTCGCGTCGGCGAGGTGGCCAAACTGATGACCGATGCGGGCCTCATCGTGCTGTGCTCATTCATCTCGCCGTTCCGCGCCGAACGGCAGATGGTGCGCGAGCAACTTGGAGATGGCGAATTCATCGAAGTCTTTGTCGACACCCCTTTGGAACAATGCATTGCCCGCGACCCGAAGGGCCTTTATCGGCGCGCGTTGGCTGGTGAGATCAAGAATTTTACCGGAGTCGATCAGGCCTACGAGACGCCGGAAAACCCCGAACTGCACCTGATGGCCGGCAGCAAAGACCCTGAGCGGCTGGCGGGCGAAGTCGTCGAGGCCCTGCTGCAGCGGAAGATTTTGTGACGCCGCAACCCGGCGCGCCGGCGGTTGATCGAGATCAACACAGGGCGGCGCAAGCCGCGTTATCAAATATCGACTTTTGAATATGAAGCGCGCGGCCGTCGGCCGCACGGCGCATTGGACACGGAGATACTGCGATGACGAATTGGCCCGATTACATCAAGGAACGCACAGTTCAATTGCGCAATTTGCGCGGAGGGACGCCGGACGTCATGAAGGCGTTTTCCGGTCTGGCGCAGGCCGCGCTCGCGCCCAAGGCGCTCGACTGCAAGACCAAGGAACTGATCGCGCTGGGCATCGCGGTCGCCATCCATTGCGACGATTGTATCGGCTTCCACGTCAAGGCGGCGCTGGAGCAGGGCGCCTCGCGCGAGGAGATCATGGAGACGCTCGGCATGGCGATCTACATGGGCGCCGGCCCGTCGGTGATGTACGCAAATCACGCCTTGGAAGCCTACGAGCAATTCAAGCCGGCAGCGGCCAAGCCCGATTTGGCGCCGGCCTGATCGGCGCGGCATCAGTTGCGCTTGTAGATATCCTCGATGCGCTCGATGTCGTCCTCGCCGAAATAGCTGCCGGTCTGCACCTCGATCAACTCGAGCGGGATCTTGCCCTGGTTGGCGAGGCGGTGGACGCTGCCGATCGGAATGTAGACCGACTCGTTTTCATGCACCGCGCTCACCTTGTCGCCGATGGTGACTTCCGCGGTGCCGCGAACGACCACCCAATGCTCGGCGCGGTGGCGGTGCTTCTGTAGTGACAGCTTGCCGCCGGGGATGACGACGATCCGCTTGACCTGGAAGCGCTCGCCCATGTCGATCGACTCGTAATAGCCCCAGGGCCGGTGCATGCGCTTGTGCTCGGTCGCCTCGGCGCGTTTGGCGCCTTTAAGCGCGTCGACGAGTTGCTTGACTTCTTGCGCGCGCGCACGCGGTACCACCATCACCGCGTCCGACGTGCTCACCACGACCGTATCCTTGACGCCTACGGTGGCGATAAGTCGGCCGTCGGAATGCAGCACGCAGCCGCTCGAGTCCATGGTGATCGCCGGCCCGTGCACGACGTTGCCGGATGCATCTTGCGGACTTATCTCGAACAGCGCCTCCCAACTGCCGATGTCCGACCAGCGGAAATCGCCGATGACGACGGCAGCGCGGTCGGTTTTCTCCATCACCGCATAGTCGATCGACTTCATCGGCGCGCGCGCGAAAGCCTCGGGGTCGAGCCGCAGGAAGCCGAGGTCGGTGCTGGCTTGGGCGACCGCGGCTTCGGTGGCTTCCGCGATCGCCGGTTCGAACCGTGCCAGCTCCGATAACAACACGTCGGCGCGGAACAAGAAGTTGCCGGAATTCCACAGATAGCCGTCGCGTACATACTTGGCGGCGGTCGCAGCGTCCGGCTTCTCGACGAAGCGCTTGACTGCTTGCACGCCGGTTGTGCCGACAGGCTCTCCCGGCAGGATGTAGCCGTAGCTGGTCTTCGGCTCGCTTGGCTTGATGCCGAAGGTGACGATCGCCCCCGCCTCGGCGGCAGCGCGGCCAGCCAGGCAGGTAGTGCGGAATTGCGGAACGTCGAGGATGACGTGGTCGGCGGCCAGCGCCAGCACCACGGCCTCCGGGTCGCGCAGGCGCGCGACCACGGTTGCCGCCGCAATGGCGGCTGCCGAATCGCGCCGTACCGGTTCGATCACGACCTGGGCTTCGACGCCGACGTCTTCGGCCTGCCGGCGAGCGAAAAAGTGGAAATTCGGCCCGGTGATGACGATCGGCGGGGCGAACATCGGATCCTGCACACGCAGCAAGGTTTCCTGAAAGGTCGAGCGGTCGCCGACCAAAGGCAGGAACTGCTTGGGCAGGGCATCGCGCGAAACGGGCCAAAGCCGGGTCCCGGCGCCGCCGGCGAGCAGAACAGGGATGATGGGCGCAGGCATGGCTATAACGGGACCGCTCGGGGCTCTATGTTTACGGCGGGAATCGTCTTAAGCCAGTTCGGCGGTGGTGACTATCGCAATCGTTGTGCATCGTGAGAACTCATTCTACGTCAGTTTTTTGCGTCGGCGCGAGGCGGGTTCACGGATGATCAAGCGAATCCTCACGGTCGGCGGGTTGACGCTGCTGTCGCGGATCACCGGATTTGTACGCGACATCGTGCTGGCCGCAATCTTGGGCGCGGGACCCGCGGCCGACGCTTTTTTTGTTGCCTTTCGGCTGCCAAACCATTTCCGCGCCATCTTCGCCGAGGGCGCATTCAATGCCGCTTTCGTCCCGGCCTATGCCCGCATCCGCGAGCAGGGCGGGGCGGCGCGAGCCCAATTGTTCGCTGACCGGATCTTCACGCTGCTGCTGGCGAGTCAGATTATTCTGCTGGCGCTTGCGCTGTTGTTCACACCGACGGTCATCGATGTGCTGGCTCCCGGCTTTGCGAAAGATCCCGGGCGTTTCTCGCTTGCGGTCGATCTCACCCGTATCACCTTTCCATATCTGCTGCTGATCACACTGGTGACGCTCTACGGCGGCATCCTCAACGCGCTGCAGCGCTTTGCCGCCGCGGCCTTCGCTTCGACCTTGCTCAATCTGTCGATGATCGTGACGCTGGCGCTCGCCGTGTTCTTCCCGACTGCGGGACACGCGGCCGCCTGGGGCGTGCTGATCTCGGGCGTGCTGCAGGCAATGCTGGTCGGCGGCGATGCCTGGCGCGCCGGCGCGATGACCGCGTTGCGCTGGCCGGAGCTCGACGCCGACGTGCGCAGGTTCTTCCGCGCGCTGGGGCCGGCCACCGTCGGCTCCATGGGCGTGCAGCTCGCGCTGTTCGCCGACACCATCATCGCCAGCTTCCTGCCGGCCGGCGCGCTGTCGGCGCTCTATTATGCCGACCGTATCGATCAATTGCCGATCGGCGTCATCGGCATCGCCGCCGGCACGGTCATTTTGCCGGAGATGGCCCAACGCATCGCCGCCGGCGACGAGAAGGGTGCGTCCTCCGCGCAGAACCGCGCCATCGAATTCACGCTGTTGTTGTCGGTTCCCTGTCTTGCCGCCTTCGTCGCCATTCCCGAGTTGATCATGCGGGCGTTGTTTGTGCGCGGCGCATTCACTGCCGGCGATGCGGTCGCGGCCGGGCATACGCTCGCCGCTTATGCGGTCGGGCTTTTGCCCTTCGTGCTGATCCGCAGTACGGTCGCAACCTTTTTTGCACGCGGCGACACGGCGACGCCGGTAAAAGCTGCGCTGATCGCCGCCGCCGTCAACATCGCGTTCAAATTCCTGCTGATGGGCCCGCTGGCGCAAGTCGGCCTCGCGCTCGCGACTTCGATCGGCGCCTGGATCAACCTCGGCCTGGTGGTGTGGTTCGCCGCGCGCGCCGGCCACCTGCACGTCGACGAGCGGCTGCGGCAATCGACGCTGAAACTCGCTGTCGCCGGGCTCGCGCTGGCTGCCGCTTTATGGCTGTGCGAAGCGCCGGTCGCGCATCTGTTCGCGGGCTGGAGAAAGCTCGCCGACGTCGCGAGCCTCGCACTGCTCGCGGCGATCGGCGGCGCCGTCTACGGCGGCATCGTGCTGGTTTTGATCGGCCCGCACTGGCTCACCGCATTTCGCGCCCGTCAACAAGGCTAAAGTCGCAGTCTTTCGCCGCCGCCCGGCTATTGCCGACAGGGTCCGGTGGACATACCTGCCCCCCGACGCTATGGGGACAGACCGGACTACTCTTGGCGCGCCTATACCACAGGTATTCATGAATTCAGCAAGCGGAAATCCATCATTTTCATTGATGCATAGCCGCAACGTTGTCGTGCTTTGTGCGCTGGCGGCGTTGCTTGCAGGCTGCGGCGAACAACAGAAGAAAGCCGGTGCACCGCCGCCGCCAGCGGTCACGGTGGCAACGCCGGTCAAGCGTACGGTCACAGACTACGACGAATATGTCGGCCGCTTTGCCGCGATCAATTCGGTGGAAGTTCGCGCGCGCGTCTCCGGCTATCTCGACGGCGTGCATTTCAAAGATGGGCAGATCGTCAAACAGGGCGATCTGCTGTTCACCATCGACAAGCGGCCGTTCCAGAACACGCTCGACCAGGCTAAGGCCAATCGGGAGCTCGCCAATTCCAATCTTGTTTTTACCAAGGCCGATCTCGAGCGAGGCCAGCAGTTGGTGCGCGACAAGACCATCACTGACCAGGTCTTCGAGCAGCGCGCCCAGGCCTTCCGCAACGCGCAAGCTTTGGTCAACGCCAACGCGGCGGCGGTGCGCCAAGCCGAGCTCGATATTGAATTCACCGAACTGCGCGCGCCGGTAGACGGCCGTATCGGCGACCGGCGCGTCTCTCCCGGCAACCTGGTGACCGGCGGCACGACCGGCAACACCACGTTGCTTGCCACCATCGTGTCGACCGATCCGATCTACTTCGAGTTCACCTTCGACGAAACTTCGTTCCTGCGCTACGAGCGCATGGCGAAAAACGGCAACGATATCGCCAGCCGAAATGGCAGCGTTCCTGTGGCGCTCAAACTGATCGACGAACAGGATTTCGTGCACCAGGGTCACATGGATTTCGTCGACAACGTGATCGATCCGTCGACCGGCACCATCCGCGGCCGCGCGGTGTTCGCGAATGCCAATAATCTGTTCACGCCGGGAATGTTCGCCCGCGTGCAGGTGGCCGGCTCGCCGCCCTACGGGGCCTTGCTGGTGCCGGACGCCGCCATCGGCACGGAACAGACGCGGAAATTCGTTCTCACCGTCGGCGCCGATAACAAGGTGGTCCCGAAATACGTGACGCTCGGGCAGATCACTAAAGACAACTTGCGGGTGATCAAGAGCGGCATCGGGCCAGACGACCGCATCATCGTTGACGGCCTGATGCGGGCGCGGCCGGGCCAGGCGGTTACACCGCAGCAAGAGGGCAAACCGGGCGCCGCTCCGCCGCAAGGCGCGCAGGCGCCGAAATAACGGCGACCGCTCCCGATGCGCATCTCGCACTTCTTCATCGATCGGCCGATCTTCGCCTCAGTGGTTTCGATCGTTTTCGTAATCCTCGGCGGCGTGGCGTTTTTCCGGCTGCCGATCGCACAATATCCGGAGATTGCGCCGCCCACCATCACCGTGTCCGGCCAGTATCCCGGCGCCAGCGCCGACGTGGTCGCCTCAACTGTGGTGACGCCGATCGAGCAGCAGATCAACGGCGTCGAGAACATGATCTACATGTCGTCGAATTCGACGGCGGACGGACGCTTCACGATATCGGTCACCTTCGACATCGGCACCAACCTCGATATCGCCCAGGTTCAGGTGCAGAACCGCGTCGCCATCGCGCAGCCGCGGCTGCCGGCCGACGTGCGCGCCATCGGCGTGACAGTGAACAAGAGCTCGCCCGACCTGATGATGGTCGTCCACCTCTATTCGCCCGACAAGTCGCGCGATACGCTGTTCATCTCCAACTACGCGACGCTCGAAATCACCGACGTGGTGACGCGCGTCGACGGCGTCGGTTCGCTCATCGTGTTCGGCGCGCGCGACTATGCGATGCGCGTCTGGCTCGATCCCGACCGCCTGCAATCGGTCGGACTAACCGCCGCCGACGTGGTAACGGCGCTGCAGGGCCAGAATGTGCAGGTCGCCTCCGGTGTACTCAACCAGCCGCCGATGACCAAGCCGGGCGCGTTCCAGATTTCGGTGCAGACGCAGGGCCGCCTCGCCAATCCGGACGAGTTCGGCAAGATCGTGGTCAAGCAGACCGCCACTGCGATCGTGCGCATCAAGGATATCGCAACCGTCGAACTCGCGGCCCAGGACTACTCGACCAACTCTTATCTCGACCACGATCCGGCGATCGCCATCGGCATCTTCCAGCGTCCAGGCTCGAACGCGTTGTCCACCGCGCGGGCGATCGAGAGCACGATGGAAGATTTGTCCAAGCGTTTTCCGCCGGGCCTGAAATACACCATCGTCTACAACCCGACCCAGTTCATCCAGCAGTCGGTGGATGCCGTCGAATCGACCATCGGCGAAGCGATCATTCTGGTGGTGCTGGTGGTCATTTTATTCCTGCAGACGTGGCGCGCCGCCGTCATCCCGATCGTCGCCATTCCGGTGTCGCTGATCGGCACATTCTTCGTGATGTCGCTGTTCGGCTTCACGCTCAACAATCTGTCGCTGTTCGGCTTGGTGCTCGCCATCGGCATCGTCGTCGACGACGCCATCGTCGTCGTCGAAAACGTCGAGCGCAATATCGAAACGGGAATGAGCCCGCACGACGCGGCGGTTAAGAGCATGGACGAAGTGGGCGCGGCGCTGATCGCAATCGCGCTGGTGCTGTCGTCGGTGTTCATCCCTTCGGCCTTCATCACCGGAATTTCCGGGCAGTTCTACCGGCAATTCGCGCTCACCATCGCCGGCGCGACGATCATCTCGCTGATCGTGTCGCTGACGCTGTCGCCGGCGCTGTGCGCGCTGCTGCTCAAACCGCACGGCAGGCCGGAGGACGACACCTGGTGGAGCAGGCCGATCCACGGCTTCTTCCGCTGGTTCAACCGCTATTTCGACGCCTTGACGCGCGGCTACGGCTGGCTGTCGGCGCGCACCGTCCGCGTCGCCATCCTGATGCTTGTGGTCTATGGCGGCGTCATCGCCTTCGGGCTCAACGAATTCCGCAAGACTCCGATCGGTTTCATCCCGCAGCTTGACCGCGGTTATCTCATCATCATCACGCAACTGCCGCCGGCCGCCTCGCTCGCCCGCACCGACGACGTCAACCGGCGCGCGGTCGACATCGCGTTGAAAATTCCGGGCATCGCCCATGCGGTCAATATCGTCGGCTTTTCCGGCGCGACTTTCACCAATGCGCCGAACTCGGGCGCGATTTTCGTGACCCTCGACCCGTTCGAGGAGCGCGCCAAGCATCCCGGCCAATCGGCTGCCGCCATCCAGGGTCAATTGTTCGGCCGCCTGCAGGCGATCCGCGACGGCCTGATCTTCGTCGCCGCGCCGCCGCCGGTCTCCGGCATCGGCAATGCCGGCGGCTTTCGCATGATGGTCGAGGACCGCGCCGGTCGCGGCTCGCAGGCCCTGCAGGGCGCGGTCTATGCGATGATGGGCCGGGCGGCGCAGACGCCGGGGCTCGTACAGGTATTCTCGCTGTTCGAGAATACTACGCCGCAGCTCTATCTCGACATCGACAGGGTCAAGGCGCAGTTGCTCGGCATCAATATTCCGGATGTGTTCGCCGCGCTGCAGATCTATCTCGGCTCGGCCTACGTGAATGACTTCAATTTGTTCGGCCGCACCTACCGCGTCGTGGCGCAGGCGCAGGATGACTACCGCAAGAGCACAGATGACGTCTTGCGCATCCGGGTGCGCAACAACAAGGGCAATTCGGTGCCGCTCGGCGCCTTCACCACCGTGCGCACCGTCACCGGGCCTTACCGGGTGCCACGCTACAACCTTTACCCGGCGGCCGAACTCGACGGCGCAGCGGCGCCCGGCTACAGCCAGGGCCAGGCCATCAAGATCATGGAACAATTGGCTGCGCAAACCTTGCCGGAGGGCTTCTCCTACGAGTGGACCACGCTCGCCTTCCAGCAGATACGCGCCGGCAACACCGCGATATTCGCTTTCGTGCTGGCAGTGGTGTTTGTGTTCCTGGTGCTGGCCGCGCAATTCGAGAGCCTGACCTTGCCCCTGGCGGTGATCCTGATCGTGCCGATGTGCCTGATCGCATCCATCGTCGGCGTGGTGATCCGGGGCCAGGATAATAATATTCTCACGCAAGTGGGGTTCATCGTGCTCATCGGTCTTGCCGCCAAGAATGCCATCCTGATCGTCGAATTCGCCAAGCAACTGGAGGACGCCGGCCGCGACCGCTTCGCCGCCGCGGTCGAGGCGGCGCATTTACGGTTGCGGCCGATCCTGATGACGTCGATGGCCTTCATTCTTGGCGTCACGCCGCTGGTCTGGGCGGTGGGCGCCGGCGCCGAGCTGCGTCAGACGCTGGGCACGGCGGTGTTCTCCGGTATGATCGGCGTCACCACCTTCGGGCTGATCTTCACCCCGGTGTTCTATGTAGTGACGCGCTGGATCGCGTTGCGCTTTGCGCGGCGGCGCCCACAATCCGAGGCGTGAAGCCATGACGATGAAATTCGGTTTCGGCCAGCCGCTCACGCGCAAGGAAGACGACGCGCTGCTGCGCGGCGCCGGCCGTTACGTGGCCGATGTCGCGCCGGCTGCGACGCTGCATGCGGTGGTGCTGCGCTCGCCGCACGCGCATGCGCGCTTCAGCGTCGAAAATCTCGACGACGTGCGCGCCATGGCCGGCGTGCGGCTGGTGCTGACCGCCGCGGAGGTCGCCGAACTCGGACCGCTGCCGACGCCGGGCGTCCTGCCGGACGTCGACATCAAGATTCCGGTCTATCCGATCCTGGCGAAAGACATCGTGCGCCACGTCGGCGATGCCGTCGCGTTCGTGGTCGCCGACAGCATCGCCACGGCGAAGGACGCCGTCGAGGCGATGACGGTTGATTGGCAACCGCTGCCGCACGTGGTCGGCGCCGTGGCGGCGCTTGCGCCGGGCGCGCCGCGGGTCTGGGCCGATCGGCCGGGCAATCTCGCCTTTGTGACCGAACTGGGCGACGCCGCCGCGACCAAGGCCGCTTTCGCGCGGGCCGCGCGCGTCGTCGAGATGACGATCGTCAACCAGCGGCTGGTGACGAACTACATGGACACCCGCGGCGTGATCGCCGAATACGACGGCAAACGCTACACGCTGACGCTGGGCAGCCAGGGCAGCCACGTCATTCGCGATATCATCTGTGGCCAGGTGCTCAAGCTGCCGCTCGATCGCATGCGCGTGATCACGCCCGACGTCGGCGGCGGTTTTGGCACCAAGCTGTTTCCCTATCGCGAATACGCGCTGGCCGCGGTCGCCGCCGAGCGCACCGGCAAACCGGTGAAGTGGGTGTGCGAGCGCTCCGAACATTTCCTTGGCGACAGCCATGGCCGCGACAACATCTCGGCTGCCCGGCTGGCGACCGACGACAAGGGGCGCTTCCTCGCGCTCGAGCTCGATATCGTCGCCGACATGGGCGCCTATCTGTCCTGCTACGCGCCCTACATTCCCTGGCTCGGCGCCGGCATGGCGACCGGCGCCTACGACATTCCGGCGGCGCATGTCCGCTTGCGCGCGGCCTACACCAACACCGTTCCGGTCGACGCCTATCGCGGCGCGGGCCGGCCGGAAGCTTCTTATCTGATCGAACGGCTGGTCGATACGGCAGCGCGTGAACTCGACATCGCGCCCGACATGCTGCGCCGGCGCAATCTGATCAAGCCGAAGGCGATGCCTTATACGACACCGACCGGCAAGGTTTACGATTCGGGCGATTTTGCCGGCACGCTGGCGCGCGCGCTGGAAATTGCCGACTGGAATGGCTTCAGCAAGCGCGCCGCGGCGTCCAAACGTTCCGGCAAATTGCGCGGCATTGGCATCGCCACTTACGTCGAGGCGTGCGGCAACAATGGGCCGGAAACGGCGAATATCAAACTCGAGCGCGACGGCGGCGTCACCGTGCTGATCGGTTCGCAATCGACCGGGCAGGGGCACGCGACGTCCTACGCGCAGTTGGTCGCCGAGCGCCTCGATCTGCCGCCGGAACGCGTGCGCGTGGTGCAAGGCGACACCGACGCGATCGCGACCGGCGCCGGCACTGGCGGTTCGAGTTCGATCCCGGTCGGCGGCGTCTCGGTTGACCGCGCGTCGAAGGCACTGGCCGAGCAGTTGAAACAACTCGCCGCCGACGCGCTCGAGGCGGCGCCGACCGACATGGAAATCGCCGACGGCGCGGTGCGCGTCGCCGGCACCGACCGCGTGATTTCGTTTGCTGATCTTGCCGCACGGCCCGAGGCCAAGCCCGAGCAGTTGCGCGCGTCAAGCGAGTTCGGCGTCGAGCAGCCGACGTTTCCCAACGGCACGCATATCGCAGAAGTCGAAGTCGATGCCGATACCGGCACGACGGCGATCCTGAACTATGTCGTGGTCGACGATTTCGGCGCCACGCTTAATCCGCTCTTGCTGGCCGGCCAGGTGCATGGCGGCGCGGTGCAGGGCATCGGCCAGGCCTTGATGGAAGACACGGTCTACGATCCGGCGTCCGGGCAATTGCTCAGCGCCAGTTTCATGGACTACGCCATGCCGCGCGCCGCGGACGCGCCGGATTTCGTGTTCGAGACGCGCAACGTGCCGTGCAAGAATAATCCGCTCGGCGTCAAAGGCGCGGGCGAGGCCGGCGCCATCGGTTCGTGCCCGGCGCTGATCAACGCCATCCTCGATGCGCTCTGGCGGGCTCACAAAATCCGCCACATCGATATGCCGGCGACCCCGCAAAAGGTCTGGAACGCGATCGCAGCGGCAAGAAAAATGTAGTTTATGCTGATACTTAGCCTTATATCACAATTTCGTGATCGGGCGTGGTTTGATGCCGCTCGCGATTGGCCGGAATAGGCCTGTCGCGCACGGTGTTTGCTGAAGGCTGGAAAATAACCGGTCAGGGAGAATGGGACATGAAATCTGCCACGGCGCTAGCGATAACGGTTGCTGCAGCCGCGCTTGGGTTCACGGCGGCTCTTGCGCAACAAGATCCGATTGCCGCTCGTAAAGCATTGATGAAGGCGAACGGCCAGAATGCCGCGGCGGTTTCAAAAATGGTCAAAGGCGAGGCGCCATTCGACCTCGCCACAGCCAAGAAGGCGTTTGCGACTTTCGAAGATGCGGCGGCCAAGATGCCAAACCTGTTCCCGCCGAGTTCAAAGACAGGTGGAGAGACGGCGGCTCTGCCGAAGATCTGGGAGAACATGGATGACTTCAAGGCGCGCTTTGTGAAGCTTGGCGTGGACGCCAAGGCGGCGGAGGCTTCCGTGAAGGACCTCGACAGCCTGAAGGCATCTTTGGCCGTCGTCGGCAAGAATTGCGGCGGGTGCCACGAGCTTTACCGCATGAAGAAATCCTGATTTCGCATCCGCGAGCGGGCGCAAACGTCGGGCGGCAATCCCTAGGGATGCGCCGCCCTTCGTCTTATGGAGTACGGGCAGTGAATTGCCGGCGCGTAATCTTTTTCGAAAACCGGGTGCCGCTTTCGATATCGCGCGCTAGAATCGCGCCGGCGTCGCACCGGGGGCCATCATGCTGCGCAAGTCCGTCGTTCTGCTAATCGGCGTTGGCGTTGTCGGTCTCGCCGCGTTTTGGTTCCTCACCATTCCGCAATCGGTGCCGGCGAGCGCTCTTTCGCCCCATGCAAGCGATCTCGCCAACGGCAAGGAGATGTTCTATACCGGCGGTTGTGCATCATGTCACGCGGTGCCGAAACAGCCGGATCACACCAGACTTGGCGGCGGGTTAGCGCTCAATTCGCCATTTGGCACGTTTTACGTTCCTAATATTTCCTCCGATCCTAAGGACGGCATCGGCACCTGGAGCGAGGCACAATTTGTCACGGCGATGACCAAAGGGACTTCGCCGACCGGCGAGCATCTCTATCCGGCGTTCCCCTATACGTCGTACCAGCACATGCGGCTTGACGACCTGCGCGATCTGTTCGCGTTTCTCAAGACGCTGCCGGCGGTGGTGGGGCGCGTGCGCGATCACGACCTGCCGTTTCCGTTCAATATCCGCCGCACGCTCGGGCTGTGGAAGCTCATCTACCTCGACGGCAAGCCGTTCGAGCCGGACCCCACGAAATCGGCGCAGTGGAACCGCGGCGCTTACCTGGTCAACGGTCCCGGCCATTGCGCCGAATGTCACTCGCCGCGCGATATGTTCGGCGGCGTCATCCCGAGTTTGCGTTTTACCGGCGGCCCCAGCCCGGACGGCAACGGCGGCGTTCCCAATATTACCCAGTTCAAGCTCAAGGACTGGTCACAAGCCGATATCGTCGGGGTGCTCGAGAACGGCCTCACTCCCGACGCCGATAGCGTCGGCGGTAACATGGTTGAGGTGGTGCGGAATACCGAGCATCTGACCGCGGCGGATCGCGCGGCGATGGCGGCCTATATCAAGTCGCTGCCGGCGGTCGAGGGAGTGAAGCCGGCGCCGAAGAAATAATCGGTACGGGACAAGCGTGCCCCCGGCGGCTATGTAGTCCGGGGATGAATCTGCTCAAGGCCATCGGCTTCAAACTGATTTCGGCGCTTCTGTTCGCCGCGCTGTCGGCATTCGTACGCCAGTTGGGCGACGTCATGCCGGTCGGGCAACTCGTATTCTTCCGCAGCGTCTGCGCGATCCCGCCGGTACTGCTGATCTACGCCTATCGCGGCGAGCTGGCGAGCGCGGTGTATACGAACCGGCCTTTCGGCCAACTGGGGCGCGGGGCGCTCAGTGTCGGCGGCATGTTCACCAATTTCTCGGCATTGTCGCGCCTGCCGTTGGCGGACGCCACCGCAATTTCCTTTGCCTCACCGCTGATCACAGTGGCCTTGGCGGCGATCATTCTGAAGGAGAAAGTGAGGATCTATCGCTGGACAGCGGTGCTCGTCGGCTTTTGCGGCGTGATCGTGATGCTGATCCCGCATTTCGACGTCAAGCACTACGCCGCCGCCGGCGCGGCCAGCGCGGCGGCGGTCGGCTCGACGCTGGCGCTGATTTCCGCCTTCTGCAACGCCGGCACCGTCATCCAGACCCGGCGCCTGACGCAGAGCGAGACGACGTCGTCGATCGTTTTTTACTTTTCGCTGGTCACCGCGCTTGCCGGCGCGGTGACGCTGCCGTTCGCCTGGCGTACGCCGACCGGCTCTGAGCTCCTCATGCTGGTCTCGATGGGCGTGTTCGGCGGAATCGGTCATATTTTTCTGACCGAAAGCTACCGCCACGCCACTGCCTCGGTGGTGGCGCCGTTCGACTATTCGTCCATGCTGTGGGCGCTGCTGCTCGGCTACTGGGTGTTCGGCGAATTGCCGAGCGCTCTCGTCTATGTCGGCGCGGCCATCGTCGCCGGCGCCGGGCTATTCGTGATCTGGCGCGAACGCGCGCTCGGCCTGCAGCGCGCGCGCGAAGCGGAGGGACCGCGCCGGCCGGAGATTTAGATCAAGCCTTGAACGCCTTGAAAGTTATGATCGTGTGCGTGTCTTTGATGCCGGCAAGACACTGCACCTTCTCATTGACGAAGTGGCCGATGTCGGTGCCGGCATCGACATAGAATTTCACCAGCAGGTCGTAGTCGCCGGCGGTCGAATAGATTTCGGAAGCGATCTCCGCTTCGGCCAGCTCGTTGGCCACCTGGTAGGACTTGCCGAGTTCGCATTTGATCTGGACGAAGAAGGGGGTCATCGCGATCCTCCGGTTTGTCGGCAATGCAGCAAAAACGGGCCTCGCTTGCAAGGCGGCACGGGCCGCAGGCTTGCCTTGGCGGCCGGCGCGGACTAGGTAAGTGGCTGCAATCTCGTGGGGTGTCCGGCCGCTGCCGGACTGAGAGGCTTAAACGCCAACCCAACGAACCTGATCCGGGTCATGCCGGCGGAGGGAGATGAGATGCGCCATCCCGGACAAGCGGTGCCCAGCGACGTGGCGCAGGCCGCCGCTGCGCTGATCAAGAGCCTGCGTGCGCGTACGCCGCGCGTGCACTGCATCACCAACGCGGTGGCGCAGAATTTTACCGCCAATGTGCTGCTGGCGGCAGGCTGCGTGCCGTCGATGACGCTGTCGGCGGAGGAAATCGGCCCGTTCGTCGCCGGCGCCGACGCTTTCCTGGTCAATCTCGGCACCTTCGACCGCGCACGCCGCGAGGCGACCGAAATCGCGGTACAGGCTGCGGCGCAAGCCGACGTGCCCTGGGTGCTCGATCCGGTGTTCGTCGACCGCTCGCCGGCGCGCGCAGAGTTTGCCCGCGCCTTGGTCGCACGCGGACCCAAGACGGTCCGGCTCAATGCCGCGGAATTTTCAACGCTCGCGGGCGGCGAGCCGACGCGCGGTGCGCTGGCGGCTTACGCGCGCGAGAACAAGACGGTCGTCGGGTTGTCGGGCGAAACCGATTGGGTCGGCGACGGCGAGCGGTTTGCGGCGATCGCCAACGGGCATGGATTGATGGCAAAAGTCACCGCCATGGGCTGCGCCGCCTCGGCGCTGGTCGCGGCCTGCATCGCCGTTGAAGACGACGCCTGGCTCGCCTGCGCGGCGGCGCTCATCATCGTAGGGGTGGCGGGCGAATTGGCCGCGGCCGAGGCGGACGGACCGGGCAGCTTCGCGGTCGCGTTTCTCGATGCGCTGTACAACCTCGATGAGCAGACGCTC
>Ga0335082_10003033_pt1 | contig 18186 bp, 20 predicted proteins | sample Lox_Sample_41_FD_206718 | JGI IMG/M metagenome (GOLD analysis project Ga0335082, IMG submission 206718) | Soil microbial communities from Loxahatchee National Wildlife Refuge, Florida, United States - Lox_Sample_4.1 | ecosystem: Environmental > Terrestrial > Soil > Wetlands | place: USA... | reverse complement strand
CGAGTACATCGGAATCCATGCGTCCGGCGCGCATCAGTTTGACGGGGGGTATACGTACACCTTCCTGGTAGATCTCGCGGCACAGCCCCATCGAACCGGCGTAAGCTCCGCCAACATCCGCGTGATGCGCCCGCGACGCAACGTAGAAGTCGGGGGACGAGGAGAGTCTTTTTGTCTTAGGTTTCGATACGTACACGGGAGCGACCAGCGTGATGTCGGGCAGGTGCGTCCCGCCGCGGAAAGGATCATTCAGCATGACTACGTCGCCTGGGTGCATCGGGCCCGCGTCAATCGCCGCTTGAACCGACATAGGCATCGATCCTAGATGTACGGGCATATGGTCGCCCATCGCGATGACCTGGCCCTCTCCATCGAAGACCGCGCACGAGTAATCGCGCCGCTCTTTGATATTCGGGGAAAATGCGGTCCTTCGCAGCGCAGCCCCCATCTCCTCTGCAATGGAGTGGTAGACATTCTTGAACACCTCAAGCTCGATGGGATCGCGACGCATCAGGCGCAGTGTAATTGATCGGGGATATTGGTCATAGGTCTTGGGTGTTGGGTCTTAGGTCTTCTTAGACTTGGCCTCTGAAATCTTAGGAACTGCAGAACGGATTCTGAAGACATGAAACCCAAGACCGACGACCGAAGACCGACCGAGGAGGAGATCTCCTCATTTTCTTGCAGAATTCTATTGACACTTTATTCATAGTGCCGCAATATCTTGGGTTATAGGACCTTCCCATACTAGGAGTAGGGTGGGTTCTTCGGAACAAGGGCCCAAAGTGGTTAACCCTTGCAAGGGAAAATCGTTAACGGAGGCACCTTCAATGGCAACGAAGAAGAAGGCAAAAAAGAAGAAACACTAACCGTCAGCGAGACGATACTCGCGTACACCGAGTTTTCACCGGCCTCTTGAGAGAAGCACCTCTTAAGAGGCTTTTCTGTTGTGGGCGCGCGAGGCCTTCGGCTGGGCGCACCTGGCATGTCCTTAAGACTCACCGAAATTGAGCGACTCTTCCGGCGACCTGTGTCACAATAGCCGACAGATGCGGCACTTGCCGCCCCGTCTAACTAATGGTTGCAAGGAAGAAAGGCACGACGAAGCACTCATCGGGCGAAGTCCTGATCCCCGACAAACTGTATTTCCGCATCGGAGAAGTTGCCACGCTTTGCCGCCTGCCCGCGTACGTGTTGCGCTTCTGGGAGTCGGAGTTCCCGCAGTTGAAGCCGGTGAAGAGCAGCACCGGTCAGCGCATGTACCGCAAGCGTGACGTGGAGAGCGTGCTGCGGATCAAGCAGTTGCTCTACGAGCAGGGCTTCACCATCTCAGGCGCGCGACAACAGCTTCGCGCGGAAACGAAGTCCGACAAGACGCAGACCGCGATTCCTTTCCCATCCCAGGCCGTGCCGGAGATTCAGAATATCCGCCAGGGACTGCGCGAGATTCTGGAACTGCTCTCGACGCGTCGAACCGGTTAACTACGCCTCCACCCAATTTCTGCGTTCCAGAATCGTTGGCGGCTCGTAAGTCCTTCCACTTGCCAATCGCTTTTCCTCGCGGCGAGTTGTCCACAACAATACCGGTCCGAGTACAGCGGGCATCATCCGCGAGACGATCCCTGATTCACGTTTAAATTCCTGCCGCAACGCACGGATCTGTTCACTCACTTTGCCGTCGACCTTTCGGAACTGATGCTCCATTGCCCAGAGTGCTGAGCTGTATATTCCGTTAAGGCGGTGCATTTCACTGGCGAAGCGCGCGCGAACACGAGAATCCGGCCAGTCCTTATAGCGCTTCCATCCTGCCATTAACGTCCGCGCGATGCGGTACAAGCTCGGACCATTCACCTCGAAATCACGCCAGAATGCCAAGTCGAGAAAGCGCTTCGAGTCATCGCGGGAGATGGCGGCGTGCTTGAAATTGAATTTGAACTGTCCGTGAACGTCGGCAAACTCCACACCGCTTAACATCCGCCCTTGTTCCGACATCTGTTGATAGAGCGGCGTGCCCGGTACCGGGGTGTAAAGCATGAACTGATGGAAGTCGGTATCGTGCGAAACGGCATGTTCAATCTCGCTCATGATGTTTTCAGGGGTGTGGTGCTCCAGTCCGATGATGGTCGAGCCCTGCACGCGGATGCCATGCTCACGAAGTTCGCGGGTGAGCTGACGCGTATCGGTGCCGTGTAGCTTGTTGTAGCTGGCCTGCGGTGATTCGAGTCCCATCCAAAGCCACGAGACGCCGAGCTCGACCAATTCCTGCATAGTGTATTTGCGGATCGCATTGGCGGAGGCGAAGACTGACATCGCCCAGACTTTGTTGGAGGCCTTCATGCGCTCGAGCAGCCGCATGGCGCGATCGCGGTGCAGCAGAAAGTTCTCGTCCATCACAAAGAATGAATGAACCTTGAGTTCGTTCTCCATCTGCTGCATGACTTCGAACAACTCGTCTCCGCTTTCGAAGAAGTTGACGAACTTTCCCTTCCCGCCGAAGAAAGCGGACGTCGTGCAGAAGTTGCATCCCATGGGACAGCCAACGGAAGGAATGATGGTCGCCGCAGTCGCGCCCTCTCGTTCAGGCAGTCGAATGCCCATGATGCGCGTGCGCATCCCGGAAACAATCGGCGGATGCTGGATCGGGGCATTCTCGTCTTCTCCCAGATAACGCCGCATCCATGAAACGCCCTCTCCGCGCACAATCTGATCGGCATCGATCATTGTTTCAATGCCGGGGATCGCCGCCACATGCCCACCCACGACGATGGTCGAAGCCGGGGAGAGTTCGCGGATCATGCGGCACATCTCGCGCACTTTAATAACGTTCACGATGATTGAGGAGATTCCGATGATGTCGTACTGATGCTGGGTAATTTCGCGCGCGAAATCGTCCTGGGTGGGAAAATCCAGAACCGTGCAGGGCGCGGAGATATTCGCCTGGATGAGCATGATGCCCCAGGACCGATGAAACATCCGCAGCGAGAAGCTGCCTTGAGCACGAGTGACCTGATTGTGGTAGAGCTCCATCGGATTGATGGAGCGGCTGCCGTACTCGTCATCTTGCGCGTACGGACCAAACACAGAGCTCAGGAGGATGCGGGCTTGCGCGCCCTTAGGATGTTTCTCAACATGGCTGGAAGCGTTGACACAGACCGATGCCTGACTGTTCACTTCTTCTCGTCATCCGTTCTCCCACAATGCCGTTGCTCTCATCGTAATCGTCGGCATTGAGTTCGGAACCAGTCCGAGGCAGAAAACACAAAAAGATTACAAACCGCAGGACACCGTCAACTCTCGCAGTCCCAACTTGAACCGCAGTAACCATCTGGCCTAGAATCGCTTGCGCTATGGCATCCGAGCCGTTGCAAATCGAGCGTTTGGATCGGGGAGTGTTGAGCTTCCATGGTCCGCTCACCATGGAGAATGTCACTCCATTCATGAATGCAGTGCGCCGCGAAGACGCTCCGACGATGATTCTCGATTTTTCGGACGTGCCTTACCTTGATTCTTCGGGGTTAGGTTCGCTTGTGAGCGCCTGCACTTCCTGTGCAAAGGCTGGCCGCCGCATCGCAATCACAGGCGTGAATCGCAGGGTGTTGAAGGTATTCGAGATCACCAAAGTCGAACGAATCCTGCTGATGTTCCCGACGCTATCAGACGCGATCGAGGCCTTTACCAACGCAGGAACAGCCTAGCGTTATTCGCTGTTCTACCAGGCGTTAAGCCACGCGTCCGGAAGCCGTTTTCTTAATGTTCCCCGCGTTGACGGCATCCAGCCGGATTCGCGACACGCGCGCGGTCTCTTCCAGCAGGTCCCTCGTGAACTTACCGCCTTCCCCAGCCATCACCGAACCTGCGGCCAGCGCGAAGCGAAGCGCGTCGGCTTGATCTTCGAAATACAAAACCACTTGTCCCGCCATAGTGTGTACATCTCCCAGGGGCAATGGCCCACCGTTCGCGTGCATTTGGAAGGTCGATCTCATGCTTCATCGTTCGACGAAAGTGGAACGCCGTACTTTGCCTTGATTCTGAGAGGTTCGCTTTTCCGATCAAAGTAATTCTTTTGGTTCCCTGGGACTCAGAAGGCCATGCCTCGCCCAGGATTCCCGACCGGCTGGCCTTCGGATATCATGTGCATCGCGGAAATTCCGATGCGAACTTTTTATCTCATTCTCCTGGCTTTCCTCTTCTCCGCGGCAGCGGCCTCGCAATCGGTGAAGGCAGTCCTCGGTTCCTGGGAAGGAGAGTCCAAGTGCACCGTTCCGGATTCGCCCTGTCATGACGAGCACGTGCTCTATCAGATCGCCGAGGACAAGAAGGAACCATTCCAGGTCAACATCGACGCCTACAAAATCATCGACGGCTCACCCGATTTCATGGGCACGCTGGCCTGTCACTATTCGTCGAAAGCGGGAGCGCTCAGTTGCACCAGTTCGAACAGGGATAAAGACGATTGGGAGTTCCATGTCGAAGGCGACGCCATGGCAGGCCGGCTGATCATCGATGGCAAAACGCTCTACCGACGCGTCACTCTTCATCGGGCACAGAAGTAGCGCGATGCCGGTCCTGATTTCCATGCTGCGCGGTGTGAATGTTGGTCCGCACAATCGGATCAAAATGGATGCCCTGCGGGCGCTATACGAGTCGCTAAAACTCAAGGATCCTCGTACCTACGTGCAGAGCGGCAACGTCATTTTCCGGACGACTGAAAAGAGCCACGCGCAGCTGGCGAAGAAGATTCAGTCGGCTATTCAGAAGAGTCTGGGATGCTGCCCTGCAGTCATTCTCCGTACCACAGATGAAATGCGAAAGGCAGTTGCTGCCAGCCCGTTCAAGCAGCGCAAAGATCTCGAGCCTGGCAAGATTCTGGTGACCTTCCTCGATGCCCAGCCGCCTGGTGGCTCTCAGGCCACGCTCGACGCCTTCAAAGATTACCCAGAAGAGCTGCATTTGAAAGGACGCGAACTCTACATCTACTTTCCAAACGGCGCCGGCAAATCGAAGTTGCCGTGGTCGTCCGTTGAGAAGTTTCTCAAGGTGACTGGTACGGCTCGCAACTGGAACAGCGTCACCAAGATGCTCGAAATCGCCGAGCAGATGGAAGCGACAGGCTGAACTTAGAAGAGGAGACAGATCGCCATGAGAGCGGTTCCAATCTGGATCGCGATTCCAATCGCCCTGGGCCTCATTCCAATAGCCGGAGCGCAGGACCACAAGATCACCGCCCGCGAACTGGTGGCGCAGATCCAAAAGCAAGTCGGTGTCGAATGGAAGAAGGACACCGTCGACACGTTCAAAGCGGGGAATCCAGACGCCGCGGTGACCGGAGTTGCAGTCACGATGATGGCGACGATGGACGTCCTGCAGCGCGCTTCGGCAAAGGGCCTGAACTTCGTCATCACGCACGAGCCGACCTTCTATGCGCATCTCGATACGCCGGAAGGAATGCCCGAGAACGATCCGGTATGGGCCGAAAAGCGACAGTTCATCGAAAAGCACGGCATGATCGTTTGGCGATTCCATGATCACTGGCACATGCGCAAGCCGGACGGCATCGAAGCCGGCATGGTCCGCACGCTGGGATGGGAAAAGTTTCAAACTCCGGAGAACCAATACCTGTTCGTGATGCCGGAAACGACGGTAGCGAAACTCGCGAATGAAGTCGCCAAGAAGCTCGGTTCACCGGTCGTACGTGTGGTCGGCGATCCGGAAATGAAAGTGACCAAGATAGGACTCAGCCCGGGAGCGGCAGGGTTCCAGAGAGAGACTCAAGCCCTGGAACGGGACGACGTACAGGTGCTGCTCGTCGGCGAGACGCGCGAATGGGAAACCGTCGAGTACGCTGCCGACGCGGTGTCGCAGAAGCGGGCGAAGGCCCTGATCGTGATAGGACACATTCCGAGCGAACAGCCTGGAATGGAAGAGTGCGCCAGATGGCTGAAAGGTTTCGTGACACAAGTTCCAGTCGAATTTGTGCCGGCGAAACAACCCTTCTGGGTTGTAAATTCGGGCAATTGAGCGAGTAGCCCGTCTGCAAATTCCTTCATCTTGACAAGTCGCTAACCGGAACAACAATATCCTTCTACCTCTGGGCGTAGGCTCCCGGTTTAAGGGATCGAGAAGGCTCCAGACCCAGCCCCTGCAGAAGGACTCTATGATCTCGTCTGCCCGATCATGTGTTAGCTTACTGGTCCTTATCCTCGTGGCTGGCTGTGTCGGCCTTCAGGCGCAAGACAATGACAGCCCGGCGCAAACAACGCAAAATGCGCTTCCGCTTGGAACAGTGAAGGTGCTGGGGCCGGCGACCTGCCTGCCGAACGCCTCCAAGGGGGCGGTCTGCAAGTCGGTCAATGTTTCCTGCCCGGGCATTGCAGATCTCACCGCCACCATCAGCCAGGCGCTTCCCAAGGTGACTGCGAAGGGAACGATCATCCTGGTCAGCGGACACGGAGGCACCGCATTCTTCAATAGCGGCTTTTCCGACAAGTATCTAGTGGATGGATTCCGCGTAGTGCAGTTGGCATGGACAACCGACTGGGAAGATACCAATGGAGTCGGACTGACCGCAGCTTCCTGCCGAGGAGCGACCTTATTCAAGTTCATCTTCGATCGTGTGCAGCAGGGTGATCGAAGCACAGGTTTCTGCGCGCAGGGCACCAGTGGCGGAGGAGCCGCGATCGCTTACTCGATGTCGCAATACGGCTTGTCAGATTACTTTGACTATGTCGTTATCGCAGCAGGTCCCGGCGTTGCGCGCATGGATTATGGCTGCGCCAAGGATCTCTACACGGGGCCGCCTCTGAATCTCTGCTCCCAGCTTACCGATGCTCCGTATGACTTTTTCGGCGGAGACAAGGTGAATGGATGGGAAAACACCACCACATGCGCGGCTAAGAATCCTTCCCAATCCGATATCGACAAGTGGGCCGCGGACTCGATCGTGACGACGAACGCAAATCTGTCTTATCCCAAAACTGCGATGAGCTTTTTCATGTGCGTTACCCAACCCGTGAACAACAGCACTGGACAGGGAAAGTTCCTGGTTGATCAGGTGGCGCCGAAAAACGTTCATCCCGACGTGAACTGCTACAGCGGCGTTTGCCAGGGCGAAGCTGTGTGGCAGGATACGAATGCCTTCAATAAGACCCACTCGCAGATGCGTACGAAGTGCGTTCCGAATCATCAGTAATTAGCCCTGTCCGGCTTGTCCCTAGCTTTCTCTCGCGGAACCTGAGCGAACCAAGTATGCTTGGTGCCGCACTTGATGACGCCCCAGTCGTGCGTTCAAGCCGGGTGCTTTGATGAAATCCAAATCTCTGCTGCTCGCCGTCATTTTGTTCGTTCTCGCGGCTGCCCTGATCCTTGTTGATCATGAACTGAAGCCGCTACCGCCCGTTCTTCTTTTCATATCGCGCTGGGCTGCAATCGCAGCATTGGCTGTGCACGGCTGTTACCGCAGAACTCTCACTACGTGGATTCTGATCGCGATGTTTGCGGGCGCGGAGATCGGCCATGATTGGCCCCGAGTCGCAATCAACCTGCGCGTGATTGGCGTAGTCTTCCTGAGACTCATCAAGACCATCATCGCTCCCCTTCTCTTCGCGACCCTGGTCAGCGGGATCGCGGCGCACTCCGACCTCAAGAAAGTCGGCCGCATGGGCGTGAAGGCGCTCATCTACTTCGAAGTTGTTACAACTCTTGCACTCATCATTGGCCTTGCAGCGATCAACATCAGCAAGGCGGGTGTCGGAGCGCCGATTCTTTCGTCCACCACGGAAACGCTGCCGGCTCAAAAGGTGACTTTCACGGAAACGATCGAACACATCTTTCCCGAAAACATTGCGAAGTCTGTCGCCGAGGGTCAGGTACTGCAAGTGGTCGTTTTCAGCATTCTGTTCGGGATCGGGCTTGCGATGGTGCGCGAAGAGCGCCGCCTTCCTCTGCTGAGCGTGACGGAGAGCCTTGCCGAGACGATGTTCAAGTTCACAAACATCGTGATGTATTTCGCGCCTTTGGGCGTCGGCGCTGCGATTGCTTATACGGTTGGCAGTACCGGTATGGGCATTTTGCTGAATCTCGGAAAGCTACTTCTCACGTTGTACGTGGCCCTTGTGATCTTTGTCGTATTTGTGCTGTTGCCCGTTGCCCTGCTTGCACGCGTCCCGCTGCGAAAATTCATCGCAGCAGCAGCCGAGCCGGTCTCCATTGCATTTGGTACGTCCAGTTCGGAAGCAGCTCTTCCTCGGGCCATGGAAGCGATGGAGAAGATCGGTGTTCCACGGCAGGTCGTGGCTTTCGTGATGCCGACCGGGTACAGCTTCAATCTCGACGGAAGCACGCTGTATCTGTCTCTGGCTGCCATCTTTGTTGCGCAGGCCGCTGGCATTCACATGAGCCTGGGTCGCCAGCTCCTGCTGGTTGTCACGCTGATGCTGACCAGCAAGGGAGTTGCGGGAGTGTCTCGCGCTTCCATCGTGATTCTTCTCGGAACCGTTGGTTCGTTTGGGCTACCCGTCGAGCCCGTGTTCATTCTTCTGGGAATCGACCAACTGATGGACATGGCCCGCACTTCGGTCAATGTGCTTGGGAACTGCCTGGCGACTGTCGTCATCGCCCGCTGGGAGGGTGATTTCGTGGAAGAGGCAACTGGTTAGTCGTTGCCGACAGCTACTGGAATTTCCTCACTGCTAGGTGTGCCTCGCGCCTTCGCAATCTTATCGAATTTCAGCACCCCGTCGTCGATCCGGCTGAGCCTCATTGTCAGCATGTCGAGGATGTAATTCTGCCGGATCAGCCATGGCTTCGTCGTTGCCCGTTTGGGAATGCCGGCGGCAGCACGTGTGACGTACCCGGAGGTCAGGTCCAGCAGTGGCCTTGCTTCGAGTGATGCTGGATCGCATGCTGGAGCGCAAGCGCGATAGCGACGCCGATCCATGTGATTCAGCACGCGGCAAACGAATATCGAGGCCAAATCTGCGCGCAGCGTCCACGAAGCATTCGTGTATCCGACACAAAATGCGAAGTTCGGCACGTTGCTCAGCATCAATCCTTTGTAGACGAACGCTTCGCCCGGATTGATCGGAGTGCCGTCCACGTGGAGCTGTACGCCGCCCAGGGCAAGCATCTGCAAGCCGGTCGCCGACACGATGATGTCAGCAGTGAGTTCCTGGCCGGAAGCGAGGCGTATACCGTTCTCTGTCAATCGATCGATTTCGTCAGTCACCACGGAGGCGCGACCGGCGCTGATGGACTTGTACAAATCCGCATCCGGAATCAGGCACAGACGTTGATCCCATGGCGCGTATCGCGGCTTGAAGTGCACGTCGACGTCGTAGCCCGGTGGCAGACTCTTTGCTGCTCCCTCGCGCAGGAGCTTTCGCATGCGCTCAGGCGCGCGCCGGCTCAGTTGGTAGAGTCCCATGCTGACCAGAATGTTCTTCCACCGGATTACTCGATGTGCGGTGCGCTGCGGCAGCACGCGTCGCATGAACTCAGCGGCTGGATCGTGGACGGGCAGAGTCAGGATGTAACTTGGTGAGCGCTGCAGCATGGTGACGTGCGCTGCAGTCTCCGACATCGCGGGAACCAGTGTTACGGCCGTAGCTCCGCTGCCGATTACTACGACCTTCTTGCCTGAATAGTCGAGGTGCTGGGGCCAGTGTTGTGGATGAACAAATCGTCCGCGAAACTTGTCAGCGTCGGGAAACTCCGGCTCATATCCGGCTTCGTAGCGGTAATAGCCAGTGCATCCGTAAAGGAAGTTGCAGGTGTATTGCGCCCTGCGCTCCTCGTTGCCAACCTGCACGTCAACCAGCCAGAGCGCCTCCTTCGACGACCACGACGCCGAGAGCACGCGATGTTGAAAGCGGATGTGGCGATCAATCCCATACTCTTCTGCTGTTTCTCGCACATATTTGAGAATAGCCGGACCGCCGGCAATTGCCTCGGCTTCCTTCCAGGGTCGGAAGGGATATCCGAGCGTAAACATGTCCGAGTCCGAGCGTACGCCCGGATAGCGAAACAGATCCCACGTCCCGCCAATCGAATCACGCGATTCGAGAATCACGTATCGCTTGCCGGGGCATCGTGTCTGCAAGCGGTAGCCCGCGCCAATGCCGGAAAGGCCAGCGCCAATGATCACGACGTCAAAGTGCTCGATGGGTATGTGAGACAACAATCTCAACTCCACAGGAGAATCAGGCAGGGATCAGTTCTGGGCGTCATTGTACCGCGAGTGTTTATCGAATCGGCTGAGCGAACACCAGCCGATGCCCGTTCAGGTCCATCACGTCGAACTCAATCATCCCGTAGTCCTGCGGGCATAGAGGACGAGCAATCTGCACGCCGGGCAATGCTGAGAACTCGTCATAAAGGGACTTTACATCATCGGTAACGATGTACACGTTCCAGGCTTCGCGCTCCTGCCGTCCCGGATCGTCCGGCGCAACATAGTCTGGCTGTTGCTGCAGAAATATCTCGATGTCATCGCGGCGCAGTATCGCAAATCCGGGAGGAAAGTAACGAGAGCTAAATCCGAGTTGCTTGTACCACTCCATGGTCGCTTCAATGTTACCGACGAGAAACACCGTGGTGGAATGGCTTAGCTTGGCGCGGGTGGCAGCCTGCGTTGTTCGTTCCGCGTTGGACATTTGACGAGCATAGCACTGGTTTCAATCAGCGATTTGCAGGCGAAGCGGGTACAATCCTCAGCCGTGATATCTCGCGCAAAGGCACCCATCCTGTTGATCGCGCCGGCCGTGATCCTGGCGATGATCGCCCTATTCCTTCCTGTGATTCCGCAACCGCTCTCGTATCACAATTTCGCGGATCAGCGTGGCTGGATCGGTATCCCCAATTTCGGCGATGTCGTCTCGAATGTTCCCTTCGCTATTGTTGGCATCGGGGGACTGCTCGTGATGTTCACTGCCGGAAAGCTGCAATTCGTGGATTCGCGCGAGCGCTGGCCATACCTGGTCATGTTTGCATCGCTCATCCTCACTGCCATTGGGTCCGCCTACTATCACCTGGCGCCAGACAACGATCGCCTTGTCTGGGATCGCATTCCCATCATGATCGTGTTCATGGCGTTGCTCGCAGCTGTCATTGGTGAGCGCGTGGGTATCACTGCCGGACTTGCACTTTTTCCTGTCCTTGAGATTGTGGGAGTCGCGTCAGTTCTTTACTGGCAATCGACGGAACAGCGCGGCCACGGAGACCTTCGCTTCTATGCGGCAGTTCAGGTCTATGCCATTCTCATTCTGCTGCTCGTCTTGTTGCTCCCGCCCAGATACACACGCGGCAGCGATTTGGCGGTGGTCGTCGGCCTCTATGCTCTTGCCAAGTTGCTCGAGGAATGCGACCGCCAGGTCTTCGCGCGGGGCCATATTGTCAGTGGACACACACTGAAACACTTGGCCGCTGCGGCGGCCGGCTATCGGGTTCTCAGAATGCTGAGGAAAAGACTGCCGCTCGAATCACCGTCGCCAGGCGCATTGAAAGCAATGTAAGTTCTTATTCTGCAAGATTTTGCCCCTGAGCCTTTCGGATTCAAGATCGTAGGAGGAGAAACCGGACCTACATTCATTTAACTATTGTAGAATCAATATTTTACGGATCTCGATGCCCAAAATCCTTGATCGCCATTTCTCTTGGTTGACTCATCCGGCATGATTGCCTTCACGCCGTGTGTAGAATGACAACTGAAATGTCTCAGGCAGCCCCCGCCATTACACGCAGTCCAGCGGACGTCGTTCGCGCCACGCCCGTTTCACAAGCCCCGAACGGCGTTTGTTATGCCAGTGCTGGCGAGATCGCGGTGAACTCGTTCGACCTCGAGCGCATGGTCGCTGCTGTGCCAACGCGCATCGCGTCTGCTCTCGAACGCAAGGCTTATTACTTCGTCCCGCTCACGGTGAGCCAGGGTGACGACACGGTGATCGCCGACCGCTACGATGTCGCGCTCAGCGACAACGCCGTCTGCCACCGCAACCTGAATCTCGGGGACTCGCAGTGCGTCTTCATCTCAACGCGGCTTATGGACGACAAGTTCTCGGTGGCGTTTGAGTTCTACATCAATGTTGGTCATGCGCTGGTGGAGCGTGCCGGAGTGTCGCACGAGTTCAGCGAACTTGTCTGGCGTCAGGCCGAGTCTGGAGTCCGCGGTGAGACGTCGCTTGATGCCTGGGAATCGCGCAAACTTGCAACGGCAAACGGCCCCGACGCGGAGCGTTTCAAGAACGAATACTTCGACGCCACCTTCTCTGACACGATCTCGATCTACCTGCTGTCGCTCTATCTCGACGTGGACTACTACGACTTGCGAGAGCGCGACTATCCGCTGCTCGCACCGTCTGCGCTGGCCGAGCGCCTGCGCAAGGTTGCGGAGTTGTTTCCGCCAAACAGTGGATTTGAGTTCGCGGTTCTGTACAAACGCCGCGGGTGACGCCATGGCCGCGACTTCTTCTTCGCGCTCTCCTCACTGGTACGGCATCCCCCTTCGCGTGATTCTCTTGACGTTCATCGGAACGCTGATCAGCTTTGCCGTAGGCCTGTTCTTCGCAATCTTTGGGACAGTGATACTGTCCGCACTCCGAGGCATTCATCCGGATTTTCGGGTCGCGTACCGTTCGGTGGCGCTTCCCGTGGGCCTTGTCGCGGGAGGAATCATCCTTGTGCTTTCGATTGTGATGGAGATCCGCCATTACCGGCAGACGCGTGCTCTTACAATTCTGGAGAAGATGAACTGAGTCATGCCACCACGCATTGCCATTCCGATGCCGCATTCGACTGACACTGAATACGGCGAACGCGCGATTCCGCAGTATGAACGAGCGGTTGCGCTGGCCGGCGGCGAGCCAGTTCGGATTCTGCTTCACTCCACTCCAGCTGAGATCAAGAACCTCATCGGAAGTTGTTCGGGCGTGCTGCTGCCGGGCAGCAACGCTGACGTTGGGCCCGCAAGGTTTAAGCAAGACAAGTCTCCTCATACTGCCTCCGCTGACTTGCTGCGCGAAAGCGTTGATGATCTGCTGCTCGAAGACGCCTACAGCTTGCGTAAGCCTGTGCTCGGTATCTGTTACGGGCTGCAGAGTCTGAATGTATTTCGCAAGGGATCACTGATCCAGCACATTCCGGATTTTCTGCCGGAAGAGACTCGAACGAAGATCAATCACGAGGCCGGAAGAAAGGTCGCAGTTGCGCACACGGCCGAAGTCGATCAAGGTTCACGGCTGGCCGGGATTATTGGAGCAGGATCGGTCCCAGTGAATTCCTCGCATCATCAATCAGCAGATCTGATTGGCGATGGTCTGCGCGTCATCGCTCGATGCCCGGAAGATGGGATCGTTGAGGCGCTGGAAGGAACCGTGCCCGACCACTTTGTGGTCGCAGTGCAGTGGCATCCAGAGCGATCGGTGGAACAGGACGAACCGTCTCGCGCAATTTTCCGTGCGTTGATTGATGCTGCGGCAGGAAGGTAGAGCTAGCGCCTCGCCTTATTTCTTGCGCGCGGATTTCTTAGCCGCCTTCGCGTTCTCGAGCAGTACTGCAACGTGTGCCAAGGCTGCATTGTCCAGATTGAGCCCCTCTGGCGTCTTGGCTTTCAATCCTACGCAATCGCAGTGAATTCCGAGGAATTCTGCGACGCGGGTTCGAATCGCGGCTGAGTGCGGTCCAATCTTTGGTGCGGCCAAGACAAGACTCGCGTCCACGTTCGCGATGACATATCCCGCGTCACGCACTCGCTTCAACGCCTCGCGTAGAAAAATCACAGATTCTGCACCCTTCCACTTAGGGTCCGACGGGGGGAACAAAGCCCCGATATCCGGCGCAGCAATCGCTCCCAGCAGAGCGTCAGTGATGGCGTGGAGGAGTACGTCGCCATCGGAATGGCCACCCAGACCCTTGTCGTGCTTGAGAGTGACGCCGCCAATCTTCAACGGAATGCCGGATCGAAATTCGTGGGAGTCGAAGCCGTAGCCAATGCGCGTCGTTGGTCGTCGGTCGTTAGTCGTTTGCATTCGGTCAGTAGTCTATGCGCAGGAATTTGCCACGGATTCACACGGATTTTCACGGATCTTTTTTCTTTCATTATCAAAGAGGCGACGCCGGAATTGCGGGCGAATGCCAAAGCCGAGCAAAAGACCCACCTCAAATTCCGTGGCTCGCAGGTAGTGAAGCAATTGCGCCTCGTGTTCTTTTTCGAGAGTGCGTCCGGCTTTCAATTCCAGGATCACAGTCTTTTCTACCAGGAGATCCGCAAAGTACTGCCCGATCTTATGCCCACGAAACCAGACAGGAACAGGGTACTCACGTTCGACGCAAAGGCAGAGCTTCCGCGTATGTGGATTCGAGAAAGCCATGGCCGAGTTCATTGTAGACGTCGTAAAACGACCCAATAATTTTGTCTGTTAGTGCCGACTGCTTCAAAGTTCCAGGAAGCGTATCCATGACCACGAGTGTAAGGTGATCGAACTGCGTTATCCGCGGAAATCCGTGAAAATCCGTGGCTCACTTCCCTAAATAGAACTCTGCTAACTCCATATCTGCTGGCGTTGTGATCTTGAGGTTTTTCGGAGAGCCCATCACCACTGCTACTTCGTGCCCGGAACGCTCGGCCAGGGACGCTTCATCTGTTCCCGTGAATCCGTCTGCCGTTGCTTCGTCGAAGGCTTTCTTGATCACGTCGTAGCGGAAGCCCTGGGGCGTTTGAGCGAGGACCACTCCTGCGCGTGGAATCGTTGCCTTGATGATCGCTCCTTCGGCGGTGCGCTCCACCTGCTTGACGGTATCGGTCGCGGGCAGGCCAGCTATCGCGGCCCCGTACTTTTTCGCGGCTTCGATCACCTCGCGGATGATTTCCGTCGTAACCAGCGGGCGAACTGCATCGTGGACCAGCACGATGTCATCGGGAGCCGCCGAAATTGCACTCAGTGCGTGCTCAACGGATTGCTGGCGATGTTCGCCGCCAATTACCAATTCGATCTTCTTATTCCCCACCTTGCCCAAATCGTGCAGCAGCCGTTCGCGGAAGCCATCCATCTCATTTTCCCGGAGAGCAATCCAGATCTCACGCACGTCTTCGACTGCCATGAACCGGCGCAGAGTGTGAACCAGGATCGGCGTCCCCGCCAAGTCAGTGAATTGCTTGGAAAGATGCGGCTTGGGATCCTTTGCGCTGGGGACTGGCGCCATTCGCGTTCCAAGTCCGGCAGCGGGGATGATGGCAAAAACCTTCATGGCGGGCTGTCAGTATACGAGCGCGATGGCAACCAGTTCAAATCCGTGCGGACGTTTCCGTTTCGGGCTACGAAGTCCCGGGTTTGGTCTCGACGGACGTGGGTGTGACGACTGTCGACGTACCGTTGGCCGCGAGCGGCACGGCTGGCGATACCGGAGTCGCGGGGCGAGAGTAGGCTGCGCGTTCGTCCCACTTGCCGAAGATCATCTTTCCGGCCGTGGTCTGCAGCACCGAGGTGACCGACACGTCGATGGTCTTGCCAATCATTTTGCGCGCGTTGTCGACGACGACCATCGTTCCATCGTCGAGGTAGGCGACCCCCTGGTTGTATTCCTTTCCCTCTTTCAGGATGAATACCCGCATGATTTCGCCGGGGAGCACAATCGGCTTGAGAGAGTTGGCCAGCAGGTTGATGTTGAGAACCTCTACGCCTTGTAGCTGCGCCACCTTGTTGAGGTTGAAGTCATTGGTAATGATCTTGCCCTCGTACAATTTGGCGAGTTCGATCAGCTTCAGGTCGACCTCACGGATGGCGGGGAAGTCATCTTCAACAATCTGAATCTGCAGGTTTGCCATTTTCTGGAGGCGCTGAAGGATATCGAGACCACGGCGCCCCCGGTTGCGCTTGAGCGAGTCGGCTGAGTCGGCGACGAGCTGAAGTTCCCGGAGCACAAACTGAGGAGTGACGATCACTCCATCGAGGAAACCGGTCTCAGCGACATCGGCGATGCGGCCGTCGATGATGACGCTGGTATCCAGGATTTTGTAGCTTTTCTTCGATTGCTTTTCGCCACCGAAGATGCCACCAAGCGCAGCCAGGTTCAGCAGATCACCCTTGTTCGCGCCGACGATTAGCCCGACGTAGGCCATGAGCAGCATGACCAGGATCTGCAGAAAACTCTGGGTGTGGCCTTCCGGCACACTGGTGCGGATCACCAGAGCGAAGAGGTAGGCTCCGCAGATTCCGAGGATGCTGCCGATGGCGGCGCCGATCAGACGCTTGAGACTGACCGTCCGCAACTTCCATTCGAACAGGACGATGGCCGCCCCAATCGCGGCACCAATCCCTGCATCAACGGTCGCCGGCTTTCCGAAGGGCTGGATTACGAAGCAAGTAACTGCAACCACAACAACGAATAGAAAACGTACTAATACGATATCCACGGTATACCTCCCCGCGGATGCAGTCTCCCGAAATTCATCGGGTTGATGCACCCGTGCCAGCTTCTTCGCCGCCCCCGGGCGAGAACCGGCCTTTCGCATGCGGGGCGCATGAATTAGGGGAATGAGTGCAACGCCCCGTTCCGGCCCAAGCGAGGGCGAGGCCGGAGGATAGTATCTAACGCCAAGAGTATATACCTCCCCCAAAGCCCGGTAGAAGCGCCTCGATACCCAAAAGCCCATGGTTGCGTGGGAGCGTTTGGACAGCACCCGGCTGTCCGGATTCTCCGCAGGCTCGCCTACAGCAATCCCTTGACCTGCATCTCCTCTTGGGATGGCATCTCACCCGAGCCGATGTTAGCGGGCCATACCAGGGCACCCCGTTCGCCGTTACAAGAAGACAAAAGGAGGACGCGATGAGGAAACTGTTTTCACCGGCTTGGATTGGAATGCTGTCGTTGATCTTGGGATTCTCTGTTGCGGGCTACGCACAGGAACCACCGCACCAGCCGGAACCCAAACCGGAACCAAAGGCCGAGCCAAACCATCAGGCGGAACCGAAGCATGAGGAAGAAGCCAAGCCGCCCCGTCAGGAAGAAGCTAGGCCACCTCGACAGGAGGATGTGAAACCTCCGAAACATGAGGAACCGAAGCAGCATCCGGAGGACGCGAGAGAGGAACATCCCGAGCAGAGGCATCCGGAAAAGCATCCGGAACAGAACGGTGGGCCGCAGCATGCAGGCAGGCCCGCGGGACAGAGCGCGCACATTCCCGATGACAAGTTTCGCGAGCACTTTGGAAGGCAACACACGGTGGTAATCCGGCAGCCAGTGATTGTTGAAGGCCGACCGCGCTTCCAGTATTCAGGCTACTGGTTCGTTATTTCTGATCCGTGGCCGGCAGAATGGGCGTACACCGATGATTGCTACATTGACTACATCGATGGCGAGTACTTCCTGTTTGACGTGCTGCATCCGGGAATACGAATCGCATTGTTTGTTCAGATGTAGGCCACAAGAAGGCAGACGCCCATTCTCATATTGTGATGTGGATGGGCGTTGTTGTCTTTGCGCGACGCGACTTGCAGGGCTAGACTTGCTTTCATGAAAGCCCTGGTGATCACCAGTCTCTCCGGTCCGGATTCTCTCGCGATTCAAGACGTTCCCGAACCAACATCCAAAGCAGGACAAATCATCGCGCGTGTGGCCGCGGGCGGTGTGAATTTTGCCGACTTCATGACCTCGAAGGGGGGGTATCCAGGGACGCCTCCGGCTCCGCTGATTGCAGGGAGAGAATTCGCAGGTGTTGAGGAAAATTCCGGACGCCGCGTGATGGGCTATGCGCAATGGGGAGCGTTTGCGGAGAAGACCGCAGTCTATTCCAACATGCTGTGGCCCGCTCCGGAAGCGTGGAGCGATGAACAGGCTGCGGCGTTCCCGGTTAACTTCTTCACTGCCTATCTGGGGTATTGGCAGGCTGGTATGACGCATCCCGCCCCCGCGGGTCGAACTTATCGCGTACTCATACATGCCGTAGCGGGAGGAGTCGGAACGGCGGCGGTACAGATCGGCAAGTTGCTCGGGGTCGAGACGTTTGGAACGTCCTCTTCAGATGAGAAACTTGCCCGCGTGAAGGAACTTGGACTAAAGCACGGCATCAACTACAAGCGCCACGAATACGAAGAGGTGGTGAAGAACCTCACGCGGGGAGAAGGAGTGGATGCGGTTTTCGAGATGCTGGGTGGAGAGCACACAGCAAGAAGCCTGCGCTGCCTGCGTGACTTTGGA
>Ga0335082_10003031_pt1 | contig 18195 bp, 16 predicted proteins | sample Lox_Sample_41_FD_206718 | JGI IMG/M metagenome (GOLD analysis project Ga0335082, IMG submission 206718) | Soil microbial communities from Loxahatchee National Wildlife Refuge, Florida, United States - Lox_Sample_4.1 | ecosystem: Environmental > Terrestrial > Soil > Wetlands | place: USA... | reverse complement strand
CTGTACCTCTGGAAGAGCGGCGCCGACGGCATCGCCCCGTACTGCTACCAGGACCTCCCCGAGCCGCCGAACTCACCGTTCGACGACTTCGACGAATGGGACAGCAGCGAACGCGCCGTCTCGGGCGGCCACGCATTGAAGGACCACATGACCACCTACCCGGCGCGCGGTGGCAGCATCCCGACGCTGCAGTGGAAGGGGCTCAGCGCCGGCCTGTTCGACCTCGCCTACCTCGCGACGGTCGAGTCGCTGGCCCAGCGCGCGGCCGACCGCGGCGGCGCCGCGGCCGACGCCGCCCGCGCCGCGCGCGCCGACATCGACGCATTCCTCGCCGGCGTCTCGCTCACCCACATCCAGATCGATTCCGACACCGAAACCCAGCCCTACCCCCACCTGCGGGCCGAGGATCTCGCCGCCTTCCGCGAGCGCCTGGCCCGCGCCGCGGTCGCGATCCAGGCGCTGCTGTGACCCGCGCCGATTCAAGACCCGAGCAAGAGTTGGTAGGGATCAGGCATTCAATGCGTTCTCAACGGCTGTCACCAACTCCTCGATCGTAACCGTATTGCTGCCGTCGGCATCGGCAGCCACGCACAGCGGCAACTCTGACGGCGCGAGGGCGATTCTCACGGCAGTCATGAGCTCGTCGATGTTCACGCGGCCATCGCCGTTGCAATCACCCACTGTCTCGTCTGCCCCGCTTCCGTCAAAGCGGTATAGTCCACGGCCGGTGCTCGCGTAGAGCGTCCGTGGCCGGAAGAGATCGAGCAGCACCTGCTGGACTGCCAGGCTGGCGTCGAAGCCATCGTCCAACGCGATCCACGTCGCCCCGCCGTTCCGGCTGGTCAAGACCCCTGCATGCTCGGTGCCCGCATAGAGTCTTGAGGGTGCGCGGGGATCCACGACGAGACTCGTGACGCGGCCGGCGGCCTCTGGGAATGGAATGCGCTGCCACGCCGCACCCATCGTCGTCGTTTTGAAGAGGCCGGAACGGCCAAATCGATAGAGGGTGGACGAATCGACCGGATCTACGACGATCGTACCGGCAACACCTGGCTGAAGGAGATCCCACGTTTGGCCGCCATCGAGGCTGATCCCGATGGGATCCGGGTCGCCCGGGTCGAGATAGAGCGTGGTCGATGTGCGCGGATCAATGGTCAACGCGTGAGGCGGTCCGATTAGAGTCAGGAGCGTCTCCCACGTCGCTCCACCATCCGAACTCTTGAGCAGCCGACCATCGAGGTCGCCAGCATAGACGTTCGCCGGCACCACGGGGTCGACAGCCAGCAGGGTGATTGCGGTGAGACCATCCGCGAGTGCGTAGACTGACCAGTTTTGCCCGCCGTCCGCCGTCTTCAGGAACTTCCCGTCATCGCTGCCGATGTAGAGAACGGTTCCGTCGAGCGGATCGATCGCCATCGAAGCAACCGACACATCGATGGCTGCCTTCGACCACGTCCTCCCTCGGTCGGTGCTCCGGTACACCCCATTCCCGTTCCAGTAGGGCGTCCCTACGTAAACAACCGACGAGTCCGTCGGACTCAGTGCCACCGTTTGCAGCCAGAAGTTGCTCAGCCCAGTGTTGCTCGATGTCCACGGGCTGCCCGCGGAGCTCACGAAGATCCCGTCGCTCGTCGCCAAGAACAGCCTACCCGGGATGGCGCGGTCACTCAGGATCTCGAACACCGTTCCACTCGGTCGTCCTGTCGTCGACCTCGTCGTCCACGACTGCCCCCGATCGAAGCTGACCACGAGGTCCTGTCCGCGCAGCGCATAGAGTGTGGTTGAGTGGAGCGTGTCGATCGCCATCAGCAACGCACCGGGCAAGATGTCCCGCCAGTGTTCCCCTCGATCAGGGCTCTGGAGCAGTTGCTGCTGTCCCTCCCCATCGACGATCTCGGCGTAGATGACCGTGGGATCGCCAGAGTCGACCTTGACGTCGTAGACATACCCCGCCGGGTCCAGGCCGCCGCTGGCTAGCCATGTCTGGCCACCATTGGTCGTCCTAAACAAACCCGCACCACCATAGGCGACGTAGACAATTCCTGGATCGCGCGGGTCCGTCGCGACGGCTTCGACAAACGCGTCGAAGCCGATGTTCGCGCCCGACCACGTCTCGCCGTGATCCCCGCTGATCAGCAAGAAGGAGTCAGACCCAACGTACACTGTCCCCGTAGGCCCGATCGTGACAGTGCGGATCGTGCTCTGATCCTCGGGATCTCCCCGCCATGTCAGCCCGCCATCGGCGCTGACGTACAGGCCATAGTGCGCGGTGCCAGCGTAGATCCACCTCGGATCGGCCGCATCAACCGCCAACGATCGGATAGCGGTACCGATCTGAGCCGGCTGGATTGCCACCCACGATTCTCCGTCATCGTTGCTCTTGAAGAGTCCCAGATCACCACCGGCATAGACCGTCGACGGGTGGATGGGATCAGCTACCAATGTGCGGACGACGCCCCCCGTTGGCCCAACCATCGTCCAGCGGCCCTTGGTTGCTCGGCCGATTGTTGGTGCCGCCAACACGATGAGCACGACCGCTACCGTCAGAGTGAGCCGACGAAAGAATTGCCTGGGTTTGCCCAACGCAGCCACGTTATTCAGCGGCGACGAGAATCACAACGCTTTTTACCCTGACTGCATCCGAACAATGTTAAGAACAATCCAACACGGTGGGCCGGGCAGGACGCCGCGCCCGCTCAGCGCGTCAGGCGGTCGAGCAGCGGGTCCCATACGCGGCGCGGTTTGAGACTGTGCGAATGGCGCAGCAGCGCGCGGAGGGCGCGGTCGGCGGCGCTCATCGGGGCGCGGATCGGGTGGGCGGGCAGGTGGGGGATGCCGCGGGCGATCCCGTCGCGCCGCAGCGCTTCCCAGTCGACGTTCCAGATGTCGAGATGGCGGAACGGCGCGACGCCGTGGCGCGCGAACAGGCGCAGGATGTCCCAGTCCCACCAGAAGACGGCGCGCGACTCGGCAATGGTGTCGACGTCGATGCCGGCGCGGCGGTACGCCTCGAGCCAGTCCGGGCGGATCGCGGCGAGCTGCCGGGCGGGATCGCGGCGCGCCAGCCAGTTGTAGAGCCGTTCGATCTCGACGACGCTCTTGTCCGGCGCGTGGACGCGCTCGAAGCAGCGGTACCAGCGGTCCTTGCTCGCCTGCCGTGCCGAGTTGAGCAGCTGGTAGTGCAGCACCACGACGTCCTTCATGCGCAGCCGGCTGCGGACGCCGGGCGGCAACGGTACGCGGCAGGCGTGCAGCACCGACGACTCGTGCGCGCGGCCGTCGTCCGCGTAGGCGAACGGAAACGTCATGCCGAGGTGCTCGGCCGACTGGATGATGTACTGGTCGGCCGAGCGGAACAGCTCCACCTTGGCGAACTCGATGGCCGTGCCCGGCGGGGCGAGCAGCGCCGCCTGCCACTCGCGACTGGTGAGCACGTTGGCCGACAGCAGCTCGTCGGCGTCGAGCGCCACCAGCAGGCGCGGGGCGGGAAACTGGCGCGCCGCCGCGATCAACACGCGCTGCCGCTCGACCTCGCTGTACGCGTCGCCGGGATTGTCGACCAGGGTGACCTTCGGATGACGGGCGGCGATGGCGCGCGAGGCGTCGCTGGAACGCTGGTCGGCGATCACGATGTGATCCGCCCAGAGGCCCGTGCAGGCAAGGAAACGCGGCAACGCCCAGGCCTCGTCGCGGACCGGCGTCAGCGCGATCACGGTTGGCCGTGCTGCTCGACCCATACGCAATGCCTCACGGCGTTCACCGGTATCTGACCGCTCCGGTCCGACCTGCGACCGGCGGATCTTCCCTCAAGCGGGCCGCGAAGGAAACGGCCCGCGCGTCTGATCACAAGATTCGACAGCGGAGGAGCCTTGCCGTAGTCTCGCTCGCCGACCCATGGGAGCAGCGATGAGGGCATGGCGGACCGACGCGACCTTGCGGGCCAGCGGCCGGCTCGGCACTACGGCACTGGCGGCCGTGGTCTTGTGGATCGCGCCCTGTGCGGCCGCGATGCAGAACACCGGCGAACGGTCGCCGCAGGTGAGCAGCGGGCAGTTTTCGAACTCGCCGAACGGTCTGGCCTGCGACGGGCTGGTCGCGCAGGCCACCGCGGGATTCCAAGCGCAGACGTTCTCGCTCTTCGGCTTCGACATTCCGGCGGGTGCCACCGTGACCGGGATCCTGGTGCGGGTGCGCGCGAACGACGGCAACGACAGCGGTCGCAACCTGCAGGTCAGCGTGTCGTGGAACGGCGGCCGAAGCTTCAGCGGCTACATCCCGACCCAAAACTTCCAACCCGGCGCGCCGCTGCGCGACTTCTACGTCGGCGGATCGCGGGCGCTCTGGGGTCACGCCTGGACGCATGCCGACCTCGGCGACCGCAACTTCCGCCTGCGATTGCGTGCCGAAATGCCGGGCGGGAGCGAGCCGATCAACCTCGACTGCCCGCCGGTGACGGTCTTCTACGCCTTCCCCACGCCGCGGCCACGAGCTGCGGAGAAGACGCCGGACGACGAGGTCCGTTGAACGCGGACGGGTCGGCGGCGCGGACTCGGGTCACCCGCAGTTCAGATCGAGCTCGACGCCCTCGTGGTCGGACGGCCAGCAGATCGCCGCGGGCGCCGGGCCGCAGCTCGGCGCGAACGGGTTGGGGCGATCGGCGAACAGGCGTGTCGCGGTGCCGTCGTGGTCGCGGTCGGACGCCGGGTCGAGCTGCATGCGGCACGGGAAGCCGTTGCGCGATGGGACGAGGAAAATGAAATCGATGCGCTCGGTCTCGTTGCTGGCGCGCGACTCGAGATCGACGAGCGACTCGTCCTGCCGTCCGGACGTGCAGCCCACGCCGGTGTTGGGGGTGCACTCCGGATTGCCGGCGGCCAGGTAGGCATCGAGCCATCCCGGATCGGTGAAGGTGTGGTAGACGAAGCTGCCGGGGTCGGAGTTGAAGTCGCCGGCGATGAGGGCCGGCGTGTCGACGTCGTGCTTGGCGCGGACGAACGCCGCGAGCTGCACGGCCTGGCAGTCGCGCCGGTCCGCCGCGCCCGCCGCGACGCACTCGGCCGGGCAGTCGGGGGCGGTACAGGGGGCGGTGGCGCCGTCCGAGTCCGAGGCCAGATGGGTGGTGAACACGTCGACCGGCCCGAGCGGATGATCGATGCGGACCCACAGCCCGTGCCGGAAGCCCGGATAGAGCGCGATCTGGTCCGAGGCCAGCACCGGGTAGCGGGTCAGCACCAGCTCGTTGTCGACCCCGACCGACCGGCTGCCCTGCACCGCCTGGTACGGGAACGGACAGGGCACGTCCAGGTGCGCCATGATCAGCGGCGCCGAGATGCTCGACACTTCCTGCAGCGTGACCACGTCCGGGCAGCCGCTGTGCGCGATCCACTCGAACAGTAGATCGATGCGATCGGCCAGCCGGCACTGCGCCGTCTGCTGACAGCCGGTGCCGGTGATGCCGTGCAGGGTGTTGAGCTGGACGGCGGTGATGGCGGGCACGGCCGACTGGCCCCCCGAATGCGAGTCCCCCCCGCAGGCAGCGAGCAGCAGGGCACAGACGAGGGCGAGGATGCGCTGGTGCATGGTTCGTTCGACCGGATGAGGAGATCGTCGGGGAGAGTGGCGCGAGCGTAAATCAGCCCTTGGACAGTGGCAAACCTCCCTCGCATCCTTCTCGATCGAAGAAACTCACCACAGAGGACACAGAGCCCCGTCCCCGCCCCGTGCTTCGACAAGCTCAGCACGAACGGATTCCCGGATTCCTCTCGATCGCGTTCACCCCACCGTTCGCCCTGAGCCTGTCGAAGGGCGCCTTCGGGCCGTCCGTTTGAGCTCTTCTTCTTCTGGACCTCTGTGCGCCCGGTGCCTCGGTGGTTCAATACTTCCCCGGCTGCCCGTTGACGACGTTGATCGGGTTCCCGGCCAGGAACGCCGCGATGTTGTGCGCCGTCGCCGCCATCAAAGTCCGGCGCGCGGGGAGGCTCGCCCAGGCGATGTGTGGCGTGACCACGCAGTTGGGCGCGTGCAGCAGCGGGTTGTCGGGGTGCGGAGGCTCGCTGGAGAGCACGTCGACCGCGGCGCCGGCGAGCTGACCGGCGGCGAGCGCGGCGGCGAGCGCGGGCTCGTCGATCAGCCCACCGCGCGCGGTGTTGAGCAGCAGCGCGCCCGGCTTCATGCGGCCCAGCAGCGTGCGGTCGACGAAGCGCGCGTTGTCCCCGGTCAGCGGACAGTGCAGGCTGACGACGTCCGCCTCGGCGAACAGCTCCGGGATCGAGCGCCACGCGAAGCCGGGGTAGTCGAGCGGCTCGCGGCGGCTCATGGCGTTGGCGATGACGCGCATGCCGAACCCGTGCGCGAGCGCGGCGACGCGCCGCCCGATGCGCCCCAGCCCGACGATCCCGATGGTGCGGCCGCCCAGCTCGACCGGCGGCGCGAGCCAGAAGCAGAAGTCGGGCGCGCGGCTCCACGCGCCGTCGGCCACCGCGCGCGCGTGGTCGCCGACGCGATGGCAGAGCTCGAGCAACAGCGCGAGCGTGTGCTGCGCCACCGCGCTGGTGCCGTACTCGGGGACGTTCGACACCGGGATGCCGCGCCGGCGCGCCGCGGCGACGTCGACGACGTTGTATCCCGTCGCCAGCACGGCGATGAAGCGGAGCGCCGGCAGCGCCCCGATCGCGTCGGCGCCGAGCACTGTCTTGTTGGTCAGCACGATCTCGGCTCCGGCCGCGCGCTGCACGACCTGCTCGGGCGGCGTCCGATCGTGGACGACCAGCTCACCCAGGCGCGCGACGTCGTCCCACGGGTTGTCGCCGGGATTCAGCGTGTGGCCGTCGAGGACGATGATCTTCATGGCCCGCCTGTCCTGTACCAGACGTTGGGATCGTTGTCCGTCTTCCGTTGTCCGTTCCCAGCCCCTCCCATCCAAAGGAACGTCGTCCGTTATCCGTTGTCCGTTCGCCCCCCAGATTGGGAGGGGTGGAACGGATAACGGACAACGGAAAACGGACAACGTTTCCGCCCCCCTGCGCCCCGTGGTAGGAGCGCCGCGTCGACCATGGACGCACGCGGCGGCTTCATCGACCTGATTGGCAACACGCCGTTGGTCCGCCTGCGCAAGGCCTCCGAGCGGACCGGCTGCGAGATCCTCGGCAAGTGCGAGTTCCTCAACCCGGGGGGATCGGTGAAGGACCGCGCCGCGCTCTACATCGTGCGCGACGCCGAGGCGCGCGGCCTGTTGCGGCCGGGTGGGCTGATCGTCGAGGGCACGGCGGGCAACACCGGGATCGGGCTGGCGCTGGTCGCCGACGCGCTCGGCTACCGCACGGTGATCGTCATGCCGGAGACCCAGAGCCAGGAGAAGCGGGACATGCTGCGGCTCTGCCGCGCCGAGCTGCGCCTGGTGCCGGCGGTGCCGTACAAGGATCCCGGCAACTACATCCGCGTCTCGGAGCGGCTCGCCGCGGAGCTCGCGGGCCGCGACCCGCTCGGCGCGGTGTGGGCGAACCAGTTCGACAACCTGGCCAACCGGCGCGCGCACTACGAGACCACCGGACCGGAGATCTGGCGGCAGACGGACGGGACGGTCGATGCCTTCGTCGCCTCGGTCGGCACCGGCGGGACGCTGGCCGGCGTGGGGCTGGCGCTCAAGGAGCGCAAGCCGCAGGTCCGCATCGTCCTCGCCGACCCGATGGGCTCGGCGCTCTACCACTACTACGCGCACGGCACGCTCAAGGCCGAGGGCGACTCGATCACCGAAGGCATCGGCCAGGGCCGCGTCACCAGGAACCTCGAGGGCGCGCCGATCGATGCGGCGCTGCGGGTAACCGACGAGGAGGCGCTGCCGATCATCTTCGAGCTGCTCGCCGAGGAGGGCCTGGTGGTCGGCGGATCGACCGGGATCAACGTCGCGGGCGCCATCAAGGTCGCCGAGCAGCTCCGGCCCGGCCACACCGTCGTCACCGTGCTCTGCGACTACGGCACGCGCTACCAGAGCAAGCTGTTCAACCCGGCATTCCTGCGCGCGAAGAAGCTGCCGGTGCCGGCGTGGCTGGAGACATGAGCGAGCACCCCAACGCGACCCGCATCCGCGAGCTGTTCGCCGCCTTCCGCAGCGGCGACCTCGACACCGTCCGCGCGGTGATCCCGGAGCACGCGGTGTGGCACTTCCCCGGACGGCGCGGGCAGCTCGCCGGCACGCACCGCGGACGCGACGCGATCTTCGCCTTCCTGCTCAGCGTGCAGGCGCTGACCGATCACACCTTCCACCTCGACCTGCTCGACGTGCTCGCCAACGATCGCCACGCGGTCGCGCTCTTCCGCGGTCACGGCCAGCGCCACGGGCGGACCCTCGACAACCCCACCTGCCTGCGCATGCGCATCGACGACGGGCAGGTGGTGGAAGTGTGGGAGTTCGTCTGGGATCTGTTTGCGGTGGACGAGTTCTGGTCGTAGTCCCTGGTAGCGATCCGGCGCACCGGCACCGTCGCAGCGGGAACGAACACCATCCGAGACAGGAGGCATCGCATGGGCAGCGTGGCAGTCACCGGCTCGGCGTCGGGCATCGGCGCGGCGACGACGGCGCGCCTGCGGCGTGACGGACATCGCGTCATCGGCATCGACCTGCGCGACGCCGAGGTCTGCACCGACCTCGCCACCGCCGCGGGCCGCGCCGCGGCGGTCGCCGCGGTCGAGCGCCAGTGCGGCGGGCGGCTCGACGGCGTCGTGGTCTGCGCCGGCCTGGGACCGCACGTAGCCGACAAGCCGCTGATCGTCTCGGTCAACTACTTCGGCGCGCAACAGGTGCTCGACGGTCTGCGCGGCGCGCTCGCTCGGGGCGCCCGCCCGGCCGCGGTGGCGATCTCGTCGAACTCGAGCACGCTGCCGGGCGCCGAGTCGGCGCTGGTCGCCGCCTGTCTCGGCGGCGACGAGGCGGCGGCGCGCGACCTCGCCGCTACCCTCGAGGGGCAGTCGATCTACGCCGGATCGAAGCTCGCGCTGACCCGCTGGCTGCGCCGCCAGGCGCCGCGTCCCGAGTGGGCCGGCGCCGGGATCCGGCTGAACGCCGTCGCGCCGGGACCGGTCCAGACCCCGTTGCTGCAAGGTGGGCTCGACGACCCGCGCTACGGACCGCTGATCCGCGGCTTCCCGGTCCCCACCGGCGGGTTCGGCGCGCCGGAGGACGTCGCCGCCGCGGTGGCGTTTCTGCTCGGCCCCGAGGCGCGCTTCTGCTGCGGCAGCGTGCTGTTCGTCGACGGCGGGACCGACGCGCTGCTGCGCGGCGACCAGTATTGAGGTTGTCCGGTCGCCCGTTGTTGGGTATCGATGAGGCACACCACGACCGCTGGAGGCCCGATGCTGAGACCCGGTGAGCTGGATTTGAGCGTCGCCGCGAACTTCGACGGCGGCTTCCCGCACGACTACTTCAAGATGCTGCGCGCCGAGGTGCCGGTGTGCTGGCACCCGGAACGGGACGGACCCGGGCACTGGGTGATCACGCGCTACGACGACCTCAAGCAGGCCTCGCGCAACCCGCAGATCTTCTCCTCGTGGCTCGGCGGCACGACAGTGCGCGACATGCCGAACATCGAGCAGTCGCGCGCGCTCATGCTCAACATGGACCCGCCGCAGCACGCCAAGTACCGCCGCCTCGTGCAGCGCGGCTTCACGCCGCGCGTGATCCAGCAGCTCGAGCCCCACATCCGCGAGCTCGCCGCGTCCATCGTCGATCGCGTGGCGCGGCGCGGCGAGTGCGAGTTCGTCTCCGAGGTCGCCGCCGAGCTGCCGATGCAGGTGATCTGCGAGCTCATGGGCGTGCCGGAGGAGGACCGGCAGGCCGTCTACGATCTCAGCAACCGGCTGATCGGTGCCGACGACCCCGATTTCGGGCAGGGCTTCAGCGACGGCATTCAGGCGTCGATCGAGATGTTCATGTACGCCTCCAAGCTGTCCGAGCGCGCGCGCCGCTCCCCCGGCACCGACATCATCAGCACGCTGGTGAGCGCCGACGTCGACGGCGACAAGCTCTCCGATCTCGACTTCAACTCGTTCTTCCTGCTGCTCGCCGTGGCCGGCAACGAGACGACGCGGACCGCGACCAGCCAGGGGACGCGCCTGCTCGCCGAGCACCCCGATCAGCGCGAGCGTCTGCTGCGCAACCCGGCGCTGCTGCCGGCCGCGGTGGAGGAGATCGTGCGCTACACGTCGCCGGTGATGTACTTCCGCCGCACCGCGATGCAGGACACCGAGCTGCACGGGCAGCCGATTCGCGCCGGGCAGAAGATCACCATGTGGTATCCGAGCGTCAACCGCGACGAGGCGGTGTTCCCCGACGGCGACAGCTTCGACGTCGGCCGCAGCCCGAACGAGCACCTGGGGTTCGGCGTCGGCGAGCACTTCTGTCTCGGCGCCAGCCTGGCGCGCCTGGAGCTGAACATCGCTTTCGAGGAGCTGCTGAAGCGCCTGCCCGACATCCAGATCGATGGGCCCGTCCGGCTCCTGCGCTCGAACCTGATCGACGGGATCAAAGAAATGCACGTGCGCTTCACCCCGGAGGGACGCGGGGCGACGGTCGCCGTGCCCGCCTGACGCGCGGTTTCACCGCGGAGACGCGGAGGCGCGGAGATCCAGTGCGTGCGACATATCGCGGAGCTTCTACAAAAAAGCATTTCTGGTTGGTTTGCGTGGAGCACTGCGAGACGCGTTTCCATCTAAGTCTCCGTGTCTCCGCGTCTCCGCGGTGAAAGTATTTTGGTCGGATCGAGGCTAACAGCCTCGGCCGAGCCCGCAGGGAATTTTGGGGCAGCGTCCGGGGTTGATGTTTCGTCCGGGAGCGGGTGGTATGGTCGGTGCCCAATGACCGGCCCCATCCTGCTGTACGACGGTGTCTGCGGCCTGTGTCACCGCTCGGTGCAGTTCGTCCTGCGCCACGACGCGGCGGGGCGCTTCCGCTTCGCGGCGCTGCAGAGCGCCTTCGCGGCCGGCATCCTGTCGCGCTACGGGCGCGATCCGCGCGATCTCGACACGGTCTACCTGTTGCTCGACGAAGGCGGCGCGAACGAGCGCCTGCTCTGCCGGTCGGACGCCATCCTCGCCGTCCTGCGCGAGCTCGGCGGACCCTGGGCGCTGCTCGCCACCGCGCGCGTGCTGCCGCGCACGCTGCGCGACCGCGCCTACGCCTTCCTGGCACGGCGGCGCTACCGGTGGTTCGGCCGCTCCGATCAGTGTCTACTGCCGCGCGCCGAGGTTCGCAGCCGCTTCCTCGACGCCGACAGCCCGAGCGAGCGGCAGCCGCGGCCGGCGCGATCGGGATGAAACCCGTGCGGCACCAGCGACATCTCACCGACCCATCCGAACGCCGCGCGGCGGCGTATGGCGTACGAATGCGCGCGCCGTTCGGATCGTCCGCATGAGCGAGATCGCATGAGCATCGTCATTCGCCGCCCGCACTCCGGCGACGCCGACCCGCGCGAGGTGACCCCGGAGTCGTTCTACCTGCGCCGGCGCGAGTTTCTGCGCAGCGCGGTCACCACCGCCGGCGTCGTCGCCGGCGCGCTGCTCATCCCCGGCTGCCGCTCGGCCGGCGAGTCGACCTCGTCGGCCGCCGAATCGCCGCCCACCGGCCTGGCCACCATCCCCAACGTGGTCAAGGGCCCGTTCGCCACCGACGAGACGCCGACCGACTACGGCAACGCCACCAGCTACAACAACTTCTACGAGTTCGGCACCGACAAGAGCGACCCGAAGGAGTACGCGGGCTCCCTGATCACTACGCCCTGGTCGGTGGCGATCGAAGGCGAGGTCGGCAAGCCCGGCACCATCGGCCTCGAGGACCTGCTCAAGCCGCACACGCCGGAGGAGCGCATCTACCGGCACCGCTGCGTCGAAGCGTGGTCGATGGTCATCCCGTGGATCGGGATTCCGCTCGGCGATGTGCTGAAGCGCTTCGAGCCGACGTCGAAAGCGAAGTACGTCGCCTTCCGCACCCTGCTCGACCCCAAGCAGATGCCCGGCCAACGCCGCGCCGTGCTCGACTGGCCGTACACCGAAGGGCTGCGCATCGACGAGGCCATGCATCCGCTCGCCATCCTGGTCCTCGGCATGTACGGCCGCGTGTTGCCGAACCAGAACGGCGCGCCGCTGCGCCTCGTGGTGCCCTGGAAATACGGGTTCAAGAGCATCAAGTCGATCGTCGCCATCCGCCTCACCGAGAGCCAGCCCCCCACCGCCTGGAACGTCGCCGCGCCGAACGAGTACGGCTTTTACTCGAACGTCAACCCGGCGGTGGATCATCCGCGCTGGAGCCAGAAGACCGAACGCCGGATCGGGGAGTTCCGACGCCGCGCCACGCTGCCGTTCAACGGCTACGGCGACCAGGTCGCCGGCCTGTACGCCGGCATGGATCTGCAGAAGGACTTCTGAGGTCACCGCCGCGTGGCACGCCGGCGCGCGCTCAAGGCGCTGCTCGTCACCGCCGGGCTCGTCCCGGTGGCATGGCTCGTCGTCGGCGCGTACCGCGACGACCTCGGCGCCAATCCGATCGAGACGATCACCCACGTCACCGGCGACTGGGCGCTGCGCTTCCTGCTCCTCTCGCTGGCGGTCACTCCGTTGCGCCGGTTGCTGCACGCCAACGAGCTGGTGGCGTACCGGCGCATGCTGGGGCTGTTCGCGTTCTTCTACGCGGTGCTGCACCTCGGCACCTTCGTCGTGCTCGATCACTTCTTCGACTGGCCGGCGATCGTCGCGGACGTCTACAAGCGCCCCTACGTCACCGCCGGCGCCACGGCGTTTCTCTGCCTGCTGCCGCTCGCCATCACCTCGACGCGGGGCTGGATTCGCCGCCTCGGCGCGCGCTGGACGCAGCTCCACCGGCTCGTCTACCCCGCTGCCGCGGCCGCGGTGGTGCACTACTGGTGGCTGGTCAAGGCCGACGTCCGCGCGCCGCTGCGCTACGCGGGCATCCTCGCCGTGCTGCTCGGCGCCCGCGTCGCGTACCGGTTCGCCGCCCCGAGCCGAGGCGCCGCCACGGCGAAGCCCGCCACCGGCGAGCCCGCCCAGCGGCGAGCCGGCTGAGGGGCTCGGGCCAGGTCACCCATCACCGGGCTGTGGAGCGGGCGATTGCGGTCGTCGTGAATTCTTCTGGAGTGGCGGCGGGCGTCTCGCCCGCCGGCGCAGCCGGAACCCCGGCGGATCCCCGATCTTGCAATCCCCAGGTGCGCCGCGGAATCGATTCTGCTTAATTACGTGGGAGAACGAAGCCTCAGGCGGCGACGCGGAGCACGCGAGGCTGGAGAGGAGATCATCGCGTGAGAGGTCTGGCCCATTCCGACCGGTCGTGGAGCTCGACCTTTCCTCGTCCAGAGCCGTCCGCCCAGCGATCGCCGCACGCGCTGGGGAATCGCTTCTCGCGTTAGATCGAACCACGTCATCCGCAGGGATCGCTTCCGCATGGGCCGCCGCATTCTCGTTCCTGTTGCGCTTCTGGTGTGCGGCGTCGCCGCCTTCGTCGGCTGGCGGTGGTACACCGCCGCCGACGGCAAGCGCACCGCGATTCGCGGCTCGGGCGTCATCGAGGTGACCCAGGTCGACGCGGCGTTCGAAGTGCCGGGCCGGATGGTCGAGCGCTTCGTCGACGAGGGCGCGATGATCGACGGCGGCGAGCCGATCGCACGGCTGGACGACCGCGAGTACCGCTTGCACGTCGACCGCGCGATCGCCGCCAAGACGGCCGCCGAGGCGCGCTACCAGATGATGATGCAGGGGGCACGGGCACAGGAGGTCGACTCGGCGTTGGCCGCGGTCGAGTCCGCCGAGAGCTCGTTGCACCTGCAGCAGCTCGAGTACGAGCGCATCGCCAAGCTCAAGGCCGGCGGCATCGTCTCGCAGAACGAGCTCGACCAGGCGGCGACGAACCTGACCAACGCGCGCAAGGCCCAGGAGCGTGCCGCCGCGCAGCTCGCCATGCTGCGCGAGGGCAACCGCGTCGAGGAGATCGAGGAGGCGCGCGCGCGGCTCAACCAGGCCCAGGCGGAGCTCGAGCTGGCGGAGCTCAACCTCGCCCGCTGCAAGCTCTACGCGCCGATGGCCGGCCGGGTGCTGAGCAAGAGCCGCGAACCGGGCGAGATGGTGCAGCCGGGAATGCCGATCGTCACCCTCGGCGACCTCACCCGCCCGTGGGTCAACCTCTACGTCGGCGAGCGCGACCTCGGCCACGTCTACCTCGGGATGAAGGCGCAGGTGTCGGTCGACTCGTTCCCGCACGACCCGTTCCCTGGCACGGTGACCTTCGTCGCCGATCGCGCCGAGTTCACGCCCAAGAACATCCAGACGCCCGACGAGCGCGTGAAGCTCGTCTACCGCGTCAAGGTCGAGGTGGCGACGCGCGATCAGGCGCTGAAGCCCGGGATGCCCGCCGACGCCGTCCTGCCGCTCGACCAGGACGGCACGCAGCCGGGCTCCTGATCGGCCCCGAGTGTGACGGACGCACCCTCACCCGCCGCGGCCCCCGCGATCGAGGCCGAGCATGTCGCCAAACGCTACGGGACGACCGACGCGCTCCACGACGTCACCCTGACCATCCCGCCGGGTGAGCTGTTCGGGCTGGTCGGGCCCGACGGCTCGGGCAAGACCACCTTCCAGCGCATCCTGGCCGGCCTGCTGCGGCCGAGTGGCGGAGTCGCCCGCGTCGCGGGGATCGACGTCGACGCCGACCCGGCCGGCGCCAAACGGCAGATCGGGTACATGTCGCAGCGCTTCAGCCTCTCCGAGACGCTCACCGTATTGGAGAACCTGATCTACGTCGCCGAGGTGTGGGGCGTGCCGCCGGCCGCCCGCCGCCAGCGCATCGGCCGTCTGATGGAGTTCAGCCGTCTAGGGCCGTTCCAGGATCGCATGGCGCGCAACCTGTCCGGCGGCATGAAGCAGAAGCTCAGCCTCGCCGCCTGCCTCATCCATCAGCCGCGCATCCTGCTGCTCGACGAGCCGACCATCGGCGTCGATCCGCTGTCGCGCCGCGACTTCTGGCTCATCCTGTACGACCTCTTGCAGGAGGGCTCGACGATCCTGCTCTCGACGCCGTACATGGACGAAGCCGAACGCTGCGGCCGGGTCGGCTTCCTGCTCGACGGCCGCGTCATCGCCTGCGGGCCGCCCGCCCAGCTCAAGGCGGAGCTCGGCGTGCGCGTGCTCGAGCTGCGCTGCGACCAACCGCGCCGCGCCCAGCACCGCCTGCGCACGCTGCCGGGCTTCGAGCACACGGTGCTGTTCGGCGACCGCATCCACGTCACCCTCCCGCGCCAGGGCTTCGACCCCAGCCAGGCGGCGGCGCGGATCCACGACGCCGGCGTGTCGATCGACGAATGGGCGGTGCGCGACCCGTCGCTCGAGGACGTGTTCCTCGCTTACACGCGCCGCGACGGCGCGGCCGCGGCGGCGCCCGGAGCTGGCGAACACCGCGGTTGAGATGAGCACCCACGCGGTCGAGGTCGAGGGACTCACGCGCTGCTTCGGCGACTTCGTCGCCGTGGATCACATCGATCTGCGCGTCGAGCCCGGCACCGTGTTCGGCTTCCTCGGCCCCAACGGGGCTGGTAAATCGACCACCATCCGCATGCTGTGCGGCATCCTGCGCCCCACCTCCGGCCGCGCCGTGGTGGGCGGCTTCGACATCAGCGCCCAGACCGACCAGCTCAAGAACCGCATCGGCTACATGTCGCAGAAGTTCTCGCTCTACGAGGACCTCACCGTCGAGGAGAACCTGCACTTCTTCGCCGGCGTCTACGGAGTCTACGGCGCCCAACGCGAGGCGCGCATCGCCTGGGCGCTGGAGATGGCCGACCTGCGCGGCCGCGAGACGATGGCCACCGCGGCGCTCGCCGGCGGCTGGCGGCAGCGCTTGGCGCTCGGCTGCGCGGTCCTGCACGAACCCCCGATCCTGTTCCTCGACGAGCCTACCTCCGGCGTCGACCCCGCCTCGCGGCGCGACTTCTGGGAGATGATCGGCGTCCTCGCCGAGCGCCGCACCACCGTCTTCGTCACCACTCACTTCATGGACGAGGCCGAGCACTGCGACGAGCTGGCGCTCATCTACGGCGGCCGCATCGTCGCCGCCGGCAGTCCGTCGCAGCTCAAGCGCGAGCACGTCTCGCAGGCCCTGCTCGAGCTCGAGTGCGCCGACCTCATGGGGGCGTACGCCGCCCTCAAGCACCACGCAGCGATCGCCGACGTCGCTCTGTTCGGCAACGCCCTGCACGTCACCGCCGCCGACGAGGCGGCCGCCCGCGTGGCCATCGCCGCCAGCGGCATCGCCGTGCGCCGCCTCGAGCGCATCGAACCGTCGCTGGAGGACGCCTTCGTCGCCATCATCCAGGAGAGGGCCGGGAATGGCGCGTAACGGCGGGCGTTATCCGTTGGCCGTCGTCCGTTCAGAACGGGGAACGGACAACGGCCAACGGCCGAGCCGCAGGCGAGGCCTCATGAACCTGCGCACCATCCGCGCCATCATGCAGCGCGAGCTGATCGACGTGCTGCGCGATCGGCGCAGCCTGTTCCTCACCTTTCTCTACCCGATCACGATGCTGATCATGTACGGCTACGGCATTCGCTACGACGTCGACAACGTCCAGCTCACGGTGCTCGACCGCAGCGAGACCCCGGCCAGCCGCGCGTTGATCCAGGACCTGACCAGCTCCGGTTATTTTCGTCTGATCCGCTTCGCCGCGACCGAGCGCGACGTCGAGCACGACCTCACCACCGACACGTCGCGCGCCGCGGTGATCATTCCGTACGACTTCGCCGACCGCCTGCGCGTCGACAAGCCCACCGCCGTGCAGGTGCTCATCGACGGCTCGGACGCCAACACCGCCACGATCGCGCAGGGCTACGCGCTCGCGATCGTCAACGGCTACGAGGCCAAGCGGCGCGGCACGGCGATGACCACCCGTCCGCCGATCGAGGTGCAGAGCCGCGTCTGGTACAACCCCGAGCTCAAGAGCGTCAACTTCATCGTGCCCGGCGTCATCGCGGTGATCATGATGATCGTCGGCGCCATCCTCACCGCGCTCAGCATCGTCAAGGAGAAGGAGCGCGGCACGCTCGAGCAGATTCTCACCTCGCCGATCCGTCCGGTCGAGATGATCATCGGCAAGATCGTTCCCTACGTGATCATCGCGCTGATCGACCTCGGCATCATCGTCGCCGCCGGCGCCTTGCTCTTCCATGTGCCGATGAAGGGCAGCCTGCCGCAGTTCGCGCTCTTCTCGATCCTCTACCTCGTCTGCGCGCTGGGCGTCGGGGTCTTCGTCTCCACCGTCGCCGACACCATGCAGAACGCAATGATCTTCGCTATCTTCCTGTCCCTGATGCCCTCGGTGCTGCTCTCCGGCTTCGTCTTCCCGATCGAGTACATGCCGACTGCCGTGCAGGTCGTCACCTATTTCTTTCCCGGCCGCTACTTCGTCAACGCGATCCGCGGCATCTACCTGAAGGGCGTTGGGCTGTCGGTGCTGTGGCCCGACGCGGTGCTGCTGAGCCTGTTTGGGATCGCCATCGTCGGGCTGAGCACGCTGCGCTTCCGCGACCGGCTCGAGTGAGGCCCCCATGCAGTCGCTCTCGCGCATCGTGCACATCGTCTGGAAGGAACTCATCCAGATCCGCCGCGACCGGCGCATGCTCGGGCTGGTCATGATGATGCCGGTCATGGAGCTGCTCATCTTCGGCTACGTGGTCGCCACCGACATCGACCACATCGGCCTCGCGGTGTGCGACTACAGCCACACCGCGGAGAGCCGCGCCTACGTCGACCAGCTCGAGCAGAGCCGCTACTTCCGGGTCCGCGCCAGCTGCGCGGGCGTCAACGACATCGACGGGCTGCTCGACCACGGCACGGTGCGCGTCGCGGTGGTCATTCCGCCCGACTTCGCGGCGCAGCTCAAACGCGGCGGCCCGGCGCAGGTGATGGCCGCCGTCGACGGCACCAACTCGAACACCGCCATGATCGCCGTCTCCTACCTGGAGCAGGCGACCCTCGGCCAGGCCGTCGACGTCCTCGTGCCCGGCGGCGGCGGCGAGGCGCTGGTCGCCGAGCGGCCGGTGGTCACCGCCGAGCCGCGCATCTGGTTCAACCCGGAGCTGCGCAGCGTCAAGTTCATGGTTCCCGGCATCGTCTGCGTCCTGCTGATGGAATCGCTGACGATCATGACC
>Ga0335082_10003030_pt1 | contig 18196 bp, 13 predicted proteins | sample Lox_Sample_41_FD_206718 | JGI IMG/M metagenome (GOLD analysis project Ga0335082, IMG submission 206718) | Soil microbial communities from Loxahatchee National Wildlife Refuge, Florida, United States - Lox_Sample_4.1 | ecosystem: Environmental > Terrestrial > Soil > Wetlands | place: USA... | reverse complement strand
ACCTCGAGTTCCTCGACAAGGGGATGCGCATCGTGAACCCGATCATGGGTGTCGCGTTCTGGCGCGAGGACGTGGCGGTCAGGCCCGAGACCGTCACGGTCGGCTTCGAGGAAGGCCTGCCGGTCTCGCTCAACGCCCAGACGTTCAAGGACGCGGTGGCGCTGCTCGCGGAGGCCAACGCCATCGGCGGGCGCCACGGCCTGGGCATGTGCGACCAGATCGAGAACCGCATCATCGAGGCGAAGAGCCGGGGAATCTACGAGGCGCCCGGCATGGCGCTGCTGCACCTCGCTTACGAACGCCTGGTGACCGGCATCCACAACGAGGACACGATCGAGCAGTACCGCAACAACGGCCGCAGGCTCGGGCGCCTGCTCTACCAGGGCCGCTGGTTCGATCCGCAGGCGATGATGCTGCGCGAAACGGCGCAACGCTGGGTCGCGCGTGCGGTGACGGGCGAGGTGACTGTCGAGCTTCGCCGCGGCAACGACTACTCGATCCTCGACACGACAAGCCCCAACCTCACCTACAAGCCCGAGCGCCTCACGATGGAGAAGGGCGAGGCGTTCTTCACGCCGGCCGACCGCATCGGCCAGCTCACGATGCGCAACCTGGACATCGCGGATACGCGCGACAAGCTGCGCGTGTATTCGGAGACGGGGCTGCTGGGATCCGGCGGCGGCGTGCCGCTGCTCGGCGGCGGCACGAAGAAGGACTAGGTCTCCACCTTCCCGAGCAGCAGGTACTCCATCAGCGCCTTCTGGACGTGGAGGCGGTTCTCGGCCTCTTCCCACACCACGCTCCGGGGGCCATCGACCACCTCCGCGGCGACTTCCTCGCCGCGATGCGCCGGCAGGCAGTGCATGAAGAGCGCGTCGGGCAATGCGCGCGACATCATCTTCGCGTCGACGGTGAAGCCCTGGAACGCGCTGTCGCGATCGCCCGCCTCGGCCTCGAATCCCATGCTCGTCCAGACGTCCGTGTTCACGGCGTGCGCGCCCTCGCAGGCGTCGCCCGGGTCGGCGAAGAACGCGATGCGGCTGGGATCGATTCCGGCCAGGCGCTCCGGATCCACGCCGTAGCCCCTGGGCGTCGAGATCCTCAGCCTGAAGTCGAACACCTGCGCGGCCTGGATCCACGTGTTGCACATGTTGTTGCCGTCGCCGATCCACGCGATCGTCTTGCCCGGGATCGGCCCGCGGTGCTCCATGAACGTGTAGATGTCCGCGAGCACCTGGCAGGGATGGTATTCGTTGGTGAGGCCGTTGATCACCGGCACGCGCGATTGCGCCGCGAAGCGCTCGATGATCGAGTGCTCGAAGGTGCGGATCATCACGAGGTCCACCATGCGCGAGATCACGCGCGCCACGTCCTCGATGGGCTCGCCGCGCCCGAGCTGCGTCTCGCTCGTGTTGAGCACGATCGAGGAGCCGCCCAGCTGGTGGATGCCCGCCTCGAAGGACACGCGGGTCCGCGTCGAGGTCTTCTCGAAGACCATCGCGAGCATGCGGTCGGTGAGCGGCTGGTACGCGACGTAGTTCTTGAACCGCTCCTTGATCACCTTCGTGCGGGCGAAGAGGTGCTCGAGCTCGTGCCGCTCCAGGTCGCCGAGCTGGAGGAAATGCTTCACTCGGCGGCGGCCGCGGCGGGCGCCTCGGCGAGGAACGCCTTCACGATCGGCGCGAGGATCGACACGAGCTGCCGCGCCTCGTCCTCCTTGATCACGAGCGGCGGGAGCAGGCGCACGACCTTGTCGGCCGTCACGTTGATCACGAGGCCGGCTTCGAGCGCGCGGCGCACGATGTCGCCGCACGGGCGGTCGAGCTCGATGCCCAGCATGAGGCCCATGCCGCGGATCTCCTTCACGCCGGCCACGCCCGAGAGCTCGCGCGCGAGGCCGTCCTTGATGATCGCGCCCGCCTTCGCCGCGTTGGCGAGAAGGCCCTCGTTCTCGATCACCTCGAGCGTGGTGATGGCCGCGACGGAGACGAGCGGGCCGCCGCCGAACGTGGTCCCGTGGTTGCCGGGCTTGAAGACGTTCGCGGCCACCCCGCGCGCGAGGCACGCGCCGATCGGAACGCCCGATCCCAGGCCCTTGGCGAGCGGCATCACGTCGGGGACGATGCCCGCCCACTGGTGCGCGAACCACTTGCCGGTGCGGCCGATGCCGCTTTGCACCTCGTCGATCATGAGCAGCCAGCCTCGCTTGTCGCAGAGCTCCCGCACCTTGCGAAGGTACTCCGCGTCGGCGACGTGGATGCCGCCCTCGCCCTGCAGCACCTCGAGCAGCACCGCCACGATCGAGCCGTTGTCGGCGAGGCGCTCCATGGCGGCGAAATCGTTGTACGGCACGCGCAGGAACCCGCCCATGAGCGGCTCGAACCCGGCCTGCGCCTTGCGCGATCCGGTGGCGGAGAGTGTGGCGAGCGTGCGGCCGTGCCACGCCTTTTCCATCACGACGATCTGGGCGTTCTCGATGCCGCGCTGGTGGCCGTGAAGGCGCGCGAGCTTGATCGCCGCCTCGTTGGCCTCGGCGCCCGAGTTGCAGAAGAACGCGTTGTCCATGCCCGCGAGCGCGCACACCTTCTCGGCGGCGCGCTCCTGCTCGGGCACGCGGAAGAGGTTCGAGGTGTGGATGAGCTTCGCGACCTGCGCCTGCAGCGCCTTCGTGAGCACCGGATGGTTGTGCCCAAGCCCGTTCACGGCGATGCCGGCGAGCCCGTCGAGGTAGCGGCGGCCCTCGGTGTCCCAGAGCCACGCGCCCTCGCCGCGCGCGAACGCCACGGGTTGCGGGGCATACGTCTGCATCAGGTGCGTCGCGCTCATGCTTCGTCTCCCAATTGCAACAATTCGGGACCCCCAAAACGACAACGGCGGCCATTGGCCGCCGCCGGCCGGTGCAGCGGACCTATCAGGTACGGGCGCCGCCCATGGACTTCACCTGGGCCGCGAGGCGGCTCTTGTGACGCGCCGCCTTGTTCTTGTGGATGATGCGCTTGTCCGCGATCGAATCGATGACGGATTGCTCGGCGAGCAGCGCCGCGCGCGCAGCGGCCGCATCGCCCGAAGCGATCGCCTTCTGCACCTTCTTGATCGCGGTACGCAGCTTCGTGCGCAGGCCCGCGTTGGCCGCGCGTTGCTTGGTGGATTTCTTGGCGCGCTTGGCGGCTTGCTTGGTGTTTGCCATTCGTGGGCTTTCCGTCGGAAACAGTGGTCGAAAAAGAGCCTGATATCATACACCACTTGTCCATACAAAACAAAGCCCTAGGTCGGTGAACCTCCTTCGCGCGGCGGCGTCGGTGAGCGCGATGACGCTCGCATCGCGAATCATGGGCTTCGTGCGCGACACGCTGCTCGCGATCCTCTTCGGCGCGGGCTACACGATGGACGCGTTCGTCGTCGCCTTCCGCATCCCCAACCTCCTGCGCAGGCTCTTCGCGGAGGGCGCGTTCTCGCAGGCGTTCGTTCCCGTGCTCGGCGAATACCGCAGCCGCCGCGGCGACGAGGCCACGCGCGAGCTCTCGGGAAAGGTGCTCGCGGTGCTCGCCGCGGTGCTCTTCGCGGTGACACTGGCCGGCGTCGTGGCCGCGCCCGCGGTCGTGTACGTGAGCGCCTCGGGATTCGCGGCGGACGCGGACAAGTTCTCGCTCACGGTGTCGATGGTGCGGATCTGCTTCCCGTACATCTTCTTCATCTCGCTGGTGTCGTTCTCGGCGGGGCTGCTGAACACCTACGGATCGTTCAAGGCACCCGCGTTCACGCCGGTGCTGCTCAACGTCTCGTTCATCGCGTGCGCGATCTGGCTCGCGCCCCGCATGGAAAGGCCCATCGTGGCGCTCGCCTGGGCGGTCTTCCTGGGAGGGGCCGTGCAGCTCGCCTTCCAGGTGCCGTTCCTGCGCGGCATCGGCATGTGGCCGCGCATCGCATGGGCGCCGCGCGACGAGGGCGTGATGCGGATCGTGAAGCTCATGGCGCCCGCGGCGCTCGGCGTGTCCGTCGCGCAACTGAGCCTGCTCATCAACACGCAGATCGCCTCGTACCTGGGCAACGGCCCCGTGTCGTGGCTCTACTACGCCGACCGGCTGATGGAGTTTCCCTCGGCGATGCTGGGCGTGGCCCTGGGCACCGTGATCCTTCCTTCGCTCGTGCGCCACCACGCCGCCGAGGATCCCGCGGCCTACTCCCGCCTGCTCGACTGGGGGCTTCGCGTGACGCTCGTGCTCGCGCTGCCCGCGGCCCTCGCCCTCGCGATCCTCGCCGTCCCGCTCATCGCCACGCTCTTCTGGCACGGCGAGTTCCTGCGCCACGACGTCCTCATGACGCGCAGCGCCCTCGTCGCCTACGCGGTGGGCCTCGCGGGCATCATCCTCGTGAAGATCCTCGCGCCCGGGTTCTACGCGAAGCAGGACATCCGCACGCCGGTGAAGGTCGCGATCGCCACGCTCGCCGTCACGCAGGCGCTCAACGCCGTGTTCGTGCCCTACCTCGGCCACGCGGGGCTCGCCCTGTCGATCTCGCTGGGCGCGTGCTTCAACGCGGCGTGGCTCTGGTGGCTCGTGAGGCGCTCGGGCGCCTACCGGCCCGAGCCGGGATGGCTCGGGTTCCTCTACAAGATCGGCGTGGCGCTCTACATGATGGGCGGCGCGCTCTGGTACTCCATGGGCAGCGAGTCGTCGTGGTTCGAGATCGCCGCGGTCCCGCGCGCCGGCAAGCTCGCGCTCGTGATCGCCGCGGGCACGGCGGCCTACTTCGGCGCGCTCGCCGCCATGGGCTTTCGCCTGCGCGACTTCTCGCGGCACGAGTAGGCCCGTGAAGATCGTCCGGCACGCACGCTCCTCGCCCGCGACGGCCATCGCCATCGGCAGCTTCGACGGCGTGCACGTGGGCCACCGCGCGATGCTCGCGGCCGTGTGCGACGCCGCTCGCGCCCGCGGCCTCGCGCCCGCCGCGCTCACCTTCGAGCCGCTGCCGCGCGAGTTCTTCTCCCCGGCGAGCGCGCCCGCGCGCCTTTCGAGCCTCGCGGAAAAGGCGGCCGCGATGGCCTCGGCGGGGATCGAGACCCTTTTCGTCGAGCGCTTCGACGCGCGCTTCGCGGCGATCACTGCGGAGGAGTTCACGGCGCGGCTTCGCGAGCGCTACGGCGCGCGCTGGGTGCTGACGGGCCAGGACTTCCGCTACGGTGCGAAGCGCATGGGCGATACCGCGAGCCTCGCCGCGGCCGCGCGCGCCCTCGGGTTCGAGGCCGAGGTGCTGCCCGCGGTGACGATCGACGGCGAGCGCGCCTCCAGCACCGCGGTGCGCGGGGCCCTCGCGGCGGGCTCCCTCGTCCATGCCGAGCGCCTGCTCGGGCGCCCCTATGCGATCTGCGGCCGCGTGATGCACGGCGCCAAGCGCGGGCGCGCCATGGGATTCCCGACGGCCAACGTCCGGCTCGCCCGCCCCCGCCCGGCGCTCACCGGCATCTTTGCTGTAAAATGCTTCGGTGCAGCAACTCGCGGACTCGAGGGAGTGGCGAGCCTGGGAATGAACCCGGCCGTTCGGAAAGACGGCCCGGCCACACTCGAAGCGTTTCTCTTCGACTTCTCCGGCGACCTCTACGGCAGGCGCCTCACAATCGAGTTCGTGAAGAAGCTGCGCGACGAAGCGGATTTCGCTTCGGTCGACGAGCTTGCCGCGCAGATCCGCCGCGATTGCGACGCCGCGCGCGAGCATTTTCGCAGCACGAGGGCTTGATGCCGGACGACACGAAGAAGGCCGACTACAAGGCGACGCTGAACCTTCCCGAGACGCCGTTTCCCATGCGCGGCGACCTCGCCAAGCGCGAGCCGGGCTGGGTGCGCGCGTGGCACGACACGCGGGTGTACGAGCGCATTCGCGAGGCGAGCCGGGGCCGCGTGAAATACGTCCTGCACGACGGCCCCCCGTACGCCAACGGCGACATCCACATGGGCCACGCGGGCAACAAGATCCTCAAGGACATGGTAGTGAAGTCGAAGACGCTCGCCGGATTCGACGCGCCCTACGTCCCGGGCTGGGATTGCCACGGGCTTCCCATCGAGCACGTGATCGAGAAGAAGCACGGGCGCAACCTCGAGCCCAATCGCCAGCGCGCGCTCTGCCGCGAGTACGCGGGCGAGCAGATCGAGCGGCAGAAGGCCGACTTCAGGCGCCTGGGCATCCTCGGCGACTGGGACCATCCCTACAAGACGATGGATCCGGCGACCGAGGCCGCGGAGGTGCGCGCGATCGGGCGCATCCTCAGGACGGGCCTGCTCTACCGGGGCCTGAAGCCCGTGAACTGGTGCATCGACTGCGGCTCGGCGCTCGCCGAGGCCGAGGTCGAGTACGAGGACAAGACCTCGCCCGCGATCGACGTCGCGTTCGAAGCCGTCGATCCCGCCGCGGTAGCGCGCGCCTTCGGAGCCAAGGGCGTGGCGAAGGCCGCCGCGGTGATCTGGACCACCACGCCCTGGACGCTGCCCGGCAACCAGGCGATCGCCGCGCATCCGGCGATCGAGTACGAGCTCGTCGACACCGACCGCGGCGCGCTGGTCCTCGCGGCGGAGCTTCGCGAGGCGAGCCTCGCGCGTTACGGCCTCACCGCGCGAAGCGTGCTCGGCCGCGCGAACGGCACGGCGCTCGAGGGCCTTCGCTTCCGCCATCCGTTCGTCGATCGCGAAGTTCCGCTGGTGCTGGGCGAGCACGTGACGACGGAATCGGGCACGGGCCTCGTGCACACCGCGCCCGCGCACGGCGCCGAGGACTTCGACATGGGCGTGAGGAACAAGCTGCCCCTCGACCAGCCCGTGGACGACCAGGGCCGCTACAAGGCCGACGTCGCGCACTTCGCCGGCATGAGCGTGCGCGAGGCCGAGAAGCCGATCCTGGAGCTGCTCGCGTCGAAAGGCGCGCTGCTCCGGCAGGAGCCCTTCCGCCACAGCTATCCGCACTGCTGGCGCCACAAGACGCCGATCATCTTCCGCGCCACCACGCAGTGGTTCATCGGCATGGACCGCCCGACCGCGGGCGGCAGGACGCTGCGCGAGATCGCGCTCCACGCCATCGGCGAGACGCGCTTCTACCCCGAGTGGGGACGCGCGCGCATCACCGCGATGATCCAGAACCGGCCCGACTGGACGCTCTCGCGGCAGCGCAACTGGGGCACGCCGCTCACGTTCTTCCTCGACCGCCAGACGGACGAATTGCATCCCGACACCGAGGCGCTGCTCGAGAAGGCCGCGGCGATGATCGAGAAAGGCGGCATCGAGGCGTGGTTCGCCGCGAGCTGCGAGGACTTCGGGGTGGACGCCGCGCGCTACCGCAAGATCAACGACACGGTGGACGTCTGGTTCGATTCGGGCACGACGCACTTCACCGTGCTTCGCCGCAACGGCGAGAAGTGGCCCGCGGACCTCTACCTCGAGGGCAGCGACCAGCACCGCGGCTGGTTCCAGTCGAGCCTGCTCACGGGCTGCGCCATGGACGGCCGCGCGCCCTACGACGCGCTGCTCACCCATGGCTTCACCGTGGACGCGCAGGGACGCAAGATGTCCAAGTCGCTGGGCAACGTGATCGCGCCGCAGAAGATCTCGGACACGCTGGGAGCGGAGATCATCCGCCTGTGGGTCGGGACGACGGATTTCTCCGGAGAGCTCTACATCTCCGACGAGATCCTGAAGCGCGTCGTCGAGAGCTACCGGCGCATCCGCAACACGCTGCGGTTCCTGCTCGCCAACACCGCCGACTTCGATCCGTCGAAGGACTTGTTGCCGCCGTCCGGGTGGGTCGAGATCGACCGCTACGCGCTCGCGATGACGCGCGAGATGGCCGACGCCTGCATCGCCGACTACGCGAAGTTCGATTTCTACCTGGTGACGCAGCGCCTGCAGGTCTTCTGCTCCGAGGACCTGGGCGGCTTCTGGCTCGACGTGCTCAAGGACCGCCTCTACACCGCGAGCGCCTCCGGCCCCGCGCGCCGCTCGGCGCAGTCGGCCCTGTACCACGTGATGCAGATGCTGCTTCGCCTCATGGCGCCGGTCCTCTCGTTCACCGCCGAGGAAGCCTGGGCGGTGCTCCATCCGCCGAAGGCGGGCGAAGCGCCCGACAGCGTCTACTTCCATACGTGGAACGACGTGCTTCCCGCACAGCAGGGCGAGGCGCAGCTCTCGTCGCGCTGGAAGCGCATCCGCGAGATCCGCGCCGAGGTCACGAAGAAGCTCGAGGAAGTGCGCGCCTCGGGGGCCATCGGCTCGTCGCTGCAGGCCAACGTCACCGTGACGGCCGGCGGCGAGGACCACGCGCTGCTCGCCTCGCTCGGCGACGACCTCAAGTACGTGTTCATCACCTCCAGCGCGACGCTGCGGGCTGGCGAAGCGGGGCCGGTGATCGTGGCGGTGGCGCCGAGCGCCGATCCCAAGTGCGAGCGCTGCTGGCATTGGCGCGCCGACGTGGGCAGCGTGCCGCGCTACGCCGCGATCTGCGGCCGCTGCGCCGCCACGCTCGACGGCCGCGAGGAGCCGCGCCGCCATGCGTGAGTCTGCCGCGCGCTGGACGCGATGGCTCGCCGTGAGCGCGGCGGTGTTCGCGGCCGACCTGGCCACCAAGGCGTGGGTGAGCCGCGTGTTCGCCGTGGGCGAATCGGTCGAGGTGACGCCGTTCTTCAACCTCGTGCTCGCCCACAACACGGGCGCCGCCTTCAGCTTCCTCGCCGGAGCGGGCGGATGGCAGCGCTGGCTCTTCACGGCGGTGACGATCGTGATCTCCATCGCGATCGTGGTGATGCTCTCGCGCCAGCGCAATGCGCCGTGGGTCTCGGCGGCCTTCTCGCTGGTGCTGGGCGGGGCGCTCGGAAACCTCTACGACCGGCTCACGCTGGGTCACGTCGTGGACTTCGTGCAGCTGCACGCCGCGGGATACTATTGGCCCGCGTTCAACGTCGCGGACTCCGCCATCACCGTGGGAGTCGCGATGCTCATCTGGGACAGCCTGCGCCACCGGCCGGGCAAGCTGGGCGAGGAGAAGCCATGAGCGAAGCTGCGCAAGCCGTCGGGAACGCCGAGGTCCTGCTCGCCAAGCCGCGCGGCTTCTGCGCGGGCGTGGACCGCGCCATCGCCATCGTGGAGCGGGCGCTGGAGCTGCACGGCGCGCCGATCTACGTGCGCCACGAGATCGTGCACAACAAGTACGTGGTCGAGGACCTCCGCGCCAAGGGCGCCGTCTTCGTCGAGGAGCTGGCCGAGGTCCCCGCGGGCGCCACGGTGATCTTCTCGGCCCACGGGGTGTCGCTCGACGTGCGCAGGGAAGCCGACCAGCGCGGACTCAAGGTGTTCGACGCCACGTGCCCGCTCGTCACGAAGGTCCACGTGGAGGTCGCCAAGATGCGCGCGGCGGGGCGCGAGATCGTCATGATCGGCCACGAGGGGCACCCCGAGGCCGAGGGCACCATGGGCCAGAGCGAGACGGGCATGTACCTGGTCGAGAACCTCGAGGACGTTGCGAAGCTCGAGGTGACAAATCCCGACCGGCTCGCCTACGTCACGCAGACCACGCTCTCCATGGACGACTGCGCGCGCATCGTGGGCGCCCTCAGGGCGCGCTTCCCGTCGATCCAGGGGCCGAAGGCCGACGATATCTGCTACGCCACCCAGAACCGCCAGGACGCCGTGAAGTTCATGGCGCCCCAGTGCGACGTCGTCATCGTCGTGGGCTCGCCCAACAGCTCGAACTCCAACCGGCTGCGCGAGGTCGCGCGCAACCTCGGCCGCGCGGCCTACCTGGTGGACAGCGCCGAGGAGCTCGATCCCGCGTGGATCGAGGGCGCGAAGCGCATCGGCGTGACCGCGGGAGCCTCGGCGCCGGAGGTGCTGGTGCACGAGGTGATCCTGCGCCTGCAGTCCCTGGGAGTGCGCCGCGTGCACGAGCTCGAGGGCATCGAGGAGCACGTGACGTTCCCGCTGCCCAAGGGCATCAAGGGCGCTAGCGCGTAGGCTGCTGCAGCCCCGGGGGCGGCGTGAGGTCCACCTCCACGCGCTTCACGCTCCGCACGCGGATGCCCCACTTGCGGCCGGGCTCCCAGCGCGCCCCGGAGAACGCGCGGATCGCCGCTTCGCGCACCTCCGGCGGCACGGTGCTCTCGCCGACCTCCACGTGGTTCACCGTTCCGTCGGCATCGATGTAGATGTCGAGGCGCATCTTGCCGTAGTACTCCACGCCGTTCTTCGACGCCGGGGGCGCGAGATCGATGCCCCGCAGCGGATAGGGCTTCGGATCGAGGCCCCTCGAGTCGAAATAGTGCGCCGAGGCGATCGCCAGCGCGGCGCCCGCGAAGCCCGCGGCCACGGCGGCGATCGCCGCGGTGCGGATCCATGTCTTTCCCATCTGAAGTTCGCCTGCCGGAAAAAATGAAAGCGCCCGGCGCGGGGCCGGGCGCTTCACGCTCGATGCGCGAGGTCAGTTGATCAGCTCACGCCACATCACGCGCCTGCCGATGTTCACCCCGCTCGGGTTGCTCGGGTTGCCGAACGTCGGGTGCTGGTCGTCGGACGTGGTCACCGTCGACACGACCTGGCCGCTGGGCAGCTGGTAGGTGTTGATACCCACCGCGATCGCGTTTCCGATCTGCTGGCCGGCCACGTTGTTGGTCGAGGTGCTCACGAAGCTTCCCGTGCTGTAGTCGAAGAAGTACAGGAAGCTCGTGCCGCCCACCGTGCACACGTTGTTCTGCGGGATGTTGGTCGCGACCGCGAGCACGCCCAGCTGCAGCTTGGGATCGACGTTTATGCGCTCGCCGGGCGTGTTGCCGCCCGTCGGGTTGAAGTCGATGTACCAGCCGCACTTGGACGAGAGGTCGACCGGCAGCGTCGTGGTCGAACGCGTCGTCGAGTTGACGACCGTGAGCGACTGGTGCACGAGCGGGCATGTCGTTTCCGTGCGCGCGTTGCCCAGGCCCGTGGCCGTGAGCTGGTCCACGATCGCGTAGAGCGACTGCTGGTTCAGGTCGGTGAGGTCCGAGGCTCCGAGGTAGCGGCCCGTACCCACGTACACCACGGGCTTGCCGTTCACCAGGCCCAGCTCGGGCTGCGTCGTGATCGGCTGCTGGTACGTGCCCACCTGGAAGAAGGCGAGCTGCAGCGCGTCCTGTCCCGAGGGCGGGTACTGGTTGTTGATGTCGAAGCGCCACAGGTTGCCGAACTGGTCGCCGCCGTAGATGCGCTGGATGGTGTTGTCCTGCAGGCCGTTGTCCACCCACGCCGCGATCTTGTTCAGGCCCGAGGGCGAGCTCGCGGAGCCGACGCCGGTGCTCACGCTGAACTTGAAGGTGCCCGTCCAGGCGTCCAGCACGTAGAGGCGGCCCACGCCGTCACCCACGTTGTTGTAGCCCGAGGTGAACGCCACGACCCATGTGCCGTCGGTGAGCTTGCCGATGACGGGGTTGCCCAGCGTGTAGCCGAGGTTCGTGTCGGAGTACTCCCACAGGACGTTGGGGTTGGTCGGGTCCGTGACGTCGAGGGCGAAGTAGCCCTTGCCGCCCGCGCCCAGGCCGCCCACCAGGATCGTCTTCCACGCCGAGCCGTTCCAGATGTCCGTCACCACCGGCGAGCCGTCCACGAAGTACCTGTGGTTGTTCGCGTAGGTGTCGTCGAGCAGGGACTTCAGGTTCGGCAGCACGAAGGACGGGATGTACGCCCAGCGCTCCACGCCCGTGTTCGAGTCGAAGGCGTGCAGCATGCCGTCGTTGGCGCCCACGTACACCGTGCCCGGGCGGCTCGTGACCGCGCTCGAGGTCTTGAAGGTGAGGTAGTTGTTCTCCGTGTAGTTGAACGGCGGCAGGCGCATGTACACCGGCTTGCCGTCGATGATGTCGCCCAGCACGTGCGTGCGCACGCGATAGAGCTGGTTGGCCGCCGCGTTGGTGCCGCGCTCCTCGTTGCCGTATTGGCCGCGCAGGTAGTTGACCACCGTGTCGGGCGTGGCGGTCGTCTGCTGCAGCGCCGTCCAGCTCGCGTACTGCGACAGCTGCGGCGCGTTGGCCGGCGTGAACCAGTTGGCGAGCTGCGTCGCGCTGAAGCTGCCGGACAGGAACGGGGTGACCGCGCCGTTCAGGAAGGTGAAGATGGTGCGCGTGTCCGCGACGTCCGTGGCCGCCGTGTCGAGCAGCGCCTGCGCCGACCAGTTGGCGGTGGTGGAGATGTTGCCCGTCGTGAGGTCGATGGTGCGCGACTGGAGGTCGCCCGTCCATTCCTGCGTCGTGTAGCTCGCGACGAACGCGAAGTTGTCGCCCGCCACGGGCTCCAGGTTCGACGTGGCCGCCGCGGCACCGGCCGCGAGGCGCGCCGAGACCCCGGCGAGCGCGGTGTTCAGGCCCGACACCAGCAGGTCCGGGTTCTTCGCGCTGAAGTACTGCCCGTGCCCGTTGACCGCCGCGTGCCAAAGGTCGTCGATCGTGGTGAGCGTGTCGCCCGTCGGAGACGGCCAGTTCTTCGAGCCGCTCACGATCGCGTTGTAGTCGGCCGAGCCGCCCGTGAGGTAGTTCGTGGCGTACACCAGCTGGCCGTTGGTGCCCAGGCCCAGCGTGAAGAGCGTCACGTGCTGCCACGGCGCGTTGTCCAGGCCCGAGATCGGCACGTTGTCCTGGCAGACGTCGGCGCCGGACACGCCCGTGTTGCACGTCCCGGCCGAGGGGCGCAGGTCCGTGTTGTAGTAGTACCAGGCCACGTCGGCGAGCGTGTTCGAGGAAGAGCTCAGGCCGCCGTCATACTGCGGCCGCGGCGCGGTCGCGAGGTTGTTGTCCTGGTTGCCGATGGACGAGCTGCCGTTCAGCTGCGTGCCGTTGGGCGTGCCGGAGTTCCAGTAGCCGTCCGTGGACAACAGGATGAAGTTCTGCTGGCAGGAGTACTGCTGCGGGTCGGGGCCCACCTTGCCCGCGATGTTGCGCGCGGCAGTGGACAGCGCCTGCTTGAGCGGCGTGCTGCCGCCGGGGGTCTGCGAGTACACCTTGTTGAACCACGACTGCTTCTGCGTGGTGGTGAAGTCGCCGATCGCCAGGTAGCCCGGGTCGGTCGTGCTGGAGCTGGGCGTCGTGTAGATCGTCATGAAGCCCACGCGGTAGTTGTTGCCGATGCTTACGAAGGCGCGGCCGAGGCCCGACTTCATCATGAGCATGCGGATGCGGTAGTAGCTGAACCAGTTGGCGAAGTTCGTGCGCTCGTCCGTGCCGCCCGGGCCCGAGGTCGAGGTCACCTGCGTGTAGATGAAGGGGCTGAAGGCCTGGATCGCCGCGGTCATCGTGCCGGCCGGCGGGAACGAGGTCGTGGCGGCCGACATGGTCGAGTTCGCCGAGAACGCGCCGCTGCTCGCCGTCATGGTGCCGCCGCCCGCGAAGGCCGACGTGCTGGAAGACATCGCGCTGCCCGTCGCGAAGGCCGTCGTGGCCGCGCCCATGGTGGCGCTGGCGGAGAACGCGCCGGTGGCGGTGCTCATCTGGCCGTTCGAGGCGAACGTGCCGGAGGAGAGAGTCATGCCGCCCGACTTCGTGAAGGTGGCGACGCCCGAGGCGCCCGGGCCGGTGATCGTGACCTGGTTGCCGGAGGCGTTGGCCGTGAAGCCCGTGCTGCCTGTCGCGTTGTTGATGTTGTTCGCGATGCGGGCCGCGACGGTCGACGTGTTGGAGCTGTTCGACGTGCCGGCGCTCAGGATGTTCACGCCGTTCACGGTGACCGCGGAAACCGAGGTGCTGCCCGATCCCGTCACCGTGATTGTCGCGGTCCCCGTGCCCACCAGGTTGATCGACGGCGTGAAGCCGGCCGCCGATGCGGGCCCGGTGACTGTCACGGTACCGCCCGAGGACGTGGCCGTGTAGCCCGCCCCGCTGATCGCCGCCGCGACGTTGGCGGCCACCGTGGTCGCGTTGCTCGCGAGGCTCGCGGCGCTGCTCATGATCTGCGTGCCGTTCACGGTGATGCCGTTCACCCGCGTGGCCTGGGTGCCCGAGAAGGTGATCGTCGTGGTCGCGCTGCCCACCTTGGTGACCACCGGCGTGAAGCCGGTCGCGGAGCCGGGCCCGATGACCGTCACCGTGGAGCCCGACGCCGTGGCCGAGTAGCCGGCCTGGTTGATGGCCCCGGCCACGTTGGCCGCCATCGTCGTGCTGCTGGTCGTGTAGCCCGTCGGGCTGCCCATGATCTGCGTGCCGTTCACCGTGATGCCCGTGACCGACGTGTTGCTGCTGCCCGAGAACGTGATTGTGGACGAGGGTCCGGCGGCCCTCGTGACGACCGGCGTGTAGCCCAGCGCGCCGGTGGGCCCGGTGACGGTGACCGTGCTGCCCGAGGCCGTGGCGCTGTAGCCCGCCTGGTTGATGTTCGCGGCCACGGCGGCTGCGAGCCCGCTCGTGCTCGAGTACGTGTTGGTGGACCCGGAGGTGATCGTCGTGCCGTTCACGCTCACGCCCGTGATGTACGTGGCGCCGCTGCCGCTGAAGTTGATCGTGGTGGTGACGACGCCGTAGGTCTCGTTCACAACGGCCGACTGCCCCGTGTACGCGCTGGGGCCGGTGATCGTGACCACGCCGCCCGAGGACGTCGCGGTGAATCCGTTGATGTTGATGTTCGACGCGACCGAGGTCGCGAGGTTGGTGGCCGAGGTGAACGCGCCCGTGGCGGCGCTCATGATCGGCGTGCCGTTCACGGTGATGCCCGTGACGATCGTGCTCTGCGTGCCCGAGAACGTGACCGTCCCGGTCGCAAGCCCCGTCCTCGTGACCACCGGCGTGAATCCCGCGGCCGAGAACGGGCCGTAGATCGTGACCACGCTGCCCGAGGACGTCGCGCTGTAGCCGTTCAGGTTCACCGCGGCGGCCACAGCCGCCGCGAGCGAGGACGAGCTCGTGTAGAGCGACGTGCCGCTGCCCATGATCTGGATGCCGTTCACCGTGATGCCCGACACTCCCGTATTGGCGGTGCCCGAGAAGGTGACGGTGGCGTTGGGGATGGGCGGCGTCGTCGTGATGACGGGCAGCACGCCCGCGGCGGAATTGGGACCCAGGATCGTGACCGTGCTGCCGGACGAGGTCGCGCTGTAGCCGCTCACGGTGATGAGCCCCGCGGTGGCGGAGGCGAGCGAGCTCGAGCTCGTGTAGGCCGAGGTCGCGCCGCTCATGATCTGCGTGCCGCCCACGGTGATGCCCGTCACCGACGTGGCGCTGCTGCCGGAGAACTTGATCGTGGCGTAGGGCTGGTGCGACTCGTTGAGGTTGCACTCCTGGTAGAACTGGCTGCTGGTGTTCTGGTAGTTGAGGCCCGTGGCCTGCTGGTTGCCCACGTACGAGTAGTAGTAGGCCGGCTGGAGCGTGTCGGTGCCCCCGCCGGAGCTGCTCGAGTTGTCGTACGCGTAGTAGCTGGTGGAGAGGTTCACCGTCGCGGTGCTCGTGCCGTCGAAGGACGCGAATCCGTCCTTGGGCGCGGCCGTGAACGACGAGTTGGCCATCTGCGTGCCGTCGTAGTTGCGCGCCGGCGGATACAGGATGTTCGGGTTGTAGTAGATCGAGTTGCACTGCGACGTCTTGTAGCCCACGTTGTTGTACCAGGGCTGCGATTCGTCGGGCGCGTGCGACCACGCCATCGATCCTGACGTGTCCAGCACGTAGCTGATGTTGGGCTTCACCAGGTTGCTCGCGGAGCTCGCGAGCGGGGTCTGGGAGAGGTCGGTGAGCGCCGCGGACGCGCCGAAGCTCGCGGCGAGCGCGATCGCGGCAACAAGGGCAGTTAGACGCAGTGGGGTCGGTTTCATTCGCTGCTCTCCTGGAGGCGCGTCCTAGATGAGGACGAACGCCTGGACGTAGCTGACTGTGTTCTTGGCCCCGTTCACCCGCACGGTGATCCGGTAGTAGGCCTGCAGGCTCGTGCTCAACCCATAGCTCGAGTAGTCGGGCGCCGCCTGGGTGCTGCCCGTCTGGCTCTGCACGGAGTACGAGCACGTCTGGCCGCCGCCGTTGATCGGTCCGGGCAGCGAGCACAGGCGGTGGATGATGTAGAAGACTTGCGCGCCGCTCGCGTCCACGGAGCCGACCGTGTAGGCCGAGACCGTCTGCGTGGGATCGGAACCGCCCCAGTTCACGCCGTCGTGGCCGCCCTCGGTCATGTTGCCCGTGAGGTCGAGGCTGTCCTGGCGCGTGGAGTAGTAGCCCGCGGCCGCGTTGTCGGTGTTGAGCGAGTTGATGTTGGCGATGAGCCAGGTGCGCGCGGCCTCGACGCCGCTGTCGGCGCTCGCCACGGCCGCCTCGCGGAAGCCGATGTTGCCGGCCACCAGGGTGCCCGAGTCGATCGAGCGCATCATGCCGATCCCGGCGAGCGTCATCGCCACCAGCACGATGAGCGCGATGAGCAGCACGACGCCGCGCTCGCGGCGCGCGCCGCGAAAGCCCGCGGGACGAAGGGATCCTCGCTGCATTGTCACGGCCTCCACAGGGAATTGCGCAGCGGCACCGTCGTCTGGTAGAGCTTGTACCGATAGCACTGCCAGTCCGACGACACCGTGGACAGGTCGATGTTGGCGCCGGCCATCGAGTCGTAGATCCAGGCCTGCGACAGGTCCGGCTTGTTGGCGTTGGGCGTGGTCACGCAGTTGCCCGCGGCGTTGGGCTTCTCCTTCAGGGCGCTGCGCGCCGTGAGCTCCATGGTCACGGCCATCACGCGGCTGGGAAGGTAGACGTTGGTGGAAAGGTCGTTGCGGTTCCACGTGATCTGGCCGTCGCCCAACGTCGCGCTCAGCGACGGGGTGAGGTTCATGCCGTACACCGCGCGAAGGCTCACGATGTCGTCGACCACCGGCGTGTAGTTCGCCGTCGACGTGCAGTCGGCGGCGACCCAGTCGCACATGGTGAGCGTGCCGCCGCGGATCGCATAGACGTGGATGGCCGCGTTGCCCAGGTTGTAGATGAGCCCCGAGGTGCCGGCCACCACCATGGGCTGGGCGTTGCCCGCCGCGTCCGTGATGGCGCTGCTCTTGTTGAAGGTCGGCGTCGCCGCCACGCAGCCCGTCGGCTGGTGCTGCTGGTAGGCGTTCGTCGAGAAGTCCACCGAGGAGCCGTTGTAGGCGCCGCCCAGCGTCGGCGTGAGGCCGCAGTTGCCCGCCGAGTTGGTCGTGGCCGTGGCCTCGTGCAGCACGCAGCTGGGCGTCGCGCCGTTGGGCGTGACGCTCACGAAGATGTCGCCCGTCTGGAAGGAGTCCCAGTTGGAGGCGAGCGGAATGGAGTTGTTGGTGGTCTGCGCCGTGAGCAGCTGCATGCCCGCCACCGACGAGGTCGAGTTGCCGTAGGCGATGAGCAGCGTGTCGGTGTTGGCGTCGCCCGCGGGCACCAGCGGCGGATTCACGTAGAACGGGAACAGGGGCATGTCGATGCTCACCCCGGTCTTGTTGTTGTACACGACGACGGACGTGCAGCCCTGCACCATGAGGTTGTTCATCGCGAAGCCCGCCATGCGCAGCTCCCGCTGTATCATGTACAGCGCCACCGCGCCGTTGATCTGGGCGTCGGTCCCGCTGGTGGCCGTGCGCTTGAAGCCCTCGGACACGGAGAAGGTCTGCATCATCACCACGATGCCGATCAGCCCGATCAGCAGCGCGATCATCACCTCCACCAGCGTGAAGCCGGCGGCGCGGAGCGTACGGGAAAGCCTGGGCAGGTTCATGCTTCAGCTCGAGGGCGAATTGATGTTGGCGATCGAAGTGAACTTGCGCGTGACCGTCTCGTTGGGCAGGCGCCAGTTGACCGTCACGGTCACCTGCGGCGCGGCCACCGTGATGGTGCCGGTGCCGTTGGGCAGCGTGCTCGCGACCACGGCGTCCCACGCGGTGCGGCCGGAATAGCCCACGGTCGCGTAGTTCGCGAGGTTGGGCTGGTCGGTCCACATCTTCCCGATGATCTGGTCGGCGAGGTAGCTCGCGTCGGTGCGGTACTTGGCCTGGCTCACCTGCTCGATGGACACGGCCTGCATGCCCATCACGGCGACCACGCCCACCGAGAAGAGCAGGATGGCCACCAGCGCCTCGATCAGCATCACGCCGGACTGGGACTTGGACATCGGTCCTGTTCTCATGGTCGACCTCACTGGCAACCCATGGGGTTGGTGGCCTTCGAGAGCTTCGGATCGCACATGCGGATCTGGCCGCCCACGTTGATGTAGATCACGAGGCGGCG
>Ga0335082_10003028_pt1 | contig 18198 bp, 19 predicted proteins | sample Lox_Sample_41_FD_206718 | JGI IMG/M metagenome (GOLD analysis project Ga0335082, IMG submission 206718) | Soil microbial communities from Loxahatchee National Wildlife Refuge, Florida, United States - Lox_Sample_4.1 | ecosystem: Environmental > Terrestrial > Soil > Wetlands | place: USA... | reverse complement strand
CGGGTCCAGCCAGGAATACTTGGCCGCAAACGCGTCATACTTCTCGGGGCCGACCTTTTTCCGGTACTCCTGAAACTCCTTGGACTTCATGTCGACGTCATCGGAAAGCGGGCCAGCCATCAAAACAAAAGCCTTGAATCGCTTGTCGATCCCGCTTAAGAATCCGCCGACTTCGGCATCGTAGCTGTGGCCGACGTAAGCCAGGCGAGAGCGGTCCACTTCAGTCCGCGCGAACAGGAGGTCCACACCGCGCCGCATGTCCACAATCTGCTGCACCAAGTCGGTGACTTGTTGTTCGTTCAACGGAGACTGGTCCTCCACATGGCCGGGCCTGGCAATAGGACCGTCCGGCAGCAAGGAGATTACCCCTGCTGGAGCCAGCGCCACCGCCTCCGCCAGAAACTCCTTGCGGTTGCGGAATTCGGATCCCGGCATATACCAGTGGCCCCAAATCACAGCCGCGAAGGGACCTCTCCCGCCTGGCACCACGAGGTAGGCAGGTACCCGCCCGCCCTTGGGGCTGATATAGGAGATGTCATGAACGGCAACGTTGCCGCGCATCTCGATACCCATCTCGTGCACTTCGAGGGGTGCTTCTTGATCATACTCAAAATGCTTGAGCAAGGCGGCATCCTGGCCAGCGGAGGGCCGTGCGGCCAGCAGCAGAAGGAGTGCAGCGAACAGGCTTCTCATGGCGTCTCCCGATATTTGACCATAGACTCCCGCGGGTCAACGAGCTCAGGCCCTTTGACTCTAGGATAGTGCATTGGCATCAGGCCGATGCGCTGGGTATTCTAACTTTCTGAGGCCACATCTATCTATGATGCCGAAGGCAAGCTTCTTCGATTGCACCCAGCTCGAAAAACAACGCAGCCAGGCCGAGAAGCGATACTTGGAATTTCTGCGCGTGCCGGCCATGAGTGCAGGAGTCTACATCCTGGCGGCTGGCGGAACAGACCCGCAATCGCCGCATCATGAGGACGAGCTTTACTATGTGGTACGCGGCCGCGCGCGTATGCGTGCGGGAAGCGAAGATCAGGCCGTCCACGAAGGCAGCATCATCTTTGTAGCCGCTGAAGTCGAGCACCGGTTCTACGACATCGCGGAAGAACTGGTTGTGCTGGTGTTCTTCGCGCCTGCGGAAAGCAGCTAAGCACTTCCCGGAACTATGGATTGCCAGATCACCGCCATGGTCAACGACGACTGGCCTGCTGTGCGGGAAATCTATGCCGAGGGCATCGCCACCGGCAACGCCACCTTCGCAACAGTCCTCCCCGAGTGGGAACAATGGAACAAGGCCCACCGCCAGGACTGCCGACTGATTGCTCGCAGCGGAGACCGGGTCCTCGGCTGGGCAGCCTTGAGCCCAGCCTCTACACGGGCCGTGTACGCCGGCGTGGCAGAGGTTTCGGTCTACATCGCCGCACAGGCTCGGGGAAGGTGTGTAGGCCGATCGCTCCTGGAAGCACTGATTGCGGAGTCTGAGAAGGCAGGAATCTGGACGCTGCAGGCCGGCATCTTTCCGGAAAACGTGGCAAGCATCCGTTTGCACAAATCATGTGGCTTCCGCGAAGTGGGCGAGCGGCAGCGTATCAGCCAGTTGGCCGGAGTCTGGAGAAACGTGTTGCTGCTTGAACGAAGGAGCAGCAGGGTGGGCGTCTGAACATGGTCCCAAAGCGCAAGACTGGCTCGCGACCTGCCGCAGAACGCAAATCGCTTGCTGTGCTTGTTTCAGGCCTGCAGAAATTTTACGGCAGACCCGCACCGCCGGTGGTGACAGCCCCCCTCGATCTGATCCTGTGGGAGAGCGTTGCTTACCTGGTCGACGATGAGCGGCGCGCAGCAGCGTTTGCCCTGCTCAAGAAAAATGCCGGAACCACGTCCCTGCAGATTCTTCAGGCCTCGGATGCCCAACTTCTCGAAGCGACCCGTGCGGGCGGAATACTGCCGGAGCTACGAGCTCAGCGGCTGCGCCAGATTGCTGAACTGGCCCACTGGGTTTTCAAAGATGATTTGAAAGCGATGCTCAAGAAGCCTATTCGGGAAGCGAAAAATGACCTTATGCGTTTCCCTTCGATCGGCGAGCCAGGAGCGGAGAAGATTCTCATGCTCACCCGGGCCCAGCCCGTGCTGGCGCTTGAGTCCAACGGCCTGCGGGTGCTTCAGCGTTTGGGATTTGCCGAAGAAAAGAAGAGCTACTCGGCCAGCTACAAAGCCGTGCAGCAGGCCCTTCAGGGCCAACTGCCTTCGCGATACGATGACCTCATCGCTGCCCACCAACTGCTTCGTCAGCACGGGCAGGATCTCTGCAAGCGGACCCAACCCTTGTGTGAGGGCTGTCCACTCCGGCAGAGCTGTAGCTTTTTCCTCGCAGTCCGGCGCGCCTAGCCTTAATTTCCATATACCAGGACGACGAACGTATCCGGCAGAATCGTACGGCGCGGGTGGGGATTATCGGGTGTGGGCCCAGGTGGAGGGCCGAATGCGGCGGTGACCAGGAAAATCTGGTGTGTCGTTTCGTCAAGAGCCATAGTGCGGGCTCCCACCTGGGTGGGAATGTTCGCTACCACGGAGAACTTACCTGGCGAATCTTCATGGACGACGGTCAGCACACCTTCACCGCAGGACGCAAAGGCGAGACCGGTTTGCGCGTCGAAGGCGTTCGCGTCCACTCCTTTGCCAATGGGCGCAGTGGCGATGACCCTCCCCGAGTCCGCATCCTCGATCGCCATAATCTTGTTGTCACAGCCGGCGAACAGACGCCGGTGCTTGCGGTCGATCGCCAAGCCGCTGGGCTCTTCGCAGGGCGCGAGCGGCCAATGGGATGTCACCTCCAATTTCTGCGGATCGAGGACCTCGATCTGGCTCTTGTCTTCGATGTTGATGAAGATTTTCCCTTGTTCATCGCTCACTCCCACCTCGGGCTTGCCCTCCAACTTGATCGTGCCTACCACCGTGCCGCTCGCGGCATCGATGGCAGTGGCATCGTGGCTTCTCCCGTTAAAAGCAAATACCCGTTTGCTGGCGGGATCGTACAGGATCGCGTCCGGATTTTCGCCCGCCTTTAATTTCATGATTGTTTTCAAAGTTCGCAGATCAAAGATGGTGACCGTGCCCTCGCGGCCGTTGCTGATGAACCCTCGCGCCAGGTCGGAAGCCAGCGCGATCCCGTGGACGCCAGGAGTATCAGGAATGTCGCTGAGCGTCTTTCCAGAGTCAGCGTCGATGACGAGCACGTGAGTAGCGCGGGAAATGAAAAGCCGCTGAGAGGGAGCGTCTACGGTCAAGTAATCCCAGCCACCCTCCCCCCCAAGCTTGAACGTCTTGACCCGGTGGTAGTTGGTTTCTCCGGCCATAACCAGGCATCCGAAAAACAAAACCACGCACGGGAAGCAGCGTTTGAGAAACATAAGCAGGGGCCTTTCCTGGCCTGCAACGTGGCTGGAGTCACCCCCGCGCTGGCCGAAGGTAACTTTACCGTACTACAGCCGGAACCTAGACTCCACCTATGGAATTTCCTTCCGATACGCCGCCTACCGGCAACCCGCAGGAATATGGCTCGCTGGGCCCCAACTCGGATCTGCAAGCAGATAAGCCAACCCAGCCCGCGAAAAAAAGGCTGACCGTCTTGGTGGGGATCTTGTCGGGCGTCCTATTCGGGTTCCTGTTTATGTCGGGTGGCACCGCTCGCGCCGCCTGGAACGAGATCGAGCAACTACTGTCTTTACAAGGGAAGCCGGCGCCGGCTTCTCCGGCTATTCTCTCTGAGCATGAGCTGGAACATCTCGACGCTGCGACTCCGCAGGCCCAGGCGCAGCTCCTGCTCGAGCGCGCCATCAATCATTACGACGGTGCCAGCGCGCAGATTGAAACGCGCGTCGACAGTTGGCGAGGCAAGTTGCAGCGCAACCCTCAGCTGGAATCGCTCATCACCACGGCGCTCAACGCCAATGATCTTCGGGTGCGGGCAGCGGCCATCGAAGTGGATCTGGCGTCCCTCAATGAGGTCAAAACTCCGGATAACGTAGAGCGGCTGATCCAGGAGGCGGAATCCGGTGAACAGAGCCAGCGAGTCTGGGCTTTGTGGACGATGGCACTGCTCGGAAACCGCGGAGTCGCCCCGGATCGCGTGGCACAGTACTTGATTTCACAACTTCACGAACCCAATGAGCATGTCCGTTATTGGGTTGTCGAAGGACTGGCTTATCTGGGGACCAACGACACGATTGAGCCCTTGCTGCAAACCTTCCACGATGATCCCGCACCCAACATTCGCGAGCGGGCTGCATGCGGGTTGGCGCAGTCAGGTATGTTGAGCCAGGAGCAGCGCATGACGGTGGTGCCGCGGCTTTTGGATTTCGCCGAAGATGCCTCGCTCGACGCCCAGACCCATGTCTGGGTCTACCAGGCCTTGCGCGATATCACTGGCCAGAACCTGCCGAACGATCCTTCGGCGTGGAGAAATTGGTACAACAGCAGATAGTGGCCAGTGTTCAGTAGCCAGTGATCACTGCTCAGTGACTGGTGGCCAGTGGACTCACTTCATACTTCTTCCTTATCCCCTACTGACCACTAACCACTGCCCACTGGCCACTGACCACTGCTTTTCACTCTGCCATCTTCGCTACATGCAGATCGAATCCCGTTTTCGGGAGCAGTGAAGTCAATTCGAACGCTTTGAAGCTGTCCCCCGTGATCTCCGTATGACGATACAGCCCGGGTTCAGTCTCTACGGTTTCCCGCCGTCCTTCGAGTGTGTCGAGAAATGCCTGCGCGGATTTCAAGTCCGCCTCGTGGGTGCGCGTCGGAGAGGCAATGGCCTCGGCGGCATAGGAGCGCACTAATTTCGGCCAATATTTTTCCAACAGGTTGGTGCTGGCAAAGATGTCCGCCCAGATCATCTCGCCATTTACCGCGACTACGACTCCCACCGCGTTGCGGTCGCGCAGTTGCTTGATGAGGCTTTGGTAGTCGTGCTGGATGGGTGCAGCCACGGCGTCCACCTGCTTCTTTACTTCGTCGTTCTGCATAACGCGGGCGTAGGAACTGGTGCCGCCTACCGCCTCCGCCGCAGGCGCAGGCAAGCGACTGACCACGCCCGCCTGCGCATTTCTCACCTCCGACCAGACCTTCTGCTGGTCTTTGTCGGCCATGGCCCGCCCGCGCACCGATGGCTGCGCGATGGCGGACTCCATCGATCCGAAGCTCATCTTCGCACCCGTCCATCGGCCCGGTTCGACACAGAACACGCCGAGATCGATAGGATCACTCTCCGGAGGCACCAGGCGGTCCTTGCCGATGACCCGGTCCTGCTTGCCGCCGGTCACAATCTCGCCAGCTAACAGAATCAGCGGACGCTTGGAATTGTTCACCAGCACCAACTGATTCACTTGCGCGCCTTCTCTAGGACGGGGTTCACGAATGCCGGAATGACGCGGCCGCACCAACGGTGTCGCGCCGCCGGACTCGGTCACCACCACGTCGCCGGAGCGCAAGCCCTCGTCAAGGGTTAGAAAATCCCGCGTGTCATAACTTGTTGTTGCTACCACGGGAAAAATTGTGAGATTGCCATGCCGGATCGGCGCCAACACCTTATAGCGAGAGGTCGGCGTAACCTCGCCGGCAGGAGCCATACACGGCACGATCAGTGCCGCACCGAGAATAACCGCAAGAACCAGAATCAACACCATCCACCACCGTGACCGCATAGCCAAACCTCCCCGCTGGCCGCAGGCCGCCTCGGAACTCACGGAGGAGGAGCCGTTTCCCGAGGCGCCTGCCGCCTGCCTGACTCGTCGCTCTCTTTACGCCACTGCTGAGCGAACGGCAAAAATGCCGCTCCTTGCGTCTAAAAAGTTGGTAGCATCGACAGCAGAAAGGCCCTTCGTGAATCAATGCGGTGTCGAATCCGGCATGGAACGCTCAGAGCTGACATCGCTCATCGCGGAGCTATATCGCAACAGCAAGGGTGTAGAGCTCGGCGTTACCGCGGAGACCTTTGGCAAGATCCTGCGAGAGACCGGCGCCAAGTATCTTCCCACCGGAGCCACAACTCACGAGGTTCGCGTCTTTTGGACAAGCCTGCGAGTGGAGGAATTAGTCCTGGCACGCGCTTGCGCCGCCGGCAACGAGCGTGCCTGGGAGGTCTTCCTCACCCGGTATCGCGAGAAGCTCTACGACATCGCCGGCTACATCGCCAAGGAAAGTTCGGCTGCTCGAGAGTTGGCGGATTCGCTGTATGGCGACTTGTACGGCACGACCACTCGTGACGGGCAGAGGGTGTCCAAACTGGCTTCCTACACAGGACGTGGTTCACTGGAGGGCTGGCTGCGCACCGTTCTGGCGCAGGAATTCGTCAATCGCTACCGGAAGCAGAAGAGGCTGGTCAGCCTTGACGAGGAGAGTGAGGAAGGCACGCAGTTCGCCGCGGTTACTTCCGAGTCGGTTGTGGCGGTTGATCCGAGATTGCAGGAAGCCACCGATCGAGCCCTGGCCGAACTCGCCCCCGAGGACCGGTTTATTCTCGCCTCGTATTACCTGGACTCCCGTACGCTGGCGGAAATCGCCCGCAGCTTGGGCGTCCACGAATCCACCGTGAGCCGGAAGCTGGACAAGCTCGCCAAGTCTCTGCGCAAGCAGATCTTAGCTGGGTTGGGGCGGCAGGGGATGAGCCGCCGCCAGGCCGAAGAGGCCTTAGAGGTAGACGTTCGTGACTTAGGGATGGACCTTCGCAGGCGACTGCTGCAAGAAACCCCGCAAACTCCGTTCCCCAAGAAGAAGGCGGAGTTCCGGGCGGGAGAACGATCGGGATAGTTGCAAAATGGCCGAGATACCCAAAATCGTGGTGCAGCGTCTGCGGGCGGCTCCTCAACCTGAGGTGCATCCGGACGCCAACCTGATCGTGGCATTCGCTGAGAACTCGCTCCAGGACGATGAGCGGGAGCGAGTTCTGGCGCACCTGACGGCGTGTGCCGACTGCCGGGAGGTTGCCGCGTTGTCCCGGCTGCAGCTGCCTGGCACCGTCCCGGCGGGGGCGGGGTCGCGTGCTCCTTGGTTGTCCTGGCCGGTGTTGCGCTGGGGAGCGGCTGTGGCTTGCATTGTGGTGGTGGGTGCTGCCGTGGGATTACATTACCGCGCACAGCCGACGCGAAAGGCAGAGATCGCCGCCCGTTCTGATGCGTCCGTCCCAGAGTTCAAAGTTGCTGCGCCGGAGCCTGCCGTCACGGCAAAGCTGGAAACAGACAATAAAGTGCCGTCATCCGCCGCGCCTCAAGCCAAACTCGATGCCGATACGAGACGAATGGTGCCCGCGCTCCCAAGCCAGGCGGCTCCTATGACCCCCACGGTGTCTGAGAACAACCCGGCGGTTCCTGAGGTTCGCAGGCTGATCGACAAGGGTCACCGGGATGAGGAACGGCCCGGGGAAGGCGCAAAGACGGAGATGGCCACAGCGGAATCGAAGCTTGCGGCTCCGGCTGCTGCGGGTACAACCACCGCGAGCGTTCCTGACTCCCGCAACCAGATGGCCGAGTTTGTTCCGGGCCGGGCGAAGGACTCCTTGCGGGAGTCGCAGCCTGCGGCAGGAATAGCCGGAGGCGACGCGGTGTTCGCGAAGAAAGCTGCAGGGGCGATGGTTTCGACCCGTCGCGGTCCGCTGCCGCTAGCGGCTGGCATCGTGCCCCGCTGGACCCTGAGCGCCGAAGGCAGCTTGCAGCGCTCGCTCGACTCCGGCAGGACATGGGAAACCATGGGGTTTCCAAAGCCGGTGATTTTCCGTGCACTAGCTGCAAGTGGCCTTGAAATTTGGGTCGGCGGCGCGCAAGGCGTGCTCTACCACTCGACTGACGCAGGCCAGCGCTGGACTCTTGTTCGGCCGGTGGCAAACGGCCAACGTCTGGCCTCCGACATCATCCGGCTCGAGTTTACCGATGGTCTGCATGGCACCGTGGACACCGCAGACCAGCAAACCTGGGTTACCCAGGACGGCGGCCAGAACTGGCAGCGGCAGTAGCTTTTTCCGCGATTACTCCTGCAAAAATCCGGATTACCAAAGTGACGTTTACACTCCGAGAGGCCCCGTCTACCATCCAGTCGTGGTTTGGCAGTTCTGGGGGAGGGCTGCCAGGCGTCCTGAACCGATAGGTTTAGGGCGCTCTTTTTTGGTCCCGCAACTCTAGAGTGGCAGCGCGCTGGGAAACCGCGTTTCAAAATCGAGCAGTCCCACCCACTCCGGAGTGACGGTGATGCGGACCATGCTCTGGATCATGGAAGCTAACTGTGAAACCCAGGCCTGTCCTTGTTCCTTGCCAAAGTAGCGCTCAGCCGCAGTAGCGTATTCCAGAACAATGCCCTTGACGGGCTCCATCTGCGCTCTGCCGCGCAACAGCAGCACCTTGTGTGGAAAGGTGTTGTTATCGATTGTGAGGGCAACCTTGGGGTTCCTGGCCAAGGCCTTCAGTTTTGGCGCCTTTGGGGGTGAAGCCATCACGATGTCCTGCCCATTCCAGTGGAACCAGATAGGCACCACGCGAGGAGTACCGTCGGTCCAGACGTAGGCTAGCCGGGCTGGAATTGTGGACTGCAACAACTCCTTGGCCGCTGGGTGTTGCAACAGGTCAAGACTGCCTTGTTTGACGGGCATCTTTCCATCTCCTGAGGGGGAAGCGCTCGGCCCCGCCATTGTAGTCTTTCCTTGATGCTAGGCGCCCGGTCGGCTGCCTGCCCAACACGGCAGCGCGACTAAACCTGACCCGCAGACACCGATCCTTGCGACTTAGCGCACTGTCAAGCATCCAATAAAGTGCTAGGATAAGCAGTCGCAAAGCTAGCAATCATACGGCCGGATCCGAACCTCGACGGTTCCGAGCGGCCCGAGAGAGGATGTTTTATGGCAGGAAATGGAATTGTAGAAGTAACGGATGCGAACTTTGACCAGGACGTACTTAAGGCCGACAAGCCGGTCCTGGTAGATTTTTGGGCGGCTTGGTGTGGCCCCTGCCGCGCTATCGCACCCATCGTGGAAGAACTGGCCAAGGAGTACCAGGGCAAAATCAAAATCGGCAAAATGGACGTCGATCGCAACAGCGCCACTCCAATGCGCTACAAGGTAACCGGTATTCCGACTTTGCTGGTTTTTAAGGGCGGGCAAGTAGTGGAACAGCTTGTTGGCTACCGTCCTAAGGAAGCCATCGCCCAGGCGCTGGACAAGCACCTGGCGTAATCGTCAGTCAGGTGAAAATCAAACGCCCGGCTCAGGCCGGGCGTTGTTGTGTGTCCTAGGAGACTTTTCAGTACTTCCGCAGTACCCCGATGACTCTGCCCTGAAGCTGGACGGACGCAGCAGGCAAGATAATGGGTTTCATGCTCGCATTGGAGGGTTGCAGGCGGATGTTGTCGCCTTCGCGATAGAAGCGCTTGAGGGTGGCGTCGGCGCCTTCGACCAGCGCCACCACGATGTCGCCATTGTGGGCTGTCTTCGCCTTCTCGACCAAGACGTAGTCGCCGCTCAGGATGTGCTCGTCCTGCATGGAGTCGCCGCGCACTTCGAGCACGAAGACCTCTTTCGAACGCACGAAGTCGGCGAGGGAAATGGTCTCAGGATTCTCGACCGCCTCGATCGGCTGCCCGGCGGCGATCCTGCCCGCCAGGGGCAACACCACCGTGGAGTTGATGCTCATGGCCTGCTTCAAGCGTCCCTTCGGCGGCAGCAGGTCAATGGAACGGCTGCGGTTGTAGTCGCGGGTCAGCAGGCCTTTCTTTTCGAGGTTGGTGATGTGCTTGTGCACGGTGGCCAGCGAATTCAGGTTCATGCCCTCTCGGATCTCGTCGAAGGAAGGGGAATATTGGTTCTTCTGCACGAAATCGGAGATGAAGTCGTACACTTGCCGCTGTCGCCGGGTAATCGCCATGGCAACATTGTAGGCGAATACAAGGCGAAGTCAAGGTAATTTGGTGGCTCAACCACAGAGGGGTACAGAGGCACACGGAGGAAGCGCTGGTCCTAGTCTCAGATCGAACGGGCCAACTTCATCGCGGCGGCCAAGATCGGCTTAGCCCATTGTGGGGCATCAGGCAAATCGCAGGCTTCCGCTATATGCGTTCCCATCAGGTGAAGGATCAGCCGTGGCTCCGGCGCGACACCGGCGTGGGGATCAGCTTCTTTGCTGTTGTCGTAGACACGGAGTTCGGTAAGCTCCGGCATCAGGCGAATCAGATTCATTCGGCTGCGGTCGTACCGTTCGCGAATTCGTTCCTCGGGAATGTCATGTCCACCTCGGCGGGTACGTGAGCGAACTCGTGCGATGTGCAGTTCGGCTCCCTCCAGACCCACATACCAAATCCGTACTTCGATCCCGGCCGATAGTGCGGTATGCAGAAGCCGGGAAATGGTGTTACCGCCTAACGTGGTCTCAAAGGCGAAGGAAAGTCGTCCTGAGATGGCGTGCTCCAGCAACCGTTTGCCCTGCTGCCAAGCCTGGCTGTTGGCTTGGGTCTGGGACATGCCGGGGTTATGGGACAGGATCCGGGCTGCTGCCTCGTCCGGATTGAAATAGTCTGCTCCCTGCTGTCGAATCATGGCTCCGGCGATGCTGCTTTTGCCGGCTCCGTTGGTTCCGGCCAGCACGTAGATACAGGGCCTCGGCGGCATCAGCGACGCGAATGGACGGCAGCAAGGGCCGCCTTGCCCAGTTGCTTCGGAGAAGCGTTGAACGCGGCCTTCATGGCGGCGCGGGCCTTTGTGGTTTGCAGGCTGAGCACCAGGGCGTCAAATTCGTCAGTCAAGCGGTCGAGATGCGCGGTGGCGGCGTTGGAAAGCGCGTCATACTCTTCCATCGGCATCAGCACAGCCTTGGGGGACCCGTGCCGGGTGATGAACATCCGGTTGCCCTGAATGACTCTTTCCAGGATGCGGCCAAACTCATTCTTGGCCAGGGTGGCGCTCACCGACGCAGCTTCAACGGATCCACGGGTCAAGCTTTTCCTCTTCATTGTGGCTATTATAGCCTTAATAGCCATAATAGTCAATATTGCCGGAAGCCTTAGATCGTGAATTTCAGCCAAACCCGCGTTTAACCTCTTAAACCGCAAGTGTGCGAAGAAAACCTCGCCCAAGCGTGCGGAGGAGGAAATGTAACTTTTCCAGCCTTGATAGGATCAAATGTTCCAGAGAAGGGAATCAATGACTGACAAAATTACGAAAACTGAAAACGAGTGGCAACAACAATTGTCGCCCGAGCAATACTACGTTGCGCGTAAAGCTGGGACCGAACCGCCGTTCAGCGGAAAATACTGGAAGAGCAAGGAACAGGGAACCTACAACTGCGTGTGTTGCGGCGCTCCGCTGTTCAGTTCGGAAACCAAGTTTGAATCCGGCACCGGGTGGCCCAGCTTCTGGCAGCCGGTGGAGTCCGGAGCGGTGGAAGAGAAGAGCGATCGCACCCACGGCATGGTGCGGACGGAAGTCCGCTGCGCGCGCTGCGATGCCCACCTGGGCCACGTGTTTCCCGATGGCCCGAACCCGACCGGCCTGCGTTACTGCATGAATTCGGCCTCGCTCGACCTGAAGCCGGAAGTACCAGCAAAAAAATAGCCCCAAAATCAAACAGGCGCCCGAGCAGGGCGCCTGACTATTCTTCCTGGATCGGTCTTGTCTAGTTGGAGCCTTTGTACAACAATGAGCTGCCCGCGACCGGACTGGCCGAGGTTCCGGCGCCTGCGGCGGCAGCGGCGGCCTTCGGCTTGTCGGCTTCGGCAACCGTGGTTTTGGACTCGCTGGCCGACTCATGCTTTTCTTTCTTCTGTTCGGCGCGCACTTGCACGCTGCCCTTCATCATGGCGCCGTCCTCGACGCTGATGCGCCGGGTCACCACGTCACCGATCAGGGAACCTTCGCTACGGATGTCGAGGCGGTCGGTGCATTCGATGTTGCCCTTCACCTCACCCATAATGACGACTTCCTTGGCCTGAATGTCGGCGGTAACGCTGCCGTTGCGGCCGATGGTCACCCGATTATCGCCGAAATGAATGCTGCCCTCGACGCGGCCGTCGATGTACAAGGCTTCACTGCCGCTGACTTCGCCCTTGATCACCATGGAACGCCCGATGGTGGCCTGTTCCAGCGTCGGGGCAAAAGTCTTCGGAGGCGTATAAGGAGTTGGAGTCGGGGGGACTTTCTGCGAAGTGGACTGGTTCTGCGCCGGCTGTAGCATCGGTTCTGGCCTTCCTTCTTCTGTGCGAGTTTTGACGGGTAACCACCGCATGCGAGTGGAAATCTTGAGGCTGACTATCGCACGGGAATGGGAATATTAGGAGGTTACGGAAGAACCTGTACTAGCGCCGAAGCCCTACTCCTGCAGGGCCTCCGACAGTTCTTCCCACTCGGCCAGGTGTTTTTGCAACTCCTGGCGGACGGTTTGCAGTTCCTGGCTCTGGTGGGCGGTGGTTTCGGCGCTCACGAAAGTTTGCAGGGCAGTTTCGCAGGCGGTAATCGCGCTCTCGGCGCGGCTGATTTGTTCCTCCAGGTCGCGGATGCGCTCCTCTATCTGCTTGCGCTTGATGGGATTCAGCCGTTTGCTCTTTGAACTTCCTGGTTCTGCGCTAGGCTGCGGCTTGTTCCCGTTCTCCGGTTGCGCCGCGGTCGCCTGAATGCTTTCTTGAAGCTTGGCGGCTCCGCCCTCTTTTCGCCAGCGGTAATCCTCGTAGTTTCCGGGGTAGACTTCGACCTGTCCACCACCCACCTCGAAGACCCGGGTCGCCAGCTTGTCGATGAAATAGCGGTCGTGAGAGACGAACACCACCGTGCCGGTGTACTTCGACAAAGCTTCCAGCAGGACGTCCTTGGCCCGCATATCCAGGTGATTGGTGGGTTCGTCCAGCAGCAAGAAATTTGCCGGATGCAGGAGCATGCGGAGCAGAGCATAGCGGTTGCGTTCGCCACCGGAGAGCACGCCGATCCGCTTAAACACATCCTCACCGGAGAAGAGAAAGCAGCCGAGCAGGCTGCGCAGCTCCGTCTCTCGCGACTGGGGAGAGAGGTTGCCCAGGTCGTCGATCATACGAGCATTCGGATCCAGTTCTTTGTACTGGTCCTGGGCAAAGTAGTCGGCTTGAACGTTGTGGCCGAGCTTGTAGTTTCCATCGCTCAACGGTTCTTCGTCGGCGAGCAGCTTGATGAGGGTCGATTTGCCGGCGCCGTTCACGCCCACCAATGCAATGCGGTCGCCGCGCTCGATCATAAAGCCGACATTGCGGAAGACCTCCTTCTCCCCGTAGGACTTTGCCACCCCCTCGAACTCCGCCACGATCCGCCCGCTGGCTTTGGGCTGAGGAAACGAAAAGTGGATCGTCCGTTCTTCCTCGGGTAACTCGATGCGCTCGATCCGCTCCAGTTCTTTAATGCGGCTCTGCACCTGCTTGGCCTTGGTGGCCTGGTAGCGAAAGCGGTTGATGAAGACTTCGAGTTGCTCAATCCGCTCCTTTTGCGTGCGGTAGGCGGCTTCAAGCTGCTCCTGCCGCTGGGTTTTCTGGTCAAGGTACTTCTCGTAGTTGCCAGGATAGAAATGAATTCGCTTATTCCAGATTTCGACGATCTTGTTGACGGTGACGTCCAGGAAATAGCGATCGTGGGAAATCAGGATGAAAGCGTAGGGATAATTCGTCAGGTATTCTTCCAGCCAGTTGCGGGCTTCGAGGTCCAGGTGGTTGGTGGGCTCGTCGAGCAGCAATAGATTGGGCTGCTGCAACAACAGCTTCGCCAGGGCAATCCGCATTTGCCAGCCGCCGGAGAACTCATCGGTTTGGCGATGCCAGTCGTCCTTGCCGAATCCCAGACCCATGAGCACGCTGCCGACCTGGGCATCGATCGCATAGCCATCGCGCGTGCGGAATTCGTGGTCCAGACGTTGGTAACGCTCGGCGACCTGAGCGTACTCAGATGACGCGTGGTCCAGCTCGGCCATGCGGCCGGTCAGCTCTTCCATTTCCTGTTCCATGGCGCGCAGCTTGGCAAACACCGACATGGCCTCAGCAAAGACCGTGCGGCCGGAAAGGGTCAGACCATCCTGGGGCAGGTAGCTGGCGCTGATGCCTCTGGCTACGCTGAGGGAGCCGTAGTCGAGCGTCTCCATCCCGCCAAGGATTTTCATCAGCGTGGATTTGCCGGTACCGTTTGCGCCCACCAACCCGACGCGGTCGCGGTTGGTGATCAGCCAGTCCGCTCCCTCAAACAGGAGCTTGTGGCCATAGCGTTTTCCGGCAGAAGAGAGCTGAATCATGGGCAGTTCAATCGTCTCATGAGAGTGGCGGTTTGCAGAAGAAGTCGAGTGCGGCTTGCCGTGAAAATTCAGTGTGGGTTCATTCGACCGAGAATCATCAAGGCCGAACGCAAGACGAAAAGCACGCCGGCAACCCGAAAAATGACCGTCATGATCTGGGTATTTCGAGCTCGCCACTCTGGGGTCGGCGGTGGATTGAACTTGGGATGACGTTCACGAAGGCCAGTGGTCCAAGCGTTGTAGCGGACGGACAATGGCGTGGCCCAAATGGTCAAAACCAGCCCCAGAAGAATGAATCCGGTATCGATAGCCCAGGTCAAACCTGCCCTCCTTGCACCAGCTTCGCCGCCATGGCCGCAATGTCTCGGGCCGCGTTTGGATGGGACAGTTGCCGCGCAGCGACACCCATTTTCTCCAGCCGTGCCCGATCAGTGAGCAGGGAACCGACGGTCTCAACCAGGCTCTGCGGTGAGAGCTTTGCTTCCTCAATCATGAAAGCGGCCCCGGCTTTTTCCAATGCTTCTGCATTTCGCTTCTGATGGTCGTCGGCGGCGCGGGGAAAAGGCACGAAGATCGCCGGCTTGCCGGCTGCGGTGATCTCGGCCACTGTACTCGCGCCGGAGCGGCAGAGCAGCAGAGTGGCACCGGCAAAAGCCCCGGGCATGTCGTCAATAAAGCGGTGCGCCTCAGCTGCGCCACCCAGGCTGGCGTAGGCGTTCTGCGCGTCTGCAAAATCACGCTCGCCGGTCTGGTGGACCAGGCGGAGTCCGGGAACTCGCTGGAACAATTCAGCTGCACCTTGCATCACCACCACGTTGATGGCGTGTGCCCCCTGGCTTCCGCCGAAGACCAGCACGGTCGGCTGAGCCGGCTCTCCGCGCAGCTCAACAAAGGCTGCTCGCACCGGCACGCCCGTCACCTTGTAACGCTTGAAATATCGGGCTGTCTGTTCAAAATGCACGGCTGCGGCGGAGACAAACGGCGCCACCACGCGGTTGGCAAACCCGGGCACGAAGTTCGGCTCGAACACTAGCGTCGGGATCCGTCCTACCACGGCCGCCAGCATGGCGGGTCCGGAAGCGTATCCACCGACACCGATGACCACATCTGGGCGAAATTCGCGGAAAATGCGTCGCGACTCCAGAATGGCGCGCGGCAGGTCCGAAAATGTATTGAGGCGGGTGGCCAGACTGACGTTCTTGAGCGCGCCGACTTGAACCAGTCTCAACTCAAAGCCGGCGGCGGGCACCAGCCGGTTCTCGATCCCGCGGGCGGTCCCAATAAACAACACTTCCGCGCCGTACTGCTTTTTCAGCTGTTGTGCGATGGCAAGTGCAGGGATGACGTGTCCGCCTGTGCCTCCGCCCGCCACGATGGCCCGCATGCAGCGACTATAAACCACAGGACAAGACTAAGAGTCGCTTGGCGTTAACCGTCTTGGTTGCGAATCCGGGCAGCGGCGACTAACCATGTGCAAAGTTCTGCATCTTGACTGGCGGAGGCCGCACTTCTAAAGTGTTGCTGCTTGCCGGGACCTTGGGGCCTCGCGCTGCTCAGCCTTCCGGAACGTTCGTATCCTTAATTCTCTTCTTGCAAGTTGCTTTGCACTTGCAACAGCAGCCATAACCCAGCCGTACCAGGAGATCATGAAGATGAAGCTGAATATTCAGGCGTTAATACTAGCGACTGTAGTAGTTACTATCCTACAGACCACCCTTGTCACTCCACCGGCGTACGCACAGGCCACGCCCTATAACACGGTTCCTATGAAAAGCGTGTTGCCGGGCGATGAGTCCGCAGGCTCGATCCGCCTCGGGCCGAATACCAACGTTACCAACAAAAGCGGCCCCCAAAGCGAGACCAGCGTGTCCGTCGATCCAACTGATCCGATGCATGTCCTCACGAGTGTCAACGATCTGACCATCACCGCAGCCGTATATGAGTCCACGGATGGAGGCGTTACTTTCACGAAGTCGAATTTCAGTCCGAGCGGCTTCTGCTACGACACCTGGCTTGGCTTCAACGCAAACGGCGATGCTTTTGTTTCGTATGAATGCTCCGACCAGCGCATTGGCTACAAGAAGAAAGGCCAGAACAGCTGGACGCTGACGACGTTGACCAACGCGGGCTCTTTCCCCGACCGGGATATGGTCACGATCGATAAATCTCCGAGCAGCCCTTTCTCGGGCAGTGTGTACATTGGCTACGACGACAACGGCGCCAACAATGCTCCTTATGTTCTTTATTCGCGCGACGGGTTTAGCAACTGGCAGCGCAGTGCGCGGATTCAGAACGGGAACCCGACAATTGGAGTGAACGTGGCCACGGGTCCGGACGGCTCGGTGTACGCCACCTGGGAGGACTTCAGCGGCCGCAAGATATGGAACGCAAGGTCTACGGACGGCGGCGCCACCTGGGGGACGGCCCACACGGTCATGAACTATCGCATGAACACGACTGGGTTCTTCGTATTCATTCCGCCGCAGAATATTCGTGGAATCGTGCCGTTTCCGATGAGTGCGGTGGCCCAGGGAGGCGTCCATGCCGGTCGTCTTTACGTGAGCTACACCGACAATGACACGTCCGGCAGCAACACCAACATTTACGTTCGCTTCTCTGACGATAACGGCACGACCTGGTCGTCGGAGGCGAAGATCAACGATGACACCAATCACGCCTACCACTTCCACGATTCTATTGCGGTTCTTTCCAACGGAGTTGTCGGGGTCTCCTTCTACGACACCCGTAAGGACCCGGCAAACCACAAGGTAGGCCGTGGCTTTGCTTACTCCTCCGATGGCGGAGCTCATTGGAGTAAGAACTTTGCCATCTCTAACGCGTTGTCCGATGAAACCTCGGGTGCGGACGGGAACCAGTACGGGGACTACCAGGGCATGTACGCAGACTCCGGGATCGGTTTCCACTTTGCGTGGACGGACTCGCGCAGGCCAGGTTCTTTGAACGAAGACATGTTTGCCGGAAGCATAGCCAAGTAGTTGGCCCTCCCCAACCATGGCGGCGAGGATGCGAATGTCCTCGCCGCTTCTGTACCTAAGGGATACCGGCGGCTCCTACTCGGCCTGCTTGGAGATGTTCAGCAGCACGCCCACCGACGCCAACGCGAAGAACAAAGACGATCCACCATAGGATACGAAGGGCAGGGGGATTCCCTTGGTCGGCATCAGGCCCAGGACCACGCTGATGTTGATGAATGCCTGCACGACAATCATGCTGGTAATGCCGACGGCCAGAAATCGCCCAAACATGTCGGTGGTCCGGGTTGCCGTGCGGATCCCGCGCCATAGAAAAACTGCAAACAGCAACACGATGACCAGCGAACCCACCAGCCCAAGTTCTTCCGCCGTGACCGCAAAGATGAAGTCAGTATGTGGTTCGGGCAGGTAGAAAAGCTTCTGTTTGCCTTCCATCAGGCCCACGCCGGTGATGCCGCCCGTGCTGACCGCAATCAGCGACTGAATGATGTGGAAGCCGCTGCCCTGCGGATCCGAGTAGGGGTTGAGAAAGGCCAGAATGCGGGCACGGCGATAAGCCACATGGAAAATCAGAAAGTACAACGGCGGCAGGGAAGCCAGCAATGCATACCCTAGATAACGCATCTCCAGTCCTGCGACGAATAACACACAACCCGTGATTGCAGCGCAGGCAATGGCGGTGCCCAGGTCCGGTTGGAAGACGATCAGGCCCAGGAAGACCACGGTCGGGAGGACGGCCGGGAGAATGGTATTGCGCCAGTCATCCATCGCCTTGGTGCGTCCTTCCAGGAAGAACGCCAGGAAGAGAATCAGGGCAGGCTTGGCCATCTCGGACGGCTGGAAGGAGAACGGACCCCAGTGAATCCAGCGGTGGGTGTGGTGGGAACGGTCCAGAAAAAAGACCGAGATCAGCAACAGTGTGGTCAATCCCA
>Ga0335082_10003027_pt1 | contig 18198 bp, 13 predicted proteins | sample Lox_Sample_41_FD_206718 | JGI IMG/M metagenome (GOLD analysis project Ga0335082, IMG submission 206718) | Soil microbial communities from Loxahatchee National Wildlife Refuge, Florida, United States - Lox_Sample_4.1 | ecosystem: Environmental > Terrestrial > Soil > Wetlands | place: USA... | reverse complement strand
TCACGTTTCTGGCGCTCGACTACGGAATCCGCCCTCGTCCGGAGGAGACTGTTCTCTCCCAGCTCAGTCGTGCGGTTCTCGGCACCCCCCTTGAATATCACCTCGTCCAGGCCGCGACCGCGGTTATCTTATTGCTCGCGGCCAATACCAGCTTCACCGGATTTCCACGCTTGGCCTCGATGCTCGGGCAGGACCGCTTCCTGCCCCAGCAACTGGCCCATCTTGGCGATCGACTCGTGTTCTCCAATGGGATTCTTCTCCTCGGAGCCATGGCGGCGGTGCTGCTGATCCTCTTTCGCGCCGACACCCATGCCTTGATCCCCCTGTATGCCGTGGGCGTGTTTCTCGCATTCACCTTGTCCCAACTGGGGATGCTGGTCCGGTGGTTCCGACGTCGGGAGCCGGGCTGGCGGTGGCGGGCCGCGGTCAACGGGTTTGGAGCGCTCGCAACCGGGACCGTTCTGATCGTGATCGCAATGACCAAGTTCATCCATGGAGCGTGGGTGGTTTTGGTCATCATCCCGGCCCTGGTCTCGATGTTTCGACGCGTTCACTTTCATTATAAGCTGGTCGAGCGGCAGCTCAGCGTCCGTCCGACCGAACCTCCGCGGCTTGTCGTTCATACCGTGCTGGTGCCGATTTCAGGGATCACCCAGCCGGTCCTGACGGCCCTGGAATTCGCCCGGTCCATATCGACGACCGTCCGGGCCGTATACGTCAATACGGATGCGTCCGCCGTAGAACTGATGCAAACGATGTGGAAGCGCTGGAATCCGGGGATCGATCTTGTTATTCTCGACTCCCCGTATCGTTCGGTGACCGGGCCGTTGCTGGATTACATTGACCGGGTCCAGAAAGAGCAAGGAAACGGCTTCGTCATCGTCGTTCTCCCCGAGTTTGTCCCGCGGCGATGGTGGCATCACCTCCTCCACAACCAAACTGCGCTGCTGCTTAAGGGAGCGCTGCTGTTTCATAAAGACGTGGTAGTCACGAGCGTTCCGTACCACCTGAGCCGATAAGCCACGGGACTGCTTCGAGACCGAGACCCTCTCTGCATTGACATCAAGACCGCCGACCTGTTAATTTTAGGAACGGAGGGCTTCGCAGTGTCAAGAGACCTTAACCTCCGGGATGCCTGAGCAAAATGCCTGAGATGGATACGAAACGTTGGAAGTTTTCGATCTGGTATGTCGTGGTGGCGCTGTGGCTTCTCGCTCTGTTTCAGCTCTTTATCACGCCTATCTTCAGTCCGACCGAAATTTCCTACAGCGAGTTTAAGGAGGCGGTAGCCGCCGGAAAGGTGGCCGAGGTTTCGGTCGGTTCGGTCGTCATTCATGGCCGAATGAAACCCGAGGCGGGCGGCGATGCGAAGGGCCGCGACTTTGACACGGTACGCGTCGAGGACTCCGATCTGATCCGGGATCTGATGTCGGGTCGTGTCAAGGTGGTCGGCGTAATCGAAAGCACCTTTTTAAAGCAGTTGCTGTCCTGGGTCGTTCCGATCGCGCTCTTCTTCGGAGTCTGGCTCTTCCTCATGCGTCGGCTGGGTCAGGGCCAGGGCGGGTTTATGACGGTCGGTCAGAGCAAGGCCAAGGTTTACATGGAGAAGGAGGTTAAGATCACCTTCAACGATGTGGCCGGCGTGGACGAGGCCAAGATCGAGTTGCAAGAGGTGATTGAGTTTTTAAAGACGCCCGAAAAATTCGGTCGGCTGGGTGGAAAGATTCCAAAAGGCATCCTGCTGGTGGGACCTCCGGGTACCGGCAAGACCCTATTGGCCCGGGCCGTCGCTGGCGAGGCCGGGGTGACTTTCTTTTCGATCAGCGGCTCGGAGTTCGTCGAATTGTTCGTGGGCGTCGGCGCGGCTCGCGTTCGCGATCTCTTTACGCAGGCCAAGGAGAAGGCCCCCTGCATCATCTTCATCGACGAGCTCGACGCGCTGGGCAAGGCCCGCGGTATCGGCCCCATGGCGCATGAGGAACGGGAGCAGACCTTGAATCAGCTTCTGTCTGAAATGGACGGGTTTGATCCGCGCGTGGGGGTCATTCTGATGGCCGCGACGAACCGGCCGGAGATCCTCGATCCGGCCCTGCTGCGCGCGGGCCGTTTCGACCGCCATGTTTTGGTGGATCGGCCGGACAAGAACGGACGACTGGCCATCTTGAAAATCCATGCGCGGAGCGTCCCGCTGGAATCGGAAGCCAACCTGGAAGTGATTGCGTCCATGACGCCCGGATTCGTGGGGGCCGATCTGGCGAACATCGTCAATGAGGCGGCGCTGCTGGCAGTGAGGCGATTGAAAGACAAAGTAGGTCTTTCCGAGCTCCAGGAGGCGGTGGAACGGGTGATCGCAGGATTGGAGAAAAAGAACCGGGTCCTCAACAAGGCCGAACGCGAGCGGGTCGCGCATCACGAGGTGGGGCATGCCCTGGTGACGCTCTCGATTCCGGGGACGGATTCAGTCCAGAAGGTCTCAATCATCCCGCGCGGGATCGCCGCGCTGGGATATACGCTCCAGCTGCCCACAGAGGAGCGCTTTCTGATGACAAAATCGGAGTTGGAAAACAAGATCGCCATGCTGCTGGGCGGCCGGATCGCCGAAGAGGTCGTCTATCATGAAGTCTCGACCGGCGCACAGGATGATCTGCTCAAGGCCACCCAGATTGCCAGGAGCATGGTGAAGACTTACGGCATGAGCGAAAAATTGGGCCAGGTGACCTTTGACCTGGAACGTCAGCCGCTTTTTCTCCAAACGGGACAGCCCTCGATGCCGGGGGATTACAGCGAGGAGACCTCGCGGGAGATCGATAACGAGATCCGCCGGATTATCGATGAGCAATACGCCCGTGTCCGGAAGATTCTGGTGGAGCAGCAGGGCCTCCTGCGTCACGCGGCCTCGGTGCTGCTGGAAAAAGAAACGATCACCGGCGAGGAATTGAAAGCGATTATCGCGCAATTCAAGGTCACGCCGCGGCCGGCCCACAACTAAGAGCGTGTGCAGGTACGAGAATCCGGAATCTTTTTGATCGCCCCGCCCGGTTGTTGTATACTTCCTTCATGAAGGATTCCCTTTCCCTCTATCTCCATTTTCCCTACTGCTGGAGCAAGTGCCACTATTGCGCCTTTAACTCGGTCCGATACGACAAACCGCAGAGCCTTCGTTTTCTTTCGGCATTAAAAACCGAGATCGCACGATACGGCAGCCGGCCCGAAGTCCGGGGACGCCGCCTCACCACCGTATACATGGGGGGCGGGACGCCGTCCATTTTCAATGCGGATCAGATTCTGGAGGTCTTGGATCAAGTGCGCCGTCATTTCCATTTTGCGGAAGAGATCGAAATCACAATGGAGGCCAATCCCGGCACGGTCGATCGGGAAAAATTAACGGCCATGAGAAAAGGGGGGATCAACCGCTTGAGCATCGGGGTGCAGTCCTTTCAAAACGATGAGCTGGTGTGGCTCGGGCGTGCGCATAACTCGCGGGTTGCGAAAGAGGCTTACGGGAATGCGCGGGAGGCCGGATTTGAAAATGTGAATCTTGATTTTATGTATGCGTTTCCGGACCAGCGTCTTGAGGATTGGACCCGGACGTTGGACGAGGCGATCGGCCTCGGGCCGGAACACCTTTCGGCCTATGCCCTGACGATCGAGGAGGGGACGCGGTTCGGTGCGGATCAAGACCACGGTCTTCTGGTGTTGCCGGACGAAGAGCGACAGATACGGTTCGACGAACTTACGTGGGCCAGGCTGGGCGACGCGGGATACCAGCGGTATGAGGTATCGAACTACGCCCGGCCCGGTTATGCCTGTCGCCACAATCTGGGTTACTGGGGTCAGCAGGAATATCTCGGTCTCGGCCCCGGCGCTCATTCCTACATGGGCGGACGGCGTTTTTCCAAAATCGAAGATATCGAGACCTACATTCGGGATATTGAGAAAGGCGGCGAGGCGATCGAGGAATCCGAATCGATCGGCCCGGACCTGGCTTTCCGGGAAGCCTTGATTTTCGGACTGAGAAAAACAGAAGGGATCCGCCTGGATGAGATCCGGAGGCGGTATCCTCGGTCCAATCCCGATCGCCTTCAACAGACGTTTGAGCAATGGAGTCTGGAGGAGTTGATCGTTCTGGATCCTCCGCGCCTGCGGCTCTCTTTCAAGGGCCTTCGTCTTTGGGACCGGATTGCGGAAGAAATCACTGCCGTTTTTTAGGCTCGCTTTCGCAAATCTTCTCCAACCGTCCTTGATTTCCGGTGTACGAGACGTTACACTATTTCCATTTGATCAACATGAGATTACGAAGATGGAACGTCGGACCTTCCTTGCCCGTATAACGGGTTTGATCATGGGTTTGATCGGATTGGCCCTGTCTATCCCACTGGTCGGCTATGTGATCTCGCCGGCCTTTCGTCGGCAGGCACAGGATTGGGCCGATACCGGAAGCTCGGACGAGCTGGCGGTCGGAATCCCCCGGGAACTCTCCTATATCGTGACACTCAACGACGGTTGGTTGAAGACAACCGCGACGAAATCGGTTTGGGCGGTCCGACAACCCGATGGGGCGGTTACGGTTTTCTCCCCCCTTTGCACACACCTCGGATGCGGGTACCATTGGGATTCCGGCGATCTGACCTTCAAGTGTCCCTGCCACGGAAGCATATTCGACCTAAACGGCAAAGTCGTTGCCGGCCCAGCCCCTCGTCCATTAGATCACCTCCCCGTCAAGGTGGAGAACGGCCGGCTGTTCGTCCTTTATAAAGAGTTCAAGGCCGGGACCCCCCAACAAATCGAGTTGTGACGATGATTCGAGCGGTCTATCAATGGCTGGACCAGCGGTTACGGCTCCGGCCCCTGGAGGAAATGCTTCTGAACGAGCCGATTCCAGGCGGTACAAGCTGGGTGTACGTCTTCGGCAGCGCCACCCTGTTTCTTTTTCTCCTTCAACTCCTGACCGGGATGTTCCTGGCGATTTATTACGCGCCGACACCGGATCATGCCTACGACAGCGTTCAGTTCATAATGTCGTCGGTGACCTTCGGCGCTTTTGTGAGAGGTCTTCACCATTGGGGGGCTAGCGCCATGGTCGTGGCCATCGGGCTGCACATGCTGCAGGTCTACCTGTACGGAGCCTACAAACCGCCGCGGGAAGTGATGTGGATGGTCGGGGTGGTGTTGTTTCTCCTGACGCTCGCATTTGCCTTCAGCGGCTATCTCTTGCCCTGGGATCAGAAGGCCTACTGGGCGACACAGATCGGGATCAATATGGTCGGCACGGTTCCGTGGATCGGCGATGCCTTGGTTCGGATTATCCGGGGCGGGGATCATTTGGGCGCCTTGACCCTGACCCGTTTTTTTGCCCTTCACATTCTGTTCTTGCCCCTTATGACGCTCGGCCTGATCGCGCTTCACCTGTTTATTTTAAGGCGGGTCGGTCCGGCTGGCATGTATGAAGAACGAAGGACCGTCGGGAAGGGCGGTGCGGTGCGCCCGGAACGGAGACGCCGGATCGCGAGCGAGCCGTTTTATCCGAGGCAGGTCTTCATGGATGCCGTCGTGATGGGTGTCGTTTTTCTGATCGTGGTCGGCCTGGCGATCGGCCTGCCGTTTCCCCTGGCCGATAAGGCCAACCCGTCCGATACGAGCTTTAGACCGATTCCGGAATGGTACTTTTTATTCTACTATCAGGGGCTCAAATACGTCCACGGTCCGCTTGAGCCCCTGGCCACTTGGATTCTGCCCGCGGTTTTTTACGCGGTCCTGATGTTCCTGCCGTTCATCGATCGGAATCCGGCCCGCAATCCGGTCCGTCGGCCGACCGCAATTCTCCTCGGCGTGTTGTTCCTGGTGGGCATGTTCGGTCTGATGACAGTTTCGCTACAGGAAATTTATTCCGTTCCGACCACAAATCCGTCAGTGGTCAGGGGACAGGAGCTGTACGCCAAACTGCAATGCAACGGCTGTCACCGCATTCACGGATCCGGGGGGGCCGTGGGGCCGGACCTTTCCTATGTGGGGAGAGGGCGGGATCGGGACTGGCTGATCCGTCATTTCAAGGATCCCCAGGCGGTGTCCCCGGGGTCGATCATGCCGGCCTTTTCGTTGACGGCATCGGAGTTGGACGATCTGACAGATTATATGCTGAGTCTCAAATAAACGGCTCATCATCCGCGAATTATTGGCGCGAATCACTCGATGGAATACAAAGACTACTATAAAATTTTGGGCGTTGCCAAGAACGCCTCCGAGTCCGAGATCAAGAAGGCCTACCGGAAATTGGCCCGGGAGTTCCATCCGGATCTGAACCCGGGAAACAAATCGGCCGAAGAACGCTTCAAAGGGATCAATGAGGCCTATGAAGTGTTAAGCGATCCTGAAAAACGTCGGAAGTATGACGAGCTGGGCACGAACTGGGAACAGATTCAAAGAGACCGCGAGTATGCGAGACAATACGCGCGCCCCGGTTTTGAATGGTCGACCGAGAATTTCGACCTGGGAGATTTCTTCTCCACGTTTTTCGGAGATCGGATGTCAGGCTTCGGACCCGGGCCGTTCGCCGCCGGTCCTCATCCGGGCGCAGACCTCCAAACGGAAATCGAACTGTCCTTGGAAGATCTCCATCAGGGCTCGCGCAAAGTGTTGAATCTCTCTATGGCCGAAACTTGTCCGACATGCCAGGGCCGCGGGATGATTACGACTTCTTCTTACAGTCAGGGGAAACGACAGGTCGTCACCTCAGCGCAGCCGTGCGGAACCTGCGGCGGTCGGGGGCAGATCCAGACCCAACGCGAGGTCCAGGTTAAGATTCCAAAGGGCATCAAGGAAGGATCGAAGATACGACTGGCCGGCATGGGGGATAAAGGAATGCAGGGCGCCCCGTCGGGCGACCTGTACCTGGTGGTCAAGGTGGTTCCCCATCGCTTGTTCCGTCTCTTCGGATACGATCTGGAAGCGGACCTTCCCGTCTGGGCGGATGAGGCGGCATTGGGAGCCCAAATCAAGGTTCCGACGCTGGATCAAAAAGTCCTTTTGAGAGTTCCGCCGGGCAGTCAATCGGGTCAGCGGTTTCGTTTAAAGGGCAAAGGACTGGGGAAGCCGCAGGGACAGGGGATGGGCGACTTATATTACAAGGTACGGATCGTGGTTCCGGATCGGATGAGCGCCAAGGAGCGTGAACTCTTCAACGAGCTGCGCCGGTTGAGGATCGAACGCGGCGACGACGAAAAAATCCGGGACCGGCTGGAGTGAGCGATGCCGAAAACGCGAAGAAAAAGACACCGAGCGATTCAACGTTATGTGACGCTCTCGACCGTCTGTGAGATCTATCGATTGCGACCGCGGACGCTCTGGATTTATGAACGGCGGGGACTGATCCGTCATGAAGAGGGGCTGCTGGAGGACGGTCGCAAAGCCGTGTTGTACGGCGATCGCGACCTTCGTCGGATCCGGATGATCTGTTCGTTGACACGGGATTTGGGGGTGAATCTGGCCGGGATCGAAGTAATCCTGCGCCTGTTGGACCGTTTCGAAAAGCGGCCATCCTCAACGGCAGAAGATTATTGATGTCGGAAGAAATCCGGCCCGACTTTTTGTAAGAGACGCTCAAACGCGCTGACCACGTCCGCGTCGAACTGCGAGCCGGAATATTTTTTCAGCTCGCCGAGAAGTTTTGGGATCGGCTGGGCCTTGCGGTAAGGTCGATCGGAGGTCATTGCATCGATCGTATCCGCGACCATGAGGATCCGCGCCCCTAAGGATATCTGCTCCCGCACCAACCCCATTGGATAACCTTTCCCGTTGCACTGTTCGTGATGGTGAAGAACGATCTTGAGGATGTTCTCGGAGAGACCCACCGGGTTAAGAAGCTTAACCGCGTTGGCGGGATGGGCCTTCATGATCTCAAACTCCTCTTTGGTCAGGCGGTCTTTTTTCAAGAGGATATCCTCGCTGCTTCCGATCTTGCCGATGTCGTGCAGAATGCCCCCGATCTCGATCTCGTCGATCTCATTGGCCGACAATCCCATCTCCTGGGCCAGGGCCGCGCCATACCTTGAAACATTTTCGGAATGGCCCGAGGTGTAGCTGTCTTTCAACTCGATGGTGGCTACGAGCGAACGGATCGTCTTGACATAGCTTTGATGGAGTTCCTGATAGAGCTGTGCGTTCTCGATCGCGGCGGTGGCTTGCCCGGCCAGAAGCGTGACCAGTTCCAGGTCGCTCTCGGAGAACGGCCCGGAGCCGGGGCTGTTTTTTGAGATGTTGAGAACCCCGATCAGACGTTCGTGCGTCGTAGGCGGACGGGTGAGGGACGATATCTTTGTATAACCCTTTCCAATGAGGGGGATCGAAACCGAAGAGAGAATCTCGGCATCTTCAAGGACGTTGGCCAGGGTCGGGTTTTGCTGAACGCCTCCCTGGATGATGAGCGGTTTTCTTGTTTGGGCGACCACGCCGGCCACGCCTTGGCCGAGTTTTTTCGTCATTTTCGAGGGAATGAGCACGGAAAATCCGGAATGGCCTTTAACCTCCAGTTCCTGGCGGGTTTCATCAAACAACATGAGCGAGGCGCGATCGGCCTTCGTTTCAAGACGGGCGCTCTGTGCGACTTCCTTAAAAAGATGGTCCAGGTCGGTGGTCACCAACCTTCGGTTGATCTCAAACAGGGGCATCAGGGATCGGAGACGGATATTCTCTTTGATAAGCCGATTCTTTTCCGTAGCATGCTGAACGGCGGTGAGCAGCTCTTCCATTGTGAACGGCTTAATGACAAAGCCCAACGTTCCGAGCTTGAGGGACTCGATCGCCATGTTCACGGTTCCATGGCCGGTGATCACGACGATCGCGATCCCCTGATCGAGCTTTTTGGCGGCATCGATCAGCTCCAGGCCGCTCATTCCACGCATCCGAATGTCCGTCAACAGGAGATCAAACGGTTCGTCTTGGAAGAGATGAAGCGCCTGAAGCCCGTTCGAAGCGGTCTTGACCACGTACCCTTCTTTATTTAAGAAACGGGTACAGAGCTCCACGATCGTCGGTTCGTCGTCTACGACCAAAACTTTTTCTTGCGGCATCGCGAGATCTTCTTCTAATGGTGAATAACGGCCTCTTCTTTAACCGGGAGCTTGACGACAAACGTCGCCCCTGCGCCCACTTCGCTGAAGACCGTAATCCGGCCTCCGTGTCGTTCAATGATTCCATAGCTCACCGCTAGTCCCAAACCGGTCCCCATCCCTTCTTTGGTGGTGAAGAACGGATCAAAAATCTTCGGGATATGCTCTTTGTCAATTCCAACACCGGTGTCCTGAATCCGAATTTCGATCATTTTTCGGGAAAAGACGGGTTCATCTTCGCCGAGCGCTGTTTGAGGGGATGAGCCGTCGAAATTGTGAGCCAAGGTTGTCACAGTGAGCGTACCGCCCTTCGGCATGGCATCGAAGGCATTTTTTAATAGATTGATAAAGACCTGTTTCATTTGGTCCCCGTCGATAATGAGCGTGGGGAGGTCGGGTGAGTATTCTTCTATCAAAACAATGTTGGAAATATCGGCCTGGTGGCGAAGCAGGTTCAACGTATTCTGAATCAGTTGATTGATGTCGATCAACTCTTTCTTGATTCCCCGTTTCCGGGCAAAATCCAGCAAGTTTCTGACGATGTCACGGGAACGGATCGCTTCGCTTTGGATGATTTTCAAATCCTTCTTGTGAGGGTTGTGGTCGTCCAAATCATCGAGCATGAGGGTTGTGAAACCCAAAATGCTGGTGAGGGGGTTGTTGATCTCGTGCGCGACGTTAGTGGCCAATTCTCCGATGGAAGCGAGCTTGGCCGATTGGATCAACTGCTGCGTTTGACTCCCTTTCAGTTCTTCCATCTGTTGCTGAAGCGTTTTGTACAGGCGGGCATTCTCAATCGCCACACCGGCTTGGCGTGCGATAATCTCCAGCAGTTTCAGATCGGCCAGAAAAAAACTGTCTCCCGATCGTTTGTGACCCAAGAGGATCAGTCCGCTGAGCTGCTCTTTGGTAAAGATGGGCACCGAGATGGCGACATTAAGATCTTTCATGGCCGAGAGCAGATTTACGCGTGTTCCTTCATCGATCGACATGATCGGCTGGGCCGTTTCCATCAACTCCTCTTGGAGAAGGGCCTCCCGTTTTGTGGGCATCTTCAAATAGTGAATCGGCGAGATGGAGGAATAATACTGGATCAGAGGATGGTTCCGATAAAAAGGAGTCGGCTGAACAGCACCCTCTCGGTCGGTGCCGACCGATAATTCCTCCGAATCCGTCAGGACCGCCAAAATCGCTTGGTCCGTGCGGAATGCGCGGCACAGTTGCTGAGCGATGCTTTTAAGAAGGCTGTCCAGGTCTTTCACCATGCTGAAGGTTTCGCTCAACTCGCCCAACAAGCGCTGGGCATCCAACTCCCCTCGGAAAAAGATCTTTTCGGTCGTCCTTTGGAATAATTTTTTCAGAGGTTCAAAACCCAGCGCGATCAGAAGAGACCCGATCACAAGGCTGGTGGTATAGCCTGTTTTGTCTTGAAAGAATCGCTGAGCGAGAAGGATAAGCATGGCATAGAGCATCAACGTGCTGGCCAAGAGCAGAGAGTAGACGATTGTGCGACTCAGTATGAGGCGGATGTCCATTAAGCGGTGTTTAATAATCGCGTACGAAATGAAGCCGATCATAAAAAGGGAAAAATGAGGACCCAGCCACATCAGGGTCGTATCCCCGGTCCAGGGCAACCAAAGGTTGAAATAGCTTCCGAATACCGCCGCGATACCGGTTCCGGCCACTACGTAACGGATCTGCATCCTCTGTCGTCCTGAAGATCCCCGATATCGGTTCAGGAGAAGGAGAAACCCCCATCCCATCAGGAGAGAGAAGCCGATGGTGTAGAAAAGGTAGCTGGGCTTGATAAAGACAACCTGCCCCTGATGACCCGATTGTGTGAAGGATTTGATCAGAACGTTAGGCATAAACAAGCCTGCCGAAACCAAAATCGGGAAGCCGATGCTCAATAAATTGGCCGGAAGATTGGGTAAAGGAGGAACGATTGGGCTGGGAAAAATTCTTGCGAATTGAAAAAAGAATGTCGCGATGAAGGCTCCTGCGACGTAGGTAAAGTAAAACCAAAACAGAGGAGATGTGTTGTTATCTAGCGTGAACATCCCATGGCCAAACGCCCATGCGGCTACCGAAAGCACAGCGGCTGCGTAAGAGCGCGTGATGGGGTTTTTCCCGCCTCGACTGTAGACGATTAAGGAGAGCGCTAGATTTAAGGCGGCGGTTACAAATAGGATGATCGTTTTCGTTTCCATGATTTTCCTTATATTTTTCCGGAAGAACGAAAACAAACTTTAAAACATCGGTTGTTTCAATAATATCATAAAGAAGGCCGTTTGAGTAGAAAGAAACATAGGGTAGGGAGGTTGACATCGGCGAGAGGCAAAGTAAACTTAACGTATAACCAGGCAATTCACGGGAACCCTGCAAATTATGAAATCACTAATAAGTACATTGCGAGATTTGATTCTCCACTTGATGCCACGGTCCATCGTGCAACTCTTGGTCGAATCAGTGGATTTTGTTTTCGTTGTCCATCCCCGCTACCCTTCAGACGTCTGTCGAAAATATCCATTATTTCGGAATTTGCCTGTCTGGTTTATTGAAGCATTTTCCCGTCACCTTTGGCCGGTACTAGGCCCCTCTATTTCGGGTATAAAAACTCGGGAGGGACGGCCGATGAAAGGGCGCGTCGTTTTTTGTCCGTTAACGGCCGAGCTGATGTTCAAGGATCTCAATAAGGCCCGAAGACGAATTGTCCAATCGGTCCGGCTGGGTGAAAAACTGGGACCTAAAGTGATCGGCTTGGGTGCATTATCCGCATCCGTCATGCGCGCAAAGTGGGAAGCCTTGGACGGAATAAAGGCCCTCATTACGAGTGGAAGCATCTACACTTCTGTCTTGCTCAAGCAGGCGACGGAATCTTTGGCCCGAAGGGTAGGTTTAGAATTAAAAGATTGTACCGTGGCTGTTGTGGGAGCCGCTGGCCTTGTTGGTTCCTTGACTAGCAAACTGTTGGCCGAGAGGGTCGGAAAACTTATCCTTGTGGATCGCCGGGTTAAAGTACTCAATGAGCTTGGAGAAGAGCTTTCGAATCAGGTTAAAGCTCCGATCATTCTATCTAAGGGACTTTCTTTATCACAGAAAGCCGATCTCATTGTGGCTGCGACCAATGCCATTTCGGCTGTTTTGAGTCCGGCCGAGCTTCCGGCCGGGACTCTAATTATCGATGACAGCCGGCCAACCAGCACCCCTCTAGATCTCATGGAACAACGACCCGATATTGTGGTGGTGGAAGGCGGGGTTGGACATCTATCCGGCATGCATTGCTCTTTCGATTTCGGGCTTGTTCGAGAGGACGAAGTGTTCGGTTGTTTGGGGGAATCTATTTTGCTATGCTGGGATAAAATGTATGAGCATCGACACCTCGAGGGTAAAAAGGATCTTGAGCTGGCCTTGGAACTGGAAAAACTCGCTCTTCAAGTAGGTTTTGATCTGGCGGAGTTCCAATGGCAAGGTCGTGCGATCCATGCCTCTCAATTCGATGTTGTTCGAGCCGCCCGTTCCAAAGATCCACATCCGGTCACTTAGTATAAAGCCACCAATAGTATAAAGCCACCAAACAATTGATTCGACTATTCGTGCACTTTACATGCCTGTATGTCGTTGGCCGATCTATCAAACCGTGCAGGTATCAGGAGAAATATCTTGACAATAGATAGGCCAATGGTTACAATAAAATCAAACGATTTCGCTTTCAATTCACTTTCAAAAGGATAATAAAATAGAGCGGGTATCGTTAAAAAGTTACCCGCTTTTTTGTAGAGAAAACAACATCCTGTCGTATTAATTCGGGTGTCTTGGAAGTACCCATTATGGGTGACAAAGGTTGAGGAGGACCGATGTTCGAGCGATTTACCGATAAGGGGCGAAAGATCATCATTCTGGCGCGGGAAGAAGCGGAGCGCCATCAAAATGATTATCTGGGTACAGAACATCTGGCCCTGGCAATCTTACGAGAAACGGATGGAATCGCGCTGGCGATCTTGAAGAAGATGGGACTCTCTCCTGAGCAGGTTCGCCTGGAAATCGAGCGGAATCTTCCCAGCGGGGGCAGTACCATGACCTTTGGTGAAATACCGTTTACTCCCCGTGTAAAGAAAGTTATCGAGTTTGCGGTTGAGGAAGCCCGTTTGCTGGGTCATAACCATATCGGGAGTGAACACCTGCTTCTAGGGCTTCTCCGCGAGGAAGAAGGGATCGGAGGAAAGATTCTCCGAAGCCTGGGAGCCAATCTGCTCACCGCTCGTCAACTCACCGTTAACTTTCTTCGCAAATCCGTACCCCGGGAGCGTGAGAAGAAGAGCAATACTCCTGCGTTGGAAGAGTTCGGCAGGGATTTGACTCAACTGGCCAGTGAAGGTGCGCTGGATCCGGTGATCGGCCGGGCGGATGAGATTGAACGTGTGCTTCAGATCTTATGCCGTCGGACGAAAAACAATCCGGCCTTGATCGGGGAATCCGGCGTGGGCAAGACCGCGATTGTCGAAGGATTGGCCCAGCGAATTGTATCGACGGAAGTGCCGGACAACCTCCTGAATCGACGCGTCATCGCCTTGGACCTGGGTTCTTTGGTGGCGGGAACCAAGTATCGGGGACAATTTGAAGAGCGGCTAAAAGTGGTCATGAAGGAGATCGTACAGGCCGGGAATATCATCATTTTTATCGACGAGCTTCACACTTTGGTCGGGGCCGGTGCAGCCGAGGGTTCCATTGACGCGTCCAACATGCTCAAGCCCGCGTTGGCGCGGGGTGAGATTCAATGCATCGGAGCCACGACGCTGGACGAATACCGAAAGCATATTGAGAAAGACGGTGCCCTCAAGCGGCGATTCCAGCCGATCTTTGTTCAACCGCCGAGTGCGGAAGAGACGATTCGGATCATCAAAGGGCTTCGGGATCGGTATGAAGAACACCACGGCGTCGAGATCACGGAAGAGGCGATCGTGGAAGCCGTACGCCTTGCCGACCGGTACATCACGGACCGATTCATGCCGGACAAGGCGATCGATGTGATCGATGAAACCGGGTCGCGGGCCAAAATGAAGAGTTATTCTCTGCCTGAGGAGCTCAAAGCATTGGAGCAGGAATTGAAACGGGTCACTCGGGACAAGGAATTGGCTGTCACGCTCCAAAATTTCGAGGAGGCCGTCAAGCTTCGCGAAGAAGAAGAGCGGCACAAGCGGTTGCTGGAAGAAGCCAAGCGGGAGTGGAAGAAAAGCCAAGAGAAAAATCGGCCGGTGATCTCAAAAGAGGACGTGGGATATGTTGTATCCAAGATGACGGGAATCCCGTTGTACAAACTCGAAGAAGCGGAATCCCAAAAACTTCTCCATATGGAAGGGGAACTTCACAAACGGATCGTGGGACAAGAAGAGGCCATTGCGGCGGTCTGTCGTGCCATCCGGCGCTCCCGAGCCGGTTTGAAGGAGGCCAAGAGACCGATCGGGTCATTCATCTTCCTGGGGCCGACGGGAGTGGGTAAAACTGAATTGGCCAAGGCGTTGGCGGAGTTCTTGTTTGATGACGAGAACGCTCTCATCCGCATCGATATGTCGGAGTACATGGAAAAGTTTACGGGGTCACGACTGGTGGGCGCCCCGCCAGGTTATGTGGGATATGAAGAAGGCGGGCAATTGACCGAAACGGTGCGCCGTCGGCCTTATTCGGTCGTCTTGTTCGACGAGATCGAAAAGGCTCATCCGGAGATCTTCCATATGCTGCTTCAGGTTTTGGAAGATGGCTGTTTGACCGATAGCCTCGGCCGCAAAGTGGATTTCAAAAATGCCGTGGTGATTATGACCTCGAACCTTGGCACCAAGCTGATCCATAAAGGAGCCACCCTGGGCTTTCAGAAAGATGCCGATGAAGAAAAACGGTTCCGTATGAAAGAAGACGTCCTCGCCGAATTGAAGAAGGGGTTCAATCCGGAGTTTCTCAATCGGATCGACGAAGTGGTCGTTTTCCATCCCCTGGAGAAGCAGCACCTGATCAAAATCGTGGATATTTTGATCGAGGAAGTCAATCAGCGGCTTTCGGATCGCGGGATTCAACTGGATGTCACGCCCGAAGTGAAGTCGTGGCTGACCCAGGAAGGGTACGAGCCGGCTTACGGAGCGCGGCCGATGCGCCGTGTGATCCAGAAAAACATCGGCGATCCTTTGTCTGAAGAATTGCTCAAGGGGCGCTTCAAAGATGCGAAACGGATCAAGGTGATTCTCAAAGACAAGATGCTTACCTTTGTAGAAGACGAGGTTATGGCGGAGGTCTGATCGACGGATTCGACACGTGTACAGAGGCAAGAGGCGCTCCCTGGGTGAAAATGCATTATGAGCATCATTCATGAGGCTCTGAAGAAAGCGGGTCGGGATGAGGCTCCGGCGCCAGGTTTCGAAGGACCCCAAAATGTCCGATTTTCTTCCCCCTCCTCGTTTCCTCTCCAAATCAATCTGATTCGGATCGGAATCCTTTTCTGCCTGATCGGGGTCATCTATCTGGTCTATGTGGAACGAGGAGCTCTGAACGTTCTCTTCGCTTCAAGGGAATTTCTGAAAACCTCGCAAGGTGAAAGCTCTGCCGGATTTCCTGGTCCTTCAACGGCATCCACAACTCAAGAGGACGCTCCTGGAAATTTATCCGCGACGAAATCCGTTCCCGGCGAGGCTTCGGCCGAGGCCCATGAGAAGTTGGGCTCGGGCTATCTTGAAACTGGAAAATTGAGCGATGCCGAACGGGAATTTTTGTCGGCGGAGGCTCGTGATCCGCGCTCGTCCTATATTCAGAATAACCTCGGTTTGGTTCTGAAGATGCAGGGGCGCGACGCGGAGGCCGAAACTCGGTTCCGGACCGCGCTACAGATCGATCCGGCTAATGTTCAAGCCATGAACAACCTTGGGCTGCTCTTTCAGCAACAGAATCGTTTGGAGGAAGCCAAGCATCTTTATCAAAAAGCGATTCAGACCGAGCCCAATTTTCCGGATTCTCATCTAAACTACGCGGTTCTGCTCGAGCGGGCTGGATATTATGAGGAATCAAGGCAACAATACCAATCGTTTCTGGCAGCGGCTACCCCTCAACAGGAGCAAGCCGCGCAGTTGGTCAAAAAACACCTCAATCATTTGCCGTAGTTTATCCATTAACCCGCCCTCACGAATCGGCCTGTCTGCCATTAGAAAGAGATTTCGTTTCCGGTTAAAATTTCATGGGATGGATGCAACGACAGGGACAGAGCATGCTCCTCTTGGGTATTGAGACGTCTTGCGATGAAACCGCCGCATCTGTCGTTAAAGATGGGCGGGAGGTTTTGTCCAATGTGTTGTATTCGCAGGAGCCGGTCCATCAGAAATACGGAGGGGTGGTTCCGGAATTGGCCTGCCGTCAGCATACCGCCGTGATCTCGGACGTGGTTTGTGCGGCATTGGACAAGGCTCGCGTCGAGCTTCGAGATCTCTCCGGCATTGCAGTAACCCAGGGTCCCGGTTTAATGGGTGCATTGTTGGTGGGCGTCTCTTTTGGAAAGGCCATGGCTTATCGCCACAAGCTGCGGCTGATCGGGGTGAACCATCTTGAAGGGCATATTGCGGCTGTTCATTTGGAAAACCGAACCGTTGAACTTCCCGCTGTGGCCTTGGTGGTTTCCGGCGGGCATACCAATATTTATTTCGTTCCCGCACATGGTCCGTTGGAGCTAGTGGGACAAACCATCGATGATGCGGCGGGGGAGGCTTTTGATAAGGGAGCCAAGATGTTGGGGTTGCCTTATCCGGGAGGACCATCGATCGATCGCGTATCCAAGACAGGCGATCCGAACCGAATCCGGTTTCCAAGGCCCTTTCTAAAAAACGATTCATTGGACATGAGCTTCAGCGGACTGAAAACGTCTTTGCGTTATTATTTGGAGCGATCGGGGTTTCCGCATGCGTCTGACCTACGCATCCCGGACGTGGCCGCGGCCTTTCAACAGGCGATCGTGGACGTCCTCGTTGAGAAAACGGTCTCGGCTGCGAATCGATACGGTGTACGATCCATTTGTGTAACGGGAGGAGTAGCGGCAAACACCCTGCTCCGTAGACGGTTGGCCGAAGTTTGCAGGGAACGTGGACGATCGCTCTACATTCCAACTCCGGGCTACTGTACGGATAACGGTGCGATGATTGCGGCGGCCGGGTATTTTCATTTTCATCGGGAGCGGGAATCGCCGTTCTTAACGTTAAGTCCTCATACGGCTCCCCCGATGGGCGGGGCGTGGTTTACTGGTATTTGACGTTGACCTCGGGAGTAAAAGTGAAGGTGTGAGCGTAAAGGCCGAAAAAATTATAATCCAGATCCCACCCGGTTGAGATAGACAAATCCGTCGGGGATCGATGGATCTCGATGTCCCGGTCCGTGAGTTCGATGCCTAAGTCCTTGGCCTTGGCAATGATAGATCGACGGATCGCTTCATCCGACGCCAGTTGTCCCGTATGGGCGGTCTCGACCATGAAATCTTTCATCTCGTAGGCGTTCATCCAATAGGGGGCCAACTGAAAGCCCTGGTAAACTCCTCCGGCGAGCAAGGCCAAGAAAAGGAAGAGACCGATATGAAGTTTTCCGGGCGAATGGCGGTTGAAATCTTCCATAAAAATATTTTATCATATTTTCCAATGGGCACGGCCATTCAGCGCTCCATTTTCGTCAAGATCGTCAATTTCCTTGACAAATCTTCGTGTGATCTCTATACTTTGAAAGTTTTATCATGGTTTTAGATGCAGATTCATCGATCTGATATACCGAACGAAGGGCTTGACCTTGACTACGAAGCGGATCCCGCAACGCTGGACCTGAAGGGTTCCGGCGCCGAGTTCGTGAGTCCCATCCATGTTCGGGTGCGGCTGGTTCTGACGGATCAAGCCGTCTATGTTTCAGGACAAGCCCAAGCCCAGGCAAAGCTTCAATGCGTTCGCTGCTTGGAGGTGCTTTCTTGTCCGGTCCATTCGCCCTTCGAAATGACCGTCGTGCCGAAGGAGTCCAAAACCGGCCGTTTGCCGGGTGAATGGAAGGAGCTCAATGAAAAAGAACTGGATGAGTACTTCTATTCGGG
>Ga0335082_10003025_pt1 | contig 18199 bp, 15 predicted proteins | sample Lox_Sample_41_FD_206718 | JGI IMG/M metagenome (GOLD analysis project Ga0335082, IMG submission 206718) | Soil microbial communities from Loxahatchee National Wildlife Refuge, Florida, United States - Lox_Sample_4.1 | ecosystem: Environmental > Terrestrial > Soil > Wetlands | place: USA... | reverse complement strand
GACGTCGACGCGCTCGCGTGGTCGATCGTCGACGCGACCGGTGGCGGCGCCGACGTGACGCTCGATCTCGTGGGCGGCGACTACTTCGCGGCCGACATCGGCGCGGCCGCCCCGCTCGGCCGCATCCTGTGCATCGGCACCGTCGCCGGCGCACGCGCCACCGTGCCGGTCGTCGCGATCCTCGCCAAGCGGCTCACGATCATCGGCACGGTGTTGCGAGCGCGCAGCATCGCAGAGAAAGCCGCCGCGATGGACGGATTCGCACGCGAGGTCGTGCCGTTGCTGGCCGACGGACGGGTCGCGCCGGTCATCGAGACGACGATTCCGCTCGCACAGGTGAACGATGCCTACGAGCTGCTCGCCTCGAACGCGACGTTCGGCAAGGTGATCCTCGACTGCCGTTAGCCGATCGTCACCTCGAGCTGCGGATGAGGCGTCGCAAGCGTCGTCACCGTGAAACCACGGGGCGCGTCGAGCCCGATCACCCACGTGACGACTCCTTCGCTGTCGCCGGTCTCGACAATCGCGCGCACGCAGTGTGCACCACGCACGGCGATGTTCCGTGAACCCGTGTATGTGGCCGCGCCCGACTCGAAGTCGTACGTGTACGCGGGCTGCAGCTTCACCGAGATGAACACGCGGCCCGGAATCACGATCGGCGCACCCGAGGCTTGTTGCACGAAGGGCGGCGATGTGTACGAGACGACGGAGCCGGCTGTGCCGGGAGACGAGGCCGTAAAGGCAAACGTCACATAGTCGAAGCAGTCATCACTACGAGCTGCGATGCCTGCGAGATAACTCGAACCAGACTGCGCATGCGAGATCGGCGCAGCCGGTGCCGACGGGCGCTTGCAGGAGTTGGTCACGCTGGGGCTGTTCGTCGTCGTGGTGATCGCGGGCACCGACGACGACGACGGCGGCGCCGGCCGAACCGAGGTCGTCGTCGCGCTCGCGGTGGAGCTCGGGGTCGCGACGGTTGTCGGCGGCGCGGCAGCCTTGTTGCTGCTGCCGCACGCACCGAGCACGAACAGCGCCGCACCGAGCACGACCCACCGACGTCGCATCGAGTCATCCTCGCGCCGCCGGGCGGTGTTCACGGGTCAACTTGTACGATCCGGTCACCGATCCCGAACCGAGGAGTGACCGTGGCCCAGCTCGCCGATACCGACGTCGTGATCGTCGAGGCCGTCCGGTCGCCACTCGGGCGGCGCAACGGCGCGCTCTCGACGGTGCATCCCGCCGATCTGCTCGGCGCAGTGCAGCAGGCCGCGATCCAACGCGCCGGCATCGATCCCGCGCTCGTCGGACAAGTTGTCGGCGGTTGCGTGAGCCAGGTCGGTGAGCAGACGTTCAACATCGCGCGCACCGCATGGCTCAGCGCGGGCCTGCCGCTCGAAGTCGCGGCGACGACGGTCGACAGTCAATGCGGTTCGTCGCAACAGGCGACGAATCTCGCGGCGTCGATGGTGAAGGCCGGCGTCGTCGACGTCGCGCTTGCGTGCGGCATCGAATCGATGAGCCGGGTGCCACTCGGCGCCGGGGTGCGCAACGAGTTCGGGCGACCGAACCCGGCGTCGTACCGCGACCACTACGAGCTCACGAGTCAATTCGAAGGCGCGGAGCGCATCGCCGAGAAGTGGAACATCACGCGCCGAGACTGCGACGAGTTCGGCCTCGCCTCGCAGCAGCGCGCGCAACGGGCGTGGGCCGAGGGCCGGTTCGAGCGCGAAGTGCTGCCGATCGACGCGCCCGATGTCGACGCGGAGGGAAAGCCGACGGGCACGACCCATCACGTCGCGCGCGACGAGGGCCTGCGCGAGACATCGCTGGAAGCGCTCGCGAAGCTCAAGCCCGTCGCGCGCGAAGACGGCGTGCACACCGCGGGCTCGTCGTCGCAGATCACCGACGGTGCTGCCGCGGTGCTCGTCACCACGGCCGCCCGCGCGCGGGAGCTGGGGCTGCGACCGCGTGCGCGCATCGTCGATCAGTGTCTCGTCGGTGTCGACCCGGTGCTGATGCTCACCGGACCGATCGACGCGACCCGCCGCATGATCGAGCGCACCAAGCTCGGCATCGACGACTTCGACGTCATCGAGATCAACGAGGCGTTCGCATCGGTCGTGCTCGCGTGGGAACGTGAGTGCAAGCCCGACATGGAGCACGTCAACCCGAACGGTGGCGCCATTGCGCTCGGTCATCCAGTCGGCGCGACCGGCGCCCGGCTCGTCACGACCGCGTTGCACGAGCTCGAACGGGTCGACGGCACGTACGCGCTGATCACGATGTGTTGTGGTGGCGGTCTCGGAACCGGGACCGTGCTCGAGCGCGTCTGACGTGACCGACGCGGGCGAACCCGTCGAGCTCGAACCCAACGAGGAGGTCCTCGCGACCGCGTTCGCGAGCTTCCGGGGTGCGGCCGCGACCAGCACCCGCAGCACCTTCGGTTGGGGACCGTCGACGAAACGGCGCCGGGCGCATCGCGAGTGGGTCGGCGCGGTCACGGCCGCGGGCTTTCCCGAGGTGCCGGCCGACATGGCGCTCGCGGCGACCGATCGCCGTCTGCTCTTCGGCAAGCCCACGCTGTGGGGCCGGCATCCCGCGCAGTACACCGCCGAGCTGCGGTACGACCGCGTCGCGGAGATCGCGACCACCCGTCACGGGCTCGTCGTCGGGCTCGCGTTCGCGTTGAAGAACGGGCAGATCATCGAAGTGGAGGCCATGCGCGGCCGCAGGCTCCGCGCCCTCGGCGAAGTCGTGCGGCACGCGCTGGCCAGCCGGTAGCTCAACTCGCGACGCACGCCTGCCGGCGATTGCTCCACAACTTCTGGACCGTATACGCGCGCCCATCGGCACCGATGAGCGTCGTCGCGTTGCCGGCACAAATGTCGGCGATCTCGCCGTACAACGGGTCGTACCACCCGAGCGGCGGACCGACTCGCGTCGCGAGGCCCACATCGGGATCGGTGATGGCCTCGGCGAGCTCGTGCGACGCGGCGATGCCGAGATTGCCGAAGCCCGGCGCCGGTCCGCACTTCCGGCCGGCCGCGGTCGCCGGCAGCACCGCGTAACGCACGTTGCGACTGCGGCTGAGGCGCACCGTGCTGTGATACGCACAGAACCCGTTCGCGGAGTCGCTGCCGCCTTGGGTGATCACCCGACCCGATGGGAAGAAGATCGCGTAGAGCGTGTTCGCGTCGGGCGCGGGAAGGCGGCCGGCGCGGATCTGGTGCAACAGCTCGGGTCGCAGGTTCGTCACGTCGTCGATCCGGCTGCCGTTGTTGACGGTCGCGGGGGTGATGACCACACGTGCAGCCACGCTGCCGCGCCCGATCTTCGCGTTACGCGGGTTGTACTCGCGCAGCCAATCGACGTAAGGCGATGCCGTGACCGCGGTGAAGAAGCTCGCCACGTTCGGCGCGGTGGTGCGGCTCACTTGCGCGGTGTAGTGCCCGCTCCCCCACAACACGACGACGACCTTGACGTTCGTGAGCACCGAGCCACCCCAGTACTGCAGGTGCGGCATGCCGCCGTCACGAGCACGGTGGTTGAGCTCGTTGCGCAGAGGCGGCGTCGCGCCCGCGCGCGAACCGGTGCCGAACGTCGCGAGCAACGCGGCGACGAGTGTGATCCGAGCGACAATTCGTACGGGACCCTTCACAAAATCCTCCCTTTCGGCGAAGGGATCGACGGTACGGATCACGGCGCGTGCCGCCGTCATGATTGGTTCGACGCGCGGCGCGACCCGCGCTCGACGCGGTTGTCGCTGCGCGGGATAGGTTCGGCCGCATGACGACCTTCGGCTTCCAGATTCCCGGCTTCCGCCATCCCGGTACGGCCGACGACGCGATGTTCGACGAGACGCTCGCGCGCGCTCAGGCCGCGGAGCGCAGCGGGTTCGCGTCGGTGTGGGTGATGGACCACTTCTGGCAGTTGCCCGCGCTCGGCGGTCCCGACGAACCGATCCTCGAGGCGTACACCTTGCTCGGCGCGTTGGCGGCACGCACCGAGCGCGTGCAACTCGGCACACTCGTCACCGGTGTCACGTATCGCAATCCCGCGCTGCTCGCGAAGATGGTGACGACGCTCGACGTCATCTCACACGGCCGCGCGATCCTCGGCATCGGCGCGGCGTGGTACGAGCCCGAGCACCTCGGCTACGGCTTCGGGTTCCCGCCCGACCGCGAACGGCTCGACCGTCTCGAAGAGGCCGTGCAGATATGCCGCGCGCTCCTGCGCGACGAACGCCCGTCGTTCGACGGCCGCTACTACAGCACGACCGACGCGCGCAACGTGCCGAACCCCGTGCAAACGGGGGGCGTGCCCATCATGATCGGCGGCAGCGGCGAGAAGCGCACGCTGAAGCTCGTCGCGCAGTACGCCGACATGTGCAACGTGAGCGGCGGACCCGACACGGTGCGCCACAAGCTCGGTGTGCTGCGCTCGCACTGTCAAGCCGTCGGTCGCGATCCGAAGGAGATCGTCACGACGCGACTCGGAACGCTCGTGCTCACGCCGAACGCCGACGAGGCGGCACGCGCGCGCTCGTTTCTCTCCGGCCTTGCGGGCGAGCAGTTCCACGAGCAGTTCATCGTGGGCGAAGCCGACGACGTGGTCGCCGAGGTCGAAGCGCTCATCGCGGCCGGCCTCGACTGCCCGATCTTCAATATGCCGCTCTCCGACGTCGACACGATCGCCCGTGCCGGCGAACTCCTCAGCTCGACTTTCGCGTAGTCTCCGGACATGCCCACGCTCGCCGAACGGCTCGGGTACGCCCCCGACGCCAAGCTGCTGATCGTCAACTGCGACGACCTCGGCTCGTCCCGTTCGGCGAACGTCGCCGTCTACGAATCGTTGCGCGACGGCATCGCGACGAGTGCGTCACTGATGGTGCCGTGCCCGTGGGCACGCGACGCGGCCGCGATGTACCGCGGCGAAGACGTCGGCGTGCACCTCACACTCAATTCCGAGTGGGAGACCTACCGGTGGGGACCGATCACGCACTCGCCGAGCCTGCTCGACGGCGACGGCGGCTTCCCGCGCACCGTCGAAGACGTATGGGATCACGCCGACAGCGAGGAAGTGCGTAAGGAGTGCCGCGCCCAGATCGAACGGGCGATCTACTGGGGCTTCGACGTGTCGCACCTCGACTCGCACATGGGAACGTTGCAGCTGCGCGCCGAATTCTTCGACGTGTACGTCGAGATGGCCGTCGAGTTCAAGCTGCCGTTGCGCATGGCGACCGGGCGGGCCGAGCGGCTCGTCGGGTTCCCGTACCGGAAGCTCGCGGCCGACGAGGGCGTCGTGTTCACCGATCACTTCGTGCTCACGCCGATGGGCTCGCGCCGCGCGATCGAGAAGGCGTTGTTCGACCTGCGGCCCGGCGTCACCGAGGTGTACTTGCATCCCGCGGTCGACACCGACGAGCTCCGCGCGTCACACCCCGATTGGGCGACTCGCGTCGAAGACCACGCGTGTTTGACCCGCGACCCGGCCTTTCGCGATCTCGTCGAGCGTTCGGGCGCAATCCTCGTCGGCTACCGCGAGCTGCGCGACCTGCAGCGCGCATCCTGAAGCGGTGACCCTCGGCGCTGAAGTGCTCGCCGCGCTGTGCGAGCGCGCGATGCCGGAAGAGCACCTGACCGCGTCGGAGCTCGAGCATCTGTGCTGCGCGCCCATGGTCAACGGCGTCGGCGACGAGCACTTCGGCGACGAGCGCGGCGTCGCGGTGCTACAGACCATGAAGTTCGGCGACTACCTCGCGGCGTGGCTCACGCTCGTCGTCGTCGACCCCGCCGCGCAGGGCAAAGGCCGGGGGAAGGAGCTGGTCGGCGCGGTCGCCGGCCGGGCGCGCGAGCTCGGCGCGCGGGAAGTGCTGCTCGCGAGCGCGGTCCCGCGCTATCTCTGGCCCGGCGTCGACTGCTTCAACACCCGAGTGGGGATGTTGCTCGAGACGATGGGCTTCGAGCGCGACTGGCTCGGCACGAACATGGCAATCGACACGACGTTCCGACGCGCGGCGCCACCCGGGGTCATCGTCGAACGCGAGACCGGTTCCGGCGCGCACGAGTTCGCCGACCGGGAGTACCCGCACTGGATCCCCGAGCTCGACCGCGCGGTCGACCTCGGCACCGCGTTCGCGGCGCGCGATGCCGACGGTGCGACGATCGGCTTCGGCTGCCACTCGGTGAACCGGTTCGGCTGGATCGGCCCCATGGCGACGCAACCCGACATGCAGCACGGCGGGGTCGGGTCCGCGATCGTGGCCGCGTTGTGCGAAGACCTCGCGGCGCGCGGCTGCCCGACCGGCGAGATCTCGTGGGTGAGCAACCTGCGGTTCTACGGCAAGTGCGGCGCGCGCGTGTCGCGCGTCTTCATGGGCGGCCGGCTCCGGTTGTAAGCCTGGTCACGCGGGCAGGAGATCGGCGACGCGCACCTTGGCGTTCGGGCCGAACGTGGCGGGCAGGAAGTGCAGCAGCGCACCGAAGTCGCCTGCCATCTTCACTTGCCCGCGCATGAACCCGACCGAGAGGTCGAGCGTGCCGTCGTGCAGCGCCTGGGCGTCGGCCGGCGACGCGGTGAACGCGAGCTCGGGGTCGGCGGGCGGCACGCCGTCGGCGTGTTCGACGACGGTGCTGCCGTCGACGCGCGTCCACGCGCGCGCCTGTTCCTTCTTCCCGACGCCGACGACGAACGCGACAATCATCGGAGACGAGGCGCAGCCGACCGAAGGGGCGGCGTAGCCGGAGTCGAGCCGTTCATTTGTTCACGGTTTCGCGGACACCCGCGAACAGGTCGTCCTCGAACTCACCCTCGGGTACTGCGTTGTCGACGAGCGACCGCGCGAGGGTGAATTCCTCCCACGGGAACACCTCGCGGATCACCGAATCCGGCAACCGCATCCAGTGCCCGTTGGGGTCGACCTGCGTGCGGTGGGCCAGCAACGACTCGCGGCGCTTGTGCAGGAAGTCGCCCACGTCGATCAAGGTCGTGAAGTCGTCGGTGCGGTTGGCGTCGAAGCCGCGCTCGAACCAGCTGGCGTACGCGCTCTCCTCACCGCGCGCGAGGTACGCGTTGTGCAGGGCCTTCACCCGCGCGATCGACCACGACACGAAGTAGAGCTTGCTCGGCTGCCACGGATCGCCGAGGTCGGGATACGCCTCGGGATCGCCGGCAAGGTCGAACGCGGGCACCGAGATCTCGTGCACGCGGATGTGATCGGGATGCGGGTAAAAGGATCGGTCTTCGCGGTAGGTGATGATCACCTGCGGGCGCTCTTCGCGGATGATGCGCACCAACCGGCCGACGGCCTCCTCGAGCGGAGCGTTCGCGAAGTTGTCGGCCCGATGATTGGTGTCGGTGTCGGGCATGCCGCTGTCGTGGTATCCGAGCAGGTGCAGGGAGCCGTAGCCGAGAACACGCACGCTGTCGCGCAGCTCCGCCATGCGCAGCTCGTACATCTCCTGCGGCGACGACGGCGGCGTGACCGCGGGATTGAGCACGTCGCCCGCTTCGCCGCCGGTGCAGCACACGAGCACGTTGTGCACACCTTCGGCCGCGTACTTGGCCGTCGTGCCCGCACCTTTCGACGCTTCGTCGTCGGGATGGGCGTGCACTTGGAGCAGGCACAATCGGTCGGACACGTGTTCCACGCTAGTCGGTCTTGTCGAGGGCAAAGACCTCTATCGAGCCGATGCTGCGGAGCCGCCGCGTGCCCATCGGCGTGAAGCGAATCGGTGCCTCCGCGAGCTCGGCGCGGAATTCACCCGCCGCGACCACCACGCCCGGCGGCGCGATCTCGGTGAGCCGGCTCGCGAGGTTCACGACCGGTCCGTACACGTCGCCGTGACGCCGCAGCACCGGTCCCGCCGCGACGCCGACCCGGACCGGCAACAGCAAAGGATCGTCGGCGACGACGTCGCGTAGTGCGAGCGCGGCGTCGACCACCGACGCCGGCAAACCGGCGAACATCACCTCGTCGCCGATCGTCTTCACGACTTGCGCGCCGCAACGCGTCACCGTGTCGTACGCGCGTTCTTCCCAACGGGCGATCAACGCGCCGATCTCGTCGGGTGCGAAGTGCTCGGTGACCTTCGTGTACCCCGCGAGATCGGCGAACCCGACGCCGATCGGCGTGTCGGGCAGCGCTTGCAGGGTCGAGCTCCGCCAGATCGCGGCGCGCAGCTGCAGCCGGTGCTCGTAGTCGATCAGCTCCGAGAGATCGTCCCAGCGCAACGCGTCCGCGAGCAGCTCGGCGACTTCGTCGACCGGACGGCCCTCCCGCAGCAAACGCTGCATCACATCGCCGATGGCGTCGGCTTCGACGCTCGCGACCCGCGCCATCGCTGCACTCACCGCCTGCACTTGGCGAACGAGCTCTTCGGTCTCGAGGTCGTCGGCCAGGGCGCGCCCCATGAGGCGCTGCGCGGCGCGCACGTCGCGTTCGGTGAACACCTGGAAGTCGACCGGCACGTCGGGAAAGCCGAGCGCGCGCCACAGCCGGCGCAACAAGACCACGTCGATGCCTGTCGTCGCCGAGATGTCGTTGAGCGAAAGGTGCTGATCACCGGGCATGATCGTGCGGTCGATCGCGAGCACGGGCAGCCATCCTTCGCGCTCGGCCCGGTCGAGATCGTCGTCGCTCGCGCCGAGCTCGGCGAGTCGGGCGCGAAGCTCAGGCCGCATGCCGACATTGTGTCGCGCTTCGGTAGCCTGCCGCCGATGGTGCGGTCAGACCCTGGTCATGCGCGCGCCCGTCGCCTCGTCGTGCTCCTCGGTGTCGGTGTCTTCGCGCTCGCGGGGCTCGTCGTGCTCGCATCCGTGGCCGAGCACGCCATGTATTCCGGACACGTCCTGCCGAACGTGCACGTCGACGGCCTGCAGGTCTCGGGCAAGAAGGACGCGACGGTGTCGGCGTCGCTCACCGCGCTTGCCGCCAAGCTCGACTCGATGCCGATCCGCGCGCACGCCGGCGACCAGACGTTCGTGGTCGATCCGTCGTTCGTCGGGTTCAGCGTCGACACCAGCGCAACCCTGCAGCGGATCCGCGATGCCGGCCGTGATGGATCACCGTTTGCGATCCTGACCGACAGCGTGCTGCGTCGCTTCCGGCCCGATCGGGTGCCGCTCGTCGTCCACTACGACGACGCGCGCTTCCAGGGTCTGCTCGACGGGTGGTCGAACGCGCTCGACACCGGGCTCACCGAAGGCGGGCTGAAGTTCGTCGGCACCACCGTCGTTCCGGTCGAACCGCACGCGGGCACCGGGCTGCTGCGCGCCGAGGCCGCCCGCCGGCTCGCCGCACTGCTTGCCGCCCCGCAGCGCGGCGACCTGCAACTTCCTCTCGGCCCGGTCGCGCCGGCAACCACGAGCGCCGCGGTCGCGACCGCGGCCACCCAAGCGCGCATGCTCCTCGCCGCGAGCCACACCGTCACCGCGGGCGCGACGAGCACCGTCATCACACCCGCGCAGCTCGCGGCGACCCTCGGCACGCGCGTCGACGGGCACGCGCTCGACCTCACGATCGACCGTGCGAAGCTGGGGAAGGTGCTCGCGCCGGCGTTCGCAGCCGCGCAACAGCCGGCCGTCGACGCGTCGTTCATGGTCAATCCCGACGAGACGGTCTCCGTCGTACCTTCCCGAGACGGGCACGCACTCGACGTCGACGCGGTCGCGGCGGCGTTGTTGCGCAACGAGCCGACGATCGCGGCACAAGTGCGCGTGGTGCATCCCAAGCGCGATACCGCGTGGGCAACAAAGCTCGGCATCACGCGACGAGTGTCGACGTTCACCACCTATTACCCGGCGGGCCAGCCCCGCGTGCACAACATTCACCTCGCGGCCGACATCATGAACAACACCGTCGTGTTGCCGGGCGCGACGTTCTCCGAGAACGGGCTGCTCGGCCCGCGTACCCCGCAGAAGGGGTACGTCAAGGCGCCGATCCTCGTCGAAGACGGGTTCGGCGAGGACTACGGCGGCGGCGTGAGCCAGCTCACGACCACGCTGTACAACGCGGTGTTCTTCGGCGGCTACGCCGACACCGACCACTCGCCGCACCACTACTACATCAGCCGGTACCCGATGGGCCGCGAAGCAACGATCAACTATCCGTCGGTCGACTTGAAGTTCAAGAACGACACCAAGCACGGTGTGCTCATCCGCACCGCGTACTCGGCGACGTCGATCACCGTATCGCTGTACGGCAACACCGACGGCCGCACTGCACACGAAGAGAACCGCAAGGTGCTCGCCACGGTTCCGATCACGAACAAGCTCGTCAACTGTCCGGTGAAAGACCCGAAGGACGATCCGAACAACGTGTGCCCGACGTTGAAGCCCGGTGAGCAACAGACCGTGACGGGCGGCGAGACCGGATACGACGTGGCGTTCGACCGAGTGATCGACAACCCCGGGAAGCCACCGGAGCGCACCCACTACTTCGTGCACTACCCGATGTTGCAGAACACGGTGCTCGTGGGTGCGACCACCGGTCCGACCACCACGACAACCGCGCCCGGCGCGACCACGACAACGGTGAAGTCGAAGACGACCACCACGAAGCCGAAAGCCACGACGCCGACCACCCACCACTGAGCGTGTTGCAATCACCGGAATGCTCACGGGCAGTCACGAGCCCCTCCGGCTTCGCCGCCGGGCCGCTCGGGCCACGGCTCGCTGCTCGGCGGGATACCCGCCTCGCCTCGCTCGCCTCCGGACAATACGACTGATTCCCTCAACCGGTCCGTCCGAATTGCCGATTTTCCCTGGGAACGGCGCTCCTCTCGATCGCGAGGGCGCCCGGGGGAAAGAGGTTTCTCGTGTCACGGATCCGTCCCGGATCCCATCGGGGGATGTCGGTCATCGTGGTGACGGCCGTCGCCGTCGCGGGATCGATCGGACTGCAACCAACCACGCCGGCTACGGCCGCACCCGTGCACAACGCCACGACGTCGTCGGTCGCGCTCGCGCTCGCCGCACCGGTGGTGGGACTCGCCGCGACACCGACGGGTAGGGGTTACTGGCGCGCCGCGTCCGACGGCGGTGTGCTGACCGCGGGCGACGCGCGCTTCTACGGCTCCGCATCCGGCTGGTTCCACGCGCCGATCGTCGGCATCGCCGCGACGCCGACGGGCAGGGGTTACTGGCTGACCGACAGGAACGGCGCGGTGTTCGCGTTCGGCGACGCGCCGAATCGCGGTTCGATGTGGAACAAGCGCCTCAGCCATCCGATCGTGGGCATCGCGGCAACGCCGAACGGTCAGGGCTACTGGCTCGTGGCGAGCGACGGCGGCATCTTCGGCTTCAACGCACCTTTCGAGGGTTCGACCGGCGCCATCCGCCTCAACAAGCCGATCGTGGGCATGGCGTCGACGCCGAGTGGCAAGGGATATTGGCTCGTCGCGAGCGACGGCGGCATCTTCGCGTTCCACGCCCCGTTCCTCGGTTCGACCGGTTCGATTCACCTGAATCAGCCGATCGTGGGGATGGCTGCGCTGACGAACGGGAAAGGCTACACACTGGTCGCGCGCGACGGTGGTCTGTTCCGCTACGGCGTGAGCTCGCCCTTCTTCGGTTCCGCGGTGCACGCGTGTCCGGGCGGTCCCGCGGTCGCGGTGGCCGTGTCGCCGGGTGCGGTCGGCTACTGGATCGCCTTCGCGGACGCGCGCACGTATGCGTTCTCGCCGTCGTCGCCCGCGCCGCAGTGCGCGCCGCCGACGCAGACGTTGACCCAGCAGATGGCGGCCGACCTGTTCGCGCGCTTGAACGCCGAGCGCGCCGCCCGCCCCGACCTGCACCTGCCCCCGCTCACGTGGGATCCCACGCTCGCGAGTTACGCGACGGGTTGGAGCGTGAACATGGGCTCGACGAACAACTTCCGGCACAGCGACATCGGCTCGCTCCTCGGCCCGTACAACTACGTCGGCGAGAACATCGCGGCCGGCAGCGCGGGCACGACGGACGGCGCGCTGCACGTCGCGTGGATGCACTCCGACGGGCACCGCGCGAACATCCTCGCTCCGGGTTTCACACGCGTCGGCGTGGGGGTGTACTGCGCGCCGGGTGGCGGCTTGTGGCTCACCGAGGACTTTGGCCGCGCCGCGACCCAGGGTTCTCCGCCGATGGCGGCCACGCTGCCACCCGTTGACCCGATCGCGCGTCCGGACGGCGGGCAGCACTGCTGAGCAAAACCACCTACGCTCTCGCTCAGGGGGAAGTACATGAACACCACACGCGAGCCCGTTGCACCGCAGCGGCCGGCGTCGATCCGCCGCCCGCTGTCGCGCTGCCCCGAGTGCGGATCGGCCGACCTCGAGCCGATCGTCGCCCTCGAAGCCGAAGAGGTGAACTTCTTGTGCGGCTCGTGCGGACGCTGCTGGCACGTCGAGCTCGGCTATGTGAGCCGCGTCCGGCCCACGACGTGCGAAGGTTGCATGCAGCAGCGGCGGTGTCTCGCGTTGTACGAGGCTGATCACACGTCACGCTGACGGAATCCGCGCGGCTCCGCGACGCGCGATGCGGCGGGTGCGCTCCTCGGCCGGCAGCTGCCACTGGCGGAATTGCCATCCGAGCTCCAACACGAACACACCGGCGGCAGCCGAGATGATCGCGCCCCACAGCGCGACTCCGTGTAGCAGTGCGAGCGCGAAGAAGTCGCGCAGCGCGGGCACAGCGAGGATCACCGCGAAGATGCCCACCATCGCGCCGAAGAGCAGCGCGCGCCCGGGCGTGATCGGCCGGGCCAACAGGTTGAGGATCCACAGCCCGACCGTGAGCAGCGCGAGCGTCGCCGCGGTGCGCGCTTCGTCGATAGTCACGCCGCGGGCGTTGTACGCGATTGCGTACGCGACGAATGCAGTCGCGGCCGCGACGATGCCGGCCGGCACCGCGATCCGCAGCACGCGCCCGACGAAGCCCGGGACGTAGCGGCGCGGGTTCGGCGCGAGCGCGAGGAAGAACGCGGGAATTCCGATCGTGAGGCTGCTCACGATCGTCAGATGCCGGGGCAGGAACGGGTACGGCCAACGGGTGATGCCGATGGCAAGCGCGAGGAGGAACGCGTACGCCGTCTTCGTCACGAACAGGCTCGCGACGCGCTCGATGTTCGCGATCACGCGCCGGCCCTCGGCGACGACACCCGGCAACGACGCGAACCGGCCGTCGAGCAGCACCACTTGCGCCACGGCGCGCGTCGCCGGCGCGCCCGAGCCCATCGCCACGCCGATGTCGGCGTCTTTCAACGCGAGCGCGTCGTTCACACCGTCGCCCGTCATCGCGACCACATGTTCGCGGTGTTGGAACGCGGCAACGATCGCGCGCTTCTGCTGCGGCGTGACCCGTCCGAACACCGACGCGGTTTCGAGCACGTCGGCGATGCCGTCGACGTCGTCCGGGAGCTCGCGCGCGTCGTACGGCGCGTCGGCGCCGACCACGCCGACCCGGCCCGCCACCGCGCCCACGGTGTGAGCATTGTCGCCCGAGATCACGACGCAGCGCACACCCTGCGCGACGAAGAACGCGAGCGTCTCGGCCGCGTCCGGCCGCACCTGCTCTTCGAACACCACCAGCGCCGAGGCCTGCAAACCGCTCGGCAGTTGCTCGCCGGCCAGCGCCGCGTCGGTGCGCGCGAGCAACACCACCCGCTGGCCGCTCGCGGCCAGCCGGTCGGCGTGCGCGCGCACCGGATCGCTCTCACCGCGACCGACCCACACCATCTCAGGTGCGCCGATCACCCACGTGCCCCGGTGGTCGAACGCGGCCGCGCTCCACTTGCGCGCCGAGGAGAACGGCACGCTGTCGACCCGTTGCCATCCTTGCGGCGCGGGGAACGCCTCGCCGATCGCGGTCATGGTCGCGTTGGGATGCGTCTCGTCGGCCAGCGCGCCGAGCGCTTCGGGGATCGGGTGGTCAGGTGCGAGCTCGTGGATGCGCTGGAACGAGATGACGCCCTCGGTGATCGTTCCCGTCTTGTCGAGCAGCACGATGTCGACGCGGGCGAGCGCCTCGACGGCGGGGAGCTCCTGCACGAGCACGTGATCGCGCGCGAGCCGCACCGCCGCGACCGCGAACGCGAGGCTCGTGAGCAGCACGAGCCCTTCCGGCACCATGGCGACGATGCCTGCGACGGTGCCGGAAACCGTTTCGTGAAACGAATGGTTCGTCGTGAACTGGCTGATCGCGAGCAGCGCGGCCGCGGGAATCAGCGCCCATTGCACGTAGCGCAGGATCGTGTTGATCCCGTCCATGAGCTCGGACCGCACGAGCGAGAACCGGCGGGCCTCGATCGCGAGGCGGCGCGCGTACGCGTCGGCGCCCACCCGCGTCGCCTGGAACCGCCCGCTCCCGGCAACGACGATGCTGCCCGACAGCACCTCGTCGCCCGGGTGCTTCAACACCGGATCCGATTCGCCGGTGAGCATCGACTCGTCGAGCTCGAGCCCCGTGACCGTCGTGAGCACACCGTCGGCGGGCACCTGATCGCCGGCCCGGAGATCGCAGAGATCGTCGAGCACGACGGCGACGACCTGGACCTCGGTTTCCGCGCCGTCGCGTACGACGCGGGCGCGCGGCGCGCTCAACACCGCGAGACGATCGAGGGTGCGTTTGGCGCGGTACTCCTGCGTGACCCCGATCAGGGTGTTGAACACGAGGACGAACCCGAACAATGCGTCCTGGCCCGCGCCGAACACGAGAATGATCACGAACAGCGTGCCGAGAATCGCGTTGAAGCGGGTGAACACGTTGGCGCGCACGATCTCGCCGAAGGTTCGGCTGGTGCGCTCGTCGGCGGCGTTCACCTTCCCGTCACGCACGCGTTGCGCAACGTCGGCCGCGGTCAGGCCGTCGGGACCCGTGGTGACGGCGGTCGATTGCACGGCGGCGTCGCTCACCATTGCAACCGTAGCGGCGTGCCGTAGCCTGGCCCGCGATGGCCGAGTACCCCGCGCAGTGGGAGAGCGACGTCGTGCTCAGCGACGGCGGGACCGTACGACTGCGGCCGGTCCGACCCGACGACGACGCTCGTCTCCTCGCGCTCTACGAGCGCTTGAGCGACGAGTCGATCTACCTGCGATTCTTCTCGCCGGTTCCCCGACCCACCGCCGCGCAGCTCGAACGGCTCACGAACGTCGACTACCAGCAGTCGTTCGCGCTGGTCGCGCAGCTCGGCGACGATCTCGTCGCGATCTCGCGCTACGACCGCGTCGCGCCCGACGAGGCCGAAGTCGCGTTCACGGTGCAGGACGACCAACAGGGTCGTGGTCTCGGCACCGTCATGCTCGAACATCTCGCCGTCGTCGCGCGCGCCAACGGCATCTGCACCTTCTCCGCCGACACGCTGCCGAACAACACGCGCATGCTCAACGTGTTCAAGGACGCGGGCTGGACGGCCGAGCGCCGATTCGTCGAAGGCACGGTGCACGTACGGTTCTCGATCGAACCGACCGCGTCGTCGGTTGCGGCGGTGGAAGCGCGCGAGTCGCACGCGGAGGCCGCGTCGATGGTGCGCCTATTGTCACCGCGGTCGATCGCAGTGATCGGGGCGAGCCGCCGAGCGGGCACGATCGGGCACGAGGTGTTCCGCAATCTGCTCGCGTACGGTTTCCAAGGGCCCGTGTATCCGGTGAACCCCGAGTCGGTGTCGGTCGCGGGCGTGCGCGCGTATCCGACCGTCCTCGAGGTTCCCGACGAGGTCGACCTCGCGATCGTCGTCGTGCCCGCAGCTCACGTCCAAGAGGTCGTGGAGCAATGCGCGCAGAAGCACGTACGCGGGCTCGTGATCATCAGCGCGGGCTTCGCCGAGATCGGGCCGACCGGCGCGCAGCAACAACGCGAGCTCGTCGAGCTCGCGCGCGGCAACGGCATGCGGATCATCGGTCCGAACTGTCTCGGCATCGTGAACACGGCACCCGAGGTGCGCATGAATGCAACGTTCGCGCCCGCGCCGCCGGTGCCCGGGCACGTCGGGTTCCTGTCGCAGTCGGGCGGGTTGGGCATCGAGCTCATGGCGCGTGCCGGTGCCCTCGGCATCGGCATCTCCGAGTTCGTGTCGGTCGGGAACAAGGCCGACGTCAGCGGCAACGACCTGCTGCAACACTGGGAGACCGACCCGAACACGCAAGTGATCCTCTTCTACCTGGAGTCATTCGGGAATCCGCGCAAGTTCGCGCGTCTCTCGCGCCGCATCGCGCGCGTGAAGCCGATCGTCGTCGTGAAGAGCGGACGCACAGTCGCGGGCAGCCGCGCCGCGTCGTCGCACACCGCCGCGCTCGCATCCCCCGACGTCGCGGTCGACGCGTTGTTCACCCAGACCGGTGTGATCCGCGTCGACACGCTCGAAGAGCTGCTCGACACCGCGCAGGTCCTGTCGAGCCAGCCACTGCCGCCCGGGCGGCGCGTCGCAATCGTCTCGAACGCGGGCGGGCCCGGCATCCTCGCCGCCGACGCCTGCTCGGGCGCGGGGCTCGAGGTCAGCGAGCTCGCGCCCACGACCCAAACCGCGCTGCGCTCGTTCGCCGCCGAAGACGCGTCGGTCCGCAACCCGATCGACCTCGTCGCCGGCGCGACGGCGGCCGACTTCGAACGCGCGCTGCGCGTCGTGCTCGCCGACGACGCGATCGACGCAGTGCTGGCGATCTTCGTCCCACCGCTGGTCACGCAAGCCGAAGACGTCGCGCGCGCGATCGCGGCCGCGGCACGCGACGCCGGTCCGAAGCCGGTGATCGCGTGCTTCCTCGGCCGCGACGGTGTGCCGCCCGAGCTGCGCGGCGAGAACGGCGCGCGCACCGTGCCGTCGTTCGCGTTCCCCGAAGCCGCGGCGCGCGCCCTTGCCCGCACGGTTCATTTCGCCGACTGGCGCCGCCAACCACAGGGAACCGAGCCCGAGCTCACCGACATCGACGTACCGCGCGCTCGCGCACTGATCCACAAGCGGCTCGCGTCCGCGCCCGCCGGCCTGTGGCTCGACATGAACGACGCGTACGAGCTGCTCGGCTGCTTCGGCATTCCCGTCGTGCCGTCGCGGCTCGTCGACTCGGCCGACGCTGCGGTACGCGCCGCCGACGAGCTCGGCTATCCCGTCGTGCTGAAAGCGGGATCACCCGAGCTCGTGCACAAGAGTGATGTGGGCGGTGTGGCGCTCGACCTCGGCGACGCGGCCGCGGTGCGCGCCGCGTTCGAGGCGATGCACCAGGCGCTCGGCGCGACGATGGGCGGGGCAATCGTGCAACAGACGGTGGCACGCGGCGTCGAGACGATCATCGGCGTTACTCAAGATCGTTCGTTCGGGCCGCTCGTGCTGTTCGGGCTCGGCGGCGTCACGGCCGAGTTGCTCGCCGACCGCGCGTTGCGGATCGTGCCGATCACCGACGCCGACGCGGCACGCCTCGTGCGCTCGCTGCGAGGCTCACCGCTGTTCTTCGGATATCGCGGCCGGCCCGCCGTCGACGTCGCCGCGCTCGAGAACCTGATCGTGCGGGTCGGCCGGCTCGCCGACGAGCTCCCCGAAGTGTCGGAGATGGACTGCAATCCCGTCATCGCGTCGGCCGCGGGTGCGGTCGCGGTCGACGTGAAGATCCGCTGCGTGCCCGCCGCCGAGCCGTTGCCGCCCGACCTGCGCCGCATGCGCACCTAAAGCGTTCGGCGCGGCCGGTACCGTGGACCGGCAATGACCACCGACGCGCCGACCACGTGCTACCGGCACCCCGACCGGGAAACCGGTCGGAGCTGCACGCGTTGCGGCCGGCCCGCGTGCCCCGACTGCCTCCAGGAAGCGGCCGTCGGCTCGCATTGCGTCGACTGCGTGAGGGAAGGGCGCACCCCCACGACCCAGCGGCTGCAGCGCCAGCTGCGCGGCCAGAACTTCATCGCCACGAAAGTCATCATCGCCGTCAACGTGATCGCGTTCGCGTTCATCGCGGTGCGCGACGGTCGCGTCGACGGACTCGGGCGGACCTCGGCCGATCTCGCGCTGTTCGGCCCGGCGGTGCACCAGGGCGAGTGGTGGCGGCTGTTCACGACGTCGGTCGTGCACTTCGGCTTCTTCCACATCCTCTTCAACATGCTGTTGCTGTGGGTGATCGGCCAGCTGCTCGAACCGGGCGCCGGTCCCCTGCGCTTCACGACGATCTACGTCGTGTCGGTGCTTGCCGGATCGGCGGGATCGCTCATCGCGCAGCCCCACATTCCCGCCGGCGGCGCGTCG
>Ga0335082_10003024_pt1 | contig 18207 bp, 17 predicted proteins | sample Lox_Sample_41_FD_206718 | JGI IMG/M metagenome (GOLD analysis project Ga0335082, IMG submission 206718) | Soil microbial communities from Loxahatchee National Wildlife Refuge, Florida, United States - Lox_Sample_4.1 | ecosystem: Environmental > Terrestrial > Soil > Wetlands | place: USA... | reverse complement strand
GTGGATCTCGCCGGAGCGGCTCTCCGCGGGCTGGCTGCTGCGGCGCGCCTTCCGGGGCGGGCACGTGCACGGGCGTCTCGCGCGCGACGGATCTCCCGGGTACGTCGTGCGCGCGATGCTTCGCGCGATGGCCGGTCTCGCCGTGGCGCTGGCGTTGCTGCCGCTCGCGCTCGTGCCTTCGCGGGTGCGCTCGCTGCGTGCGCTGCTGCGCGTCGCGAGCGCGGCGGGCCGCGTTCACGGCCTCTGCGGAGGACGATTCGAAGAATATTCGCGGCGCGAGACGTGATGCGGATCGCGATCTTCCACAACCGCTACTTCGAGCGCGGCGGCGAGGACGTCGCGGCCGACGCCGAGGCGGCGCTGCTCGCGAAGGCCGGCCACGAGGTGCACCGCTTCACGGCCGACAACCGCGAGGCGATCACCGGCTCGCGCCTCGGTCCCGTGAAGACCGCGCTCGGCGCGCACTGGAACCCCGACACGCCGCCGCAGGTCGACGCCTTCCTCGACGCACACCCGGTCGACGTCGCGCACGTCCACAACTTCTTTCCGGTGCTCTCGCCTGCGCTGCACTGGGCGCTGGCGCGCCGCTCGGTGCCGGTCGTGCAGACGCTCCACAACTATCGATTGCTGTGCGCAAACGGCATGTTCCTGCGCGACGGGAAGCCGTGCGAGGAGTGCGTGTCGCGCGGGCCGTGGAACGCGCTCCGCCACGGCTGCTACCGGGGCTCGCGCGCGCAGACGGCCGTATGGGCGCGCGCGACCGCGCACCACCGCCGCCGCCGCACCTGGGAGAGCGCGGTGTCGCGCTTCACGACACCGTCGGAGTTCGCGCGCCGGAAGCTCCTCCAGGCGGGCCTCGCGCCCGAGCGCGTGGTCACGAAGCCGAATCCCGTTCCCGATCCGGGACCGCCCGCGCCGATGGGCGAGGGCGCGGTCTTCGTCGGCCGGCTGTCGCACGAGAAGGGCGTCGACCTGCTGCTCGACGCCTGGCGTGGAATGGGCGGGGCGCCGCTCGCGATCGTCGGCGGAGGCCCCGAGGAGGAGAAGCTGCGCGCGCAGGCCGACGGCATCGCGGGCGTGCGCTTCCTCGGCGCGCAGGACCACGGGCGCGCGCTCGCGGCGATCGCGGCGGCGGCGTTCGTGGTGGTTCCGTCGCGCTGGTACGAGGTCTTCCCGATGGCCGCACTCGAGGCGCTGGCGTGCGGCCGCGCGCTGATCGTGCCGCGCGACACGGCGCTGGTCGAGGTCGTCGAGCCGGGGCGCACGGGGCTCCACTTCGCCTTCGGCGACCGCGCCGACCTCGCGCGCGCCTGCGCCGAGCTGCTGCGGGCGGTGCCCTTCACCCGCGCGCTCGGCGGGGAGGCGCGCGGAGTCTACGAGGATCTCTACGCGGACGAACCCGCGCTCGCGCGTCTCGAGCAGGTCTACGAGGCGGCCCTTCGCGATAGCGCGTAGTCGACCGCGCGGCGGACGCCGTCCGCCATCCGACCGGGCCCGAAACGCTTGCCGGTGTCGAGGGCGGCGACGCTCATGCGCCCGAGCTCGCTGCAGGAGAGGGCCTCGTGCAGCGTCTTCACGAAGTCCTGCGCGTCGGTCGGGTCGAAGAGCCAGCCGTTGCGGCCGGACTCGATCAGATCGTCGGCACAGCCGGCGAGCCGCGAGCACAGCACCGGGACGCCGCAGGCGAGCGCCTCGTTGACGACGAGCCCCCAGGTGTCACCGAGGCTCGCGAAGACGTGGAGGTCGGCCGCGGCGTGGATCGCGGGCATCTCGCCGGGCGGACGCTGCGGCAGCCACGCGATCTCACCCGGGCGCGCGCGCGCAGCGTCGCGCACGGCCGGCGCGAGAGGGCCGTCGCCGACGAAGAGCAGGGTCCAGCGCTCGCGCAGCGACTCCGGCAGGCGCACCCAGGCCGCGAGCAGCGGCAGGACTCCCTTGATCGGCACCAGCCGCCCGGCCACCAGCGCGATCCGCTCGCGAGCTCGCAGCGCGCCGCGCAGCGCGTGCGGCACGACGGCGGAGTCTAGCTCGGCGAGCGCGCGCTCGTAGGCCGGCGCATCGTGCGCGTTCGGCGCGTCGAAAAGACGCGCGTCCGGGACGCCGAGATCGCGCAGCACCTCGCGCGCCTGCACGCCCATCCCGATCACGGCGTCGGCCCGCGCGAGCAGCGCGCGGCGCAGGCGTCGCCGCGCGCCGCCGGTTGCCTGTGCCGACACGCGCGCGTGATGGCTCCACAGCACGAGCGGGGTCCGGTGCCACGCGGTGTAGAGGGCGGCGAAGAGCGAGCGCGCGCCGAGCTCCGTGCTGACCACGACGTCCGGCCGGAAGCGTCGGAGCGCGCCGAGCGTCCCCCATGGCACGTGCGTGCTGACGCGCTGCTCGATCCCCGCGCCGCGGTGCGTGAGCTGCCGGCGCTCGAAGCCGAGGCTGGCGACGCGCTCGACGTCGAGCGAGGCGACGCCCTCCGCAAAGGCCGCGCGAAAGGCGACGTCCCAGTGCGGCTCGCTCTCGGCGGAGAGGAAGATGCGGAGCTGCCACCCGGGCGTCGCGCCGAGCTCGCGGTACACCGGCAGGCGATACGGCGTCAGCGTGTTGGTCAGCAGCGCGACGCGCATCAGTTGGCCTCGTAGAAGCTGCGCGGCGCGTCGCGCGGCGGCTCCGCGAGCGCGAGCACCAGCACGCCGTCCGGCACGTCCTCCTCGAAGCGCGCCGTGTGCTCGCCGGCCGAGAGCTCCGTCACCTCGCCCGGCGCGAGGCGCAGGTCGCCGACGCGGATCGTTGACGGCGCGCCGACGGGGATCCAGCGATAGCTCCCCGGCACGATCAGCTCGAACGCCTGCTCGCTGCCGCGCGCGCCGCGAAGGCGGCGTCCGGCCACGAAGACCGACGCGCGGTAGGGCTGGTAGTTGTCGGCCCAGAAGCGGCGCAGCTCGGGCGGGAACTGCCCGAGCCGCCACGAGTCCACCAGATAGCGGACCGGGACGTTCCGGAAGGTCTTCTCGAAGCGCGCGACCTCGGCCTCGCGCGTGGCGCCGCCGAAGTGACGATAGATGGTGTAGGAGAACCAGCTGCCGAGGGGCGGCGTCTGGCCGCAGAACATCGCCGTCTCGGGATGGAAGCCGATTCCGGCGTTGCCGAAGTTGCGGTGCACGAAGGCGAGGCTCTCGCGCTGCACGGCCTGCGTGTCGTGGAGCTGGCGCACGAGCGCGACGGCGCCCGGCACCCCGAGGCCGAGCCAGAGCAGGGCGGCTGCCGCGCGCAGGCGCGGCGCCGGGCCGGAGAAGAGCTCGCGCCGGATCGGCTCTGCGGCGAGCGCGAGCGCGACGGCAGGGAAGAGGCCGAGCGTCATCCAGAAGTAGGCGAAGGCGGCCGCGTGGAAGAGCCCGACGGCGACGCCGGCCGCGAGCACGAGCCAGGCCGCGAGCAGGCGCGGGTCGCGACCGCCGCGCCGAAGCGCACGGGCGGTCGCGAGCGCGAGCAGCGCGAGCAATGCGAGATGCGGAATCAGTGTCGGCAGCAGCGCGACGTACTGGTCGTAGCCGATCGTGCCGCGGTAGAAGTCGAAGACGTCGAGGTGCGAGCTCAAGAGCGGCGCGGGCAGCACGTCGCGCGCGGGGTGTCCGGGCGGCAGCTCGTAGCGCGAGGAGAGATAGGTGCGGAAGCCGAGCCACACGCAGGACGCGCTCGCGCCGAGACAGGCCGCGCGCAGGAGCTCGCGCCGCGCCTGCCAGCCCTCTTCGGCGAGCCGCAGCAGCACGAGCACGCCCGCGAGTCCCGCGACGTAGGCGAGCTTTTGCGACGCCAGCCAGCCGAGCGACAGCGCGGCGCCGGCGCAGAGCGCGAGCGCCGGTCGCCGCTGAGACGCGAGCAGAGCCGCGCCGCCCCAGACGCCGCCGACGAGCGCGAGCTGATCGGTCCGCACCTGGAGCGACCACTCGAGAAAGACCGGCAGCAGACCGAGCAGCGCGACGCCGAGCGCGACGTCGTGGGCGCGGCGCGCGCTGCCGCGCAGCACCTCGGCCAGCAGCGCCGCGATGCCCGCGAGGTAGAGGCCCGTCACGCCGAGCCAGAGAGCGCGCGCGGCGCGGCCGGTCGCGATCTCGTCCTGACACCCCGCGATGATCGGGCCGAGCACGATCTGCACGAGGCCCGGACGCCCGCCGCTGCGGAAGACGCCGTCGCGCGCGCTCTGCGCGATCGACTCGAACAGCACGAGCTCGTCCCAGTTGAAGGCCGCGCGGCGGAGCGCGATCACGCGCAGCGCGACGAGCCCGAGGCCGGCGAGCGCGGCGAGCGAGAACACGAGCCAGCGGGTCTTGCGAGAGCGCACCGCTTCGCGTCATCGGCGCGGCCGCGGCGCGGCTTTAGACGGGCCGGCTGCCTACCGCTGAGGAAGCGCTGCTTCGAGCGCTGCGCGCTGCGGTCGGATCTCGTCCACCGACCAGCCCGCCGGCACGAACGCCCGCACCCGCACCCGCGGCTGGCTGCGGAGCCAGGCCACCCACGGCTCGGCGCTCGCCGCGAGCAGCACGTCGGGGCCGTCGTAGCGGGCGTCGAAGTGGACGCCGCTCGCGCCGACGCCGCGGGCGCGGGCCTCGATGCGCAGCTCCTGGCCCTCGACCGGCACCACGTCGACCTGGCCGAAGTCGAGCGCAATGCGGAGGCGGCCGCCCTCGGCCGCGGGGAAGGAGCGCAGCAGCTCGTCGGCGCGCGTGCCGAGCGCGAAGGCGAGGATCACGCCGGCCAGGAACGCGATGAAGAGGCTGCGCCTGCGCATGGAGATGTGCGCGACACGAGCAAGCGGCGTGCCAGACTCGCCCGAGCGGATGCGCGTCGCCATGCATTGCCGCCATGCAGCCGCAGCGCGCGACGTGCGGCGAGCGCCATCGAGTCGCTGCGGCTCCGACGTCGCACCGCGCCGCAGCCGGCTGCACGCGCCGCGCGATGCGGCGGGCCCGAGTGAGCTCAGGAGATATCCTCCGCGGCCATGTTCGCTGCCCTGACCGCTGCGCTCGTCGTCTACGCGCTCGTGCGCGTCTTCGCCGGCTACCCGGCCGCGCAGCAGCCCGCGCAGGCGCTGCGGCGCCGCGAGCTCGCGCTCGTCTCCGCGGTCGCGGATGCGCTCCTTCCGCCGGGCGGCGCGATCCCGGAGTCGGGACGCGAGGCGGACGTCGCGGGCTACGTCGACCGGCTGGTCGCGGCCTCGCAGCCTCGCCAGCGCGCGCTGATGCGCGCGCTCTTCTTCCTGTTCGAGCACGCGACGCTCTTCTTCCCGGCGCCGGGAGGACTGCGCGGTCTGCGCCGCTTCTCGGCCCTCGACGTGAGCGCGCGCGAGGCGGTGCTCGAGCGCTGGCGCACCAGCCGGCTCTTCCCACGGCGACTCGTCTTCACCAGCCTGCGCGCGCTCTGCACGCTCGGCTACTTCGCGAGCCCGGGCGTGCTGCGGAGCCTGCATCTCGCGCCCTACGCGATCGACACTCCTTTGTGTCAGGCCGATCTCTGGTATCCGCCGATCGGCGCGCCGCGCGCATCGCTGCGCCGCACCCGCGCCGACCTGACTCCGCCTTCCGGTGGCACGCCGCTCGCGCTCGATGCGCCGCTGCTCGCGGGCTACGGCGAGCCAGGCGCGTGAGCGAGGGCGACGTCGATCTCCGCGTCTTCGCGGACTACGACCGCGACGTCGTCGAGTCGGTCGACGTGGCGGTGGTCGGCTCGGGACCGGGCGGCGCGGTCGCCGCGAAGGAGCTCACCGACGCCGGGCTGCGGGTCGCGCTGATCGAGGAGGGGCCGCCCTTCACGCCGAGGGAGTACCGCGTCGACGGTGGCCTCTCGATGGCGCGCACGATGCGCGAGGGCGGGCTGCGCGCGACGGTGGGGACGGTGATGCCGACGATGCAGGCGATCTGTCTCGGCGGCGGCTCGCTCGTCAACTCGGCCATCTGCAACCGCGCGCCGGACTTCGTGCTCGAGCGCTGGTGCGAGCGCTTCGCCCTGAAGCAGACGACCGCCGCGGATCTCGCGCCGCACTACGACGCGGTCGGCGAGTACCTCGGCATCTCGGCCACGCCCGAGAACGTGCAGGGGCGCCGCAACCTGCTCTTCCGCGACGGCTGCCGCGCGCTCGGGATCGACTGCGAGCCGATCGCGCGAAACGTGCGCGGGTGTCGCGGCAGCGGCGAGTGCTTCACCGGCTGCCGCTCGCGCGCGAAGCAGTCGATGGACATCACCTACGTGCCCGACGCGCTGCGCGGCGGCGCGACGGTACTGACCTCCGCGCGTGTAGAGGTCGTGCGGACGAGCGGGCGTCGCGCGACGGGCGTGGCCGGGCACATCGTCGCGCCCTTCAGCGGGCGCCCGAGCCACCGCTTCCGCGTCGACGCGAACGCCGTGGTGCTGGCGGCGGGCTGCATGGCGACACCGGTCCTGCTCGCGCGCAGCGGCGACCTCGCGAACCGTTCGGGGCAGGTCGGGCGCAACCTTCAGTTTCATCCCGGTGTCGCCGCGATGGGTGTCTTCTCCGAGCGCGTGAATCCGCAGTTCGGCGCGACGCAGGGCTATCAGTCGAAGCATTTCCTGCGCGACGGCTTCAAGCTCGAGACGCTGTGGGCGCCGCCTCCCGTGCTCGCGGTGCGCATGCCGGGGTCCGGCGCAGCGCTGAAGCAGCGCCTCGCGGCGGTCCCGTTCGCCGCGATCTGGGATGCGATCGGGAGCTGCAACCGCTCGGTCGGCCGGGTCGTCGCGCGCCGCGGCAGCATCGACCCGCGACTCGAGTGGCGACTCCACCCGGAGGACGCGCCCATCCTCGCGCAGGCGCTCTTCACCTTGGCGCGGATCTTCTTCGCCGCCGGCGCGCGCAGCGTGCTGCCCGGCGTCCACGGGATTCCGGAGGAGCTCCACTCGCCGGAGGAGGCGCGCATCCTCGGGACCCACCCGATCCGGCCGGGCGACCTCGTCCTCGGCGGCAACCACGCCTTCTGCACCACGCGCATGCACGGCGATCCGGCACAGGGAGTCGTGGACGAGCTCGGGCGCTGCCACGACTTCGACAACCTCTACGTCGCAGACTCGGGGGTCTTCCCCCAGTGCCCTTCCGTGAACCCGATGTGGACGGTCATGGCGCTGGCGCGCCGGACGGCGCTCGCGGTCGCGGCCGCTCATTAGCCGACCTTCGCGCTCGCTGATCGCTCGCGCTCGGGCTCCCGGCCTTCGCTCGGCTGCGCCCGTCTTCGCGGGGGCCCGCCTTCGCTCGCCTTCGGCTCGCTGCGCGCGCCTTCGGCGCTTGCGCGCGTCGGCCGACTCCTGTGAGTCGGCCCCCTTGCACCCCTACACCTCGGGAAGCGGTCCGCCGATAGGCACAGGACCCGACCGGGAGGGGTTCGAATGCGCGGCGCCCTGATCGCTCTGGCCCTGGCGCTCGTCGCGGGCGCGGCCCGCGCGGACGAGCCGCTCGTGTGCCGCAACTACGACCAGCAGATCGCCCACTATCAGCTCCTGCGCAAGCGCGCGGCGGACCTCGACAGCGACCTCTGGAAGAGCCGGCTCGACACGCAGCTCGCGTACCTGAACAAGTACCGGCTCGCGGCCGGCTGCCCCGACAAGACCGGCGCCAGCGAGCTGGCGCGCCAGCTGAAGATCCTGATGGAGCTCGCCGCAACCGGCGCGATCCACTACTTCACGATGGGTGGGATGTAGACTGCCCCTCCTGTCGGTCCCTTCGACCGACCTGGAGGCCCCGTGAAGCTCTACGACAGCGCGATGGCGCCGAACCCGCGGCGCGTCCGCATCTTCCTCGCCGAGAAGGGCATCAGCGTGCCGACCGTGCAGGTCGACCTCGGCAAGGCCGAGACGCGCCAGCCGGAGTTCCTGAAGAAGAACCCGATGGGCGCCGTGCCCGTGCTCGAGCTCGACGACGGACGTCTCCTCACGGAGTCGGTCGCGATCTGCCGCTTCTTCGAGGAGCGCCGCCCGCAGCCGCCGCTCTTCGGCGTCGACGCGACGGACCGGGCCTTCGTCGAGATGTGGAACCGCCGCATGGAGAGTGAGATCTTCCAGCGCGTCGCGCACACCTTCCAGAACACGCACGACTTCTTCAAGGGGCGCATCCAACAGGTGCCGGAGTACGGTGAGGTCTGCCGCAAGCATGCGCTCATGAGGATGGCCTGGCTCGACGGCGAGCTCGCCTCGCGCGAGTTCGTCGCGGGCGACCGCTTCACGATCGCCGACATCACCGCGCTCTGTGGCGTCGACTTCGGCCGCGTCGTCAACATTCGCATCGAACCGGCGTGGAAGAACCTCCAGCGCTGGCACGAGGGAGTGTCGTCGCGCCCGAGTGCGAAGGCGTAGGGCGAGCGCCGAAGGCGCGCGGAGGTCAGAACTTGAAGCGCAGGAATCTCGGCCGTACCGGCCTCAGCGTCTCCGAAATCTGTCTCGGTACGATGACCTTCGGCTCGATGGCCGACGAGAAGACGGCGCACCGCTGTCTCGACCTGGCCTTCGATGCGGGGATCGACTTCATCGACATCGCCGAGGTCTACCCGGTGCCGCCGGATCCCTCGACGGCCGGCCTCACCGAGGAGATCTGCGGGCGCTGGCTCGCGGGCCGCTCGCGCGACGAGGTGATCGTCGCGACGAAGGTGGCGGGCCCTGGCGGCGGCTGGTTCCGCGGCCCCGTGCGCGGAGGCCACACCGCGCTGGATCGCCATCACATCGAGCGCGCGGTCGAGGCCAGCCTGCGAAGGCTCCGCACGGACTACATCGACCTCTACCAGACACACTGGCCCGATCCGGTCGTACCGATCGAGGAGACGCTGGAGGCGCTCGACCGGCTGGTGGAGGAAGGGAAGATCCGCGCGATCGGATGCAGCAACGAGAGCGCCTACGGTGTGATGAAGTCGCTCTGGCAGGCCGACCGCGCGGGCACCGTCCGCTACGAGACGATCCAGAACAACTTCAGCCTGCTGAACCGCCGCTTCGAGGACGAGCTCGCGCAGGTCTGCCGGAAGGAGAAGCTCTCCTGTCTGCCCTACAGCCCGATCGCGGCGGGCGTCCTCTCGGGCAAGTACCAGGGCGGTGCCTGGCCCGCGGGAGCGCGCTTCACGCGCTATCGCGACCACGACGAGCGCACGAAGACGATGACCCGGCGCTTCGTCGGCGAGAGGCCGCTCGCCGCGACGGCGCGCGTTCACGAGATCGCGCGCGAGGCCGGGATCGCGCCGGTCACCTTCGCGGTCGCGTGGACCTTGACGCGCGACTTCGTCGGCTCGACCATCATCGGTGTGACCTCCGCCGAGCAGCTTCCGGCGCATCTCGCGGCCGCCGACGTCGTGCTCCCGCGCGAGGCGCTCGAGGCGTGCGACCGCCTGGCGCGCGAGATCCCGTACCCGCTGGGGTGAACGAGCGCGCCGCCGCGAGCCGCTGCAATTTCTAGAATCGACCGCGGGCCTACCGCGCGGATGCTGGGGAGCCGCGGATCCCCCGCGGCGAGATGGCTCGGGTCTTGCGATCGTTTCTCCTCAGGAGGAATCCCCCATGAGGTGTCGATCGATCGCCTTCTTCGTCGCGGCCAGCTCCCTCGCGATGCCGGTGCTGGCCCAGACCTACCAGACCCGGACCACCACCACGACGACGCGCACGGTCGAGCGTCCGATGGATCCCACCGTCACGAAGGACGAGCTGCACGACAAGTACGCGACCGTGGCCGACCAGCGCGAGTCGCGAGCCACGAAGCTGAGCGCGGAGGACTATCGCGAGCTCGCGCGCCAGCGGGCGGAGCTCCACCGGCTGATGCGGCGCATCGACGCGGGGGAGACCGTCAGCGCGAGCGACGTGGATCAGGCGCTCGGCAACGACGAGACGGATCTGCGCGGCTACTGACAGCGCTGAGGCTTCGAGCTCCCGGTCGGTCTCAGCCCGTCTCCGTGGCGTGTCGGTCCCGCTCGCTCGGCGGCGCCGGTGCGTCCCGCATGCAGCGGGTGATCAGGGCGTCGGCGCGGCGCAGGTGCTCGAGCGCGGACTTCGAGTCGCCGCGCGCCGCCGCGTCGCGCGCGGCCGACAGCTCCTCGCGCTGACCACAGTCGGGGCCGTGCGACGCCGGTGCACTTGCGTCGTCCGCGATCGCGGCGCCGAGCGCGATCGCGCCTGCCAGGATCCACGCCTCGGCTCGCATCACCGCCTCCCGGTGATCCAGGACACCGAGGCAAGATCGGTGCCGCGCCTCTCGCGCTGCCCGCGCCTGCCTCGCGCGTCGGCAGCCTGATCGACCCGCAGCTTCGCCCGCTGAAGCGGCAGCCGCGGCACAGGATGCGAGCAGTGGCGGTTGCAAGGAGGCCGACTGACAAGTCGGCCGACGCGCGCAAGCGCCGAAGGCGCGCGCAGCGAGCGGCGGCGAGCGAAGGCGGGCCCCCGCGAAGACGGGCGCAGCCGAGCGGAGGCCGGCAGCCCGAGCGCGAGCGAGTAGCGAGCGCGAAGGCCCGGCAGAGCAAGGAGGCCGACTGACAAGTCGGCCGACGCGCAGCGAGGCGCAGCCGAGCGGAGGCCGGCAGCCCGAGCGCGAGCGAGTAGCGAGCGCGAAGGCCCGGCAAAGTCGCGACGTCTCGAAACCTTCGTGGGGCGGGTCGCGTGTTCCGGGTATGCTGGCGCGGATGGAGAGTCCCCGGCGGCAGCGGAAGCCCGTGTCGCGCGTGCTCGCCGCCCTGGCATGCGCTGCTGCGCTGGCCGTGTTTGCATCGTTCGCATCGGCGAAGGATCGCGGCGCCGACGGCCAGTTCGACAAGCGCAGCTCGGCGCACTTCCTGCTCCTCCAGGACGTCGGCATCCCCGAGTCCGGCGGCTTCAACGGGTCACGCCGCTTCGAGGAGGAGGTGCTCGACGAGCTCGAAGGCGCCTACTCGGCGCTCCAGTCGCAGCTTGGGATGCGTCCGAATCGACGCATCGAGGTGGTGATCGACGATCCGGCGCTCTTCGACCAGCAGTTCGCGGCGGCGTTCCGCTTCCAGGCGGCCGGCTTCTACGCGGGCATCATCCGCGTGCGCGGCGACACGCGGCTCACCGCGCCGCTCTCGCGCACCTTGCACCACGAGCTCGTGCACGCGGCCTTCCATTCGGTCGCGCCCTCGCTGGTCCTGCCGTCGTGGCTGAACGAGGGCACGGCCGTCTGGTTCGAGTACCGGAGCATCGGCCTGCGCGGCATGCCGGAGCGCGGACACCAGATCCTGTCACAGGAGGCGGCGCGCAATGCGCTGCTCCCGCTCGAAATCTTGTCGTGGCCGTCCTTCGCGCGTCTCGACAACGACGCCGCGGGGGTCGCCTACCTCCAGTCCTACGGAATGATCGACTACCTCGTCCGCCTCGCGGGTGAGCGCAGTCTGCCGCGTTTCATCGACGAGCTCGTCCGCAGCCGCAACCTCAACCGCTCGCTGACGCGCGTCTACCGGCTCGATCTCCAGGAGCTCGAGCGCCGCTTCCTCGCGGAGCTGAGCGCCTAGCGAGCGACGCGCCCGGCCCGATCGTCGCCCGGCAGGGTCTCGTCCTCGACGGGCGGCACGGGCCGCTCCTCGCTGATGAGGATCGAGCGCATCGAGTTGGCGGAGCGGTGGAGCGCCGCGAAGATGCGCTCGAAGAGCACGCTGCCGAGGATCGCTCGGCGTGTCGGCTCGGCGAGGTCGTCGCCGCGCGCGCGCAGCGGCACGCGGGGTCCCCCCGGCGCATGCTCGAACTCCACCTGCGAGAGTCGCCACGCGACACGCGCCAGTGGCAGAAGCGCCGCGACCGGGTAGCCGGGGTAGAGGTAGCGCCGCACGTCGAGCAGGGTCTCGGCGATCTCGTCGCCGAAGTAGTGGCGCTCGTCGTCCGTGGTCCAGGGCAGGCCGCGCATCAGCTCGCGCACCTCGGTACGCAGCTGCTCGAGCTCGCTCTTCTCCTCGGGCGTGCGTCTGCGTTTGCGTGGGCCGTGGATCGCGAGCAGCGCCTCGCCGATCGGGTCGCCGTCGTTCCAGCCGCGGTCGAGCTGCGAGGTGACGCGCGCGATCACCTCGAGCGGGAGCTCGGCGACCTCGCGCAGCGCGCCGATCAGCGCGAGCCGCTCGAGGTGCTCCGGTCCGTAGAGCGCCTGGTTCCGACCCACCGATTTCCCAGGGGGGAGCATGCCCTCGCGGATATAGAACTTGATCGTGGATCGGGGAACGCCCGAACGCCTTGAGAGCTCTGCGAGGCGCATGGCGCGGAGCTTGAACCGCGAGAGTGGATATGTCTAGTATCCATTTATGGGATAGTATGGATAGTTCGACTATCCGTATGCCTTTCACTCGAAGAAAGGAGGGACACCCATGACCGCGGCCGTCGAGATCGCTGGGTTCTGCCACCCCCGTTACGCCCGCGTGCGCGACGCATTCGCGGCGGGCTTCCGCGAGCGCGACGAGATCGGCGCCGGCGTCGCAGTCGTCGCGGACGGCGAGTGCGTCGTCGAGCTGTGGGCGGGTCACGCCGATCCCGCGCGCACCCGATCCTGGCGTCGCGACACCATCGTGCACCTCTACTCGGCGACGAAGGGCATGAGCGCGCTGTGCGCGCTGCGTCTGGTCGAGCGCGGTGCGCTCGATCTCGACGCGCCCGTCGCCCGCTACTGGCCCGAGTTCGCGCAGGCCGGGAAGGGCCCCGTCTCCGTGCGCTGGCTGCTCTCGCACCGCGCGGGTCTGCCCGCGTTGCGAAGGCGCCTGCCGCCCGACGCGCTCTACGACGGGGCCGCCATGGGGCGCGCGCTCGCGGAGGCGGAGCCCTGCGTGACACCTGGGCAGGTCAGCTATCACCCGGTGACCTACGGATGGCTGGTCGGCGAGCTGGTGCGTCGCGCCGACGGCCGCAGCCTCGGTCGCTTCTTCCGCGACGAGATCGGCGAGCCGCTCGGCGCGGATCTCCACATCGGCCTCGGCCCGGCGGAGGAGGCGCGCGCCGCCGACATCACGCGGGTCGCGCCGCCGCCGGAGATCGCGGCGGCCTTCGCCGGCGCGCAGGGTGACGAGCTCCCGCTGGTCGCGCTCGCGTTCATGAATCCGAGCGGCACGGGCGATCACAACTGTGCGTCGCATCGCCGCGCCGAGATCCCCGCGATCAACGCCCACGGCACGGCGCAGGCGCTCGCACGCGTCTATGGCGCGCTCGCGCGCGGCGGCGAGCTGTCCGGCGTGCGCGTGCTCTCGCCCGCGACGATCGAGGCCGCGCGCTCCGAGCAGGCGCGCGGGCTCGATCCGCTGATGCACGCGCCGGTGCGGATGGGGCTCGGGTACTGGCTTTCGCAGCCCGGCGTGCCCGGCTACGCCTACGGCCCGAACGAAGGCGCATTCGGCCACCCGGGCGCGGGCGGCTCGATCGGCTTCGCCGACCCCGCGGCCCGGATCGGCTTCGGCTACGTGACGAACCGCATGGGGCGGAGCATCGAGGTCGACGAGCGCCCGCAGGCGCTGATCGACGCGCTCTATGCGTGCTGAAGCCTTGGACGTATCCCCCGCACCGGGTCGGCCGTCCTCCACTCAGAAGGAGGACGCATGAAGTTCCTGATCTCGATGTCGGACGTGGAGGACGAATGGGGCGGGCTTCCGCCCGCGGAGCGCGAGCGCATCGACCGCTGTCACGAGGCGTTCATCCGCGAGCTCGGACCGCGCTACCTCGGCTGCCACGGGCTGCTCCCGAGCACCGAGGCGAAGACCGTGCGGCTCCATGCGGACGGCCGCACCAGCGTCTGCGACGGGCTCGCGACGCCGACGAAGGAGCCGATCGGTGGCTTCTACCTGATCGAGGCTGCCTCGATGGAAGAGGCGGTCGAGTGGGCGAGGAAGGGGCGCTTCCGGCCGGGACCTAACGAGGTGCGCCAGATCCGGGAGGGGTGATTACGCGCGCCGCGAGAAACCGGGCGCGAGCCCCAGCTCGTCGAGCTCCGCCCGCCGCAGCGGCGCGTCCCACGCCAGGTAGAACTCGTCGAGCTGCGGCGGCGGAACGGACGTGCCCGCGAGCATGGCATGTGCCTGGCCGCGGTGGTGAATCTGGTGCACGAACAGGTGCGAGAGCACGGCGTGCACGGCCTCGTGCGTGACGCCGTGCTCGCCGCGGTCCAGAGCCACGCTCCGATCCAGATCGCCTTCGCCGAGTCCGTCGCAGAAACGCACCAGGCGCAGATCACAAGACCGCTGCGCTGCGGCGAGGTCCGCCAGCCGCGGGAACGGCAGCTCGTCCGCGCAGGTTGCGGGTCCGCGACCGCCCTGCTCGAGTCCGTCGAGGTAGTACCAATCGACGATCAGGATGTGGTTCAGCGTCTTCTGCAGCGATGGAAAGAAGCTCGTGCGCGTCGCCTCGAATTCCTGCTGCGAGAGGGCCGCGCAGGCGGTGAGCAGGCGGTGGTTCGACCACGCGTTGTTGCGGGCACAGGCGCGAAAGTGCTCGGAAAGCCGCATGGGTCACCTCGATGCGCCGTGCTCGGTCTCGGGCGCGGCAGGCTCGTCCCCGTAGCGCTCCCACTGCGCGCGCTGCGACGCGCGGAAGATGTAGCGGTCCTCGGGCTGCGCGGGGGCCGGCGACGCGGACCACACCAGCGGCGCGAGCGGCGTGCCGTCGCGCCAGCGGCCCATGCCGACCTGTTCGGGGCTCCCCTGTCCGAGCGCGACCCGACGCCCCGCGGTGTCGCCCGCGAAGGCGTAGGCGGCGAGCGCGTCGAAGAGCCGGTAGAGCGCGCGCTCGTCGAGCGCGTCGTCGCGCGCGCCGACGCCGCTCGACTGCGGCACGGTATGCGGCGCCGGCAGCCGGCAGTCTCCGTGCGAGAGCGCGGGCACGCGCAGGTAGTCCTTCTCCGCGACGCCGAGCGCGCGGAAGAGCTCGATGCCGATGCGCGGATCGGTCGCGGTGTCGCCCTCGAAGACGAGGGTCAGCGCCTTCACGTCGGTCGGGTAGGACGCGAGCTCGGCGTCGCTGATCGCGAGCGGATACCACGGCGCGAGCAGCAGCAGGAAAGCGCCGCGATCGCCCCAGCCGCGCTCGCGCCGCGCGCGCAGCAGCAGCCAGGGCGCGGCGCCCGCGCCGTAGGAGTGTCCGACGACGCCAAGATGCGTCAGGTCGAGGAGCGTCGCGCGCGCCTGCGCCGTAGCGACGAGCCCCTGCCAGATCGCCTCGTAGCGCGCGGCGTGACGCGTGCCCCGCGCCCGGTACTCGGGAAACACGACCGCGTAGCCGCCGCTCGCGATGTGATCGATGAGCCCGTGGTAGCGCTCCGGATCGCCGGTGTCGTAGGCGTGCGCGAGGACCACCACGGGCAGCGGGGGCGGCGCGTCCTCGGGCAGGAAGAGCCAGACGGGCAGGGCGTCTGGCGCGGCCTGGGGAATCTGCTCCCGGCGCACTGCGTGCGGGCCGCGCGACCCGAAGCCGGAGGACAGCGGCTCGAGCGCTTGCGCGCACGGATCGGTGGGGCGCGCCGACGGATCACCGCAGCCGAGCGCGGCCGCGGCGAGCGCGGTCGCCGCGAGCGCGAGGCGCAGGCGCGGCCACGCGAAGATGCCGCGCGCCGCGAGCACCGCGAGCACCGGCAGCAGCGGGGCGTGGTAGCGGGGCTCGCCGTAGAAGAGCACGCCGTGCACGAAGAGCACGTACGCGACCGTCAGCGGTAGTGCGAGCGCGCCGGCGCCGCCGCGCGACCACGTGCCCGGGACCCCGATCGCCGCGAAGGCGAGCAGCAGGTAGAAGGCGAGGTCGGAGATCACGGCGAGCGCGCGGTCCGCATCGGCGCCGGGCAGCGCGCGCGCCGCCTCGTCTTCCGCTTCCGACACGGCGTGGCGTGGCTGCGCCCACTCGAGCCCCGCGTGACCGTGGCGGAAGAGCGCGAGCCAGCGCGCCGGCACGAGCGCGAGCTCGCGGCCCGGATGCGAGAGCATCCAGTCGAGACCCTCGCGTAGCCCCACGCGCATCTCCGCGACCTCGCGCTCGGGCTGCGGCAGCGCGCGCAGGTCGCGCAGCCGCTCGCTGCGGTAGCGCGCGTGCCGCAAGGTCGCGGTGCCCTCCGCTTCGGGATTGTGCGTGTAGAGGAACGACATCCCGACGGAGCTCGCGATGGCGATCGGCGCGCGCATCACGAGCGCGTTGCGCAAGGTCCACGGCGCGATCAGCGCGGTCATGCCGACCGCGGCGAAGAGCGTGCGGCGCAGCGCGGGCGCGAGTCGCCGCTCGGCGATCCACCACGCCGCGAACGGCACGACCAGGAAGAGCGACGCCGTGCCGCGCACCAGCGCCGCGGCCCCGACGCCGGCGCCGAAGAGGATCCAGCGCCTACCCTCGACGCCGTGCTCGCTCCAGACCGCGAAGAGCCAGAGCAGCCCCGCGAGCAGCGCGGTGAAGGTCGGCTCGGAGAGCAGCAGCGGCGTGTACCAGACGTGATCGGGCAGCAGCGCCAGGATGGCCGCGGCGCAGAGCCCGACGCGCGCGCCGAAGAGGCGTGTCCCCAGTGCGAAGACGAAGGCGCAGGTGGCGACCGAGAGCGCCACGTTGAGGAGCTTCGCCGCGAGGAGGTGCGGTCCGAAGACGGAGTACGTTGCGCCGAGCAGCAGCGGATAGCCCGGCGGCCAGAACGCGGTGGGGATTCCGTCCGCGCTTCGCAGCAGCGCGCCCTGCGTGAGGCGCAGCGCGGCCAGGTCGTACCACGTCATGTCGAGATGGAAGTCGCGCCGCGGGTCCACGTCGATCGCGAAGACGCAGGCGATGCGCAGGCACGCCGCGAGTGCGAGGAGCGCGGCGAGAGCCGCCCGAGTGCGCCGGTCCACCACGCCGCGTCGAGAGTACCGCGCGATCGGCGCGCAGGCGTCGACGACAGCCTGTAAGGTACGGGCCCTCGCCAGGAGCCGCGCGCCCCCGATGCCCTCCGCCAATGCCGTCTTCGCGCTCGGCCTCTTCCTCGCGACCCTGACGACGCTCGCGCTCGAGATCCTCGACACGCGGCTCCTCTCGGTCGTGACCTGGTACCACCTCTCGTTCTTCGCGGTCTCGACGGCGCTCTTCGGCATGTCGGCGGGCTCGCTGCGCGTCTATCTCGGCGGCGAGCGCTACGCGCACGAGCGCGCGCCGGCCGCGCTGGCGCACGCCGCGATGCTCTTCGCCCTGTCGATCCCGGTCTCGCACGCCGTGACCCTGGCCGTGCCGCTCCCGCCCGACCTGACCGCGACCAGTGTCGCCGCACTCGCGACGATGACCGCCGCGATCGCGGTGCCCTTCTACCTCTCGGGCATCGTCGTCGCGCTCGCGCTGACGCGCATCCCGGGGCCGTCGGGGCGCATCTACGCCGTGGACCTCCTCGGCGCGGCGCTCGGCAGCGTGTTGGTGCTCTTCCTGCTCGCGCGCGCGGACATCTCGTCGGCCGCCATCGCGTGCGGCGCGCTCGCCGCGCTCTCCGCGGCCTGCTTCCACCGCTTCGCGGGCAGCGTCCGCGGCGCGCGCCTGGCCGTGGCGCTCGCGTTCGCGCTGCTCGCGGCGGCCCTCGCCAACGCGCGCGCGCCGGCGCACGGGCTTCGCATCTCCTTCTACAAGACGGGCGCGGTGCCGCGCGACAGCATCGTCGACGAGCGCTGGACCATTCACGGACAGGTCAGCGTGCGCCAGCCATCGATCGGCTTCCCGCAGTACTGGGGCGCCGGCAAGGGCTCCGACGGCTACCGCGTGAACCGCACGCCGCTGTTGATCGACGGCGCCGCCGCGACCATGATGACGAAGTGGAACGGCACGCCCCAACAGCTCGCGTGGGTCGCGCACGACGTGACCTCGCTGGCATTCCACCTGCGGCCCGGCGGCGACGTCGCGGTGATCGGCGTCGGCGGTGGCCGCGATCTCCTGACCGCGCTGTGGGCGAGCAGCCGCCACGTCACCGGCATCGAGGTGAACCGCGCCTTCATCGACCTGCTCGAGGGCCCGTTCCGCCGCTACGCGGGGCTCGCGGATCGGCCGGAGGTGCGGTTGGTCCACGACGAGGCGCGCTCCTGGCTGACGCGCACCGGCGATCGCTTCGACGTGATCCAGATGTCGCTGATCGACACCTGGGCCGCGACCGGAGCCGGCGCCTTCACCTTGACGGAGAACGGCCTCTACACGCTCGAGGCCTTCCAGATCTTCCTCGACGCGCTGAAGCCGAAGGGTCTGCTCGCGGTGTCGCGCTGGCACAGCCCAGACAACGTGTCGGAGACGAGCCGG